>JAEEGL011469961.1_pt1 | contig 14368 bp, 9 predicted proteins | sample 9134231 | NCBI WGS metagenome assembly JAEEGL01 (sample SAMN16246548, study PRJNA631951) | gut metagenome | biome: gut microbiome; feature: rumen; material: fiber-attached | host: Bos | place: Iran: Karaj | collected 2018-10
AAAGATGGTAGGTGGACTACTTATGTTCCGGATGAAACTAAACCAGAAGGAAGGAGAAAAATAAAAAAGAAAAATAAATCGGATCTTATTAAATATCTTGTCGCATTTTATCAGCTAGAAGATAAAGAAGAATATTCTGTTAAAAAATTTTCAGATGTATTTTTTGAATGGGTTAAGTATAAAAAGAAATTCATAGGTGCTTCTAACAAGAAACGCAGTCTTTCTCCTACAACCATCAGACGCTATGAGCGAGACTATGACAATTACATAAAAAAATCAGCGTTAGCAACAATGAATATTAAAGATATAACTGCACCTAAGCTTGAGGAGATGCTCTTGGAGATAATTAAGAAGAATAATCTTAAGGAGAAATTCGCAAGCAATATCCTTGGTTATATTAGCCAGGTCATGTTCTATGCCTACCGTAACAGGTACATACAGGATAATCCAGCAAATTATATAGACAGATCTCTTATATTATCTGTTTGTACTTTTGTCCAGCCAAAGGATGACTCTGATAGGGTGTTGAATAGAACAGAGTTGGTTCAGCTAAGAGAACAGGTGTTGTATATGCAGCAAAAGTATCCTGATTATATGCCAAATTATGCTATCGAACTTGCGATGTACACTGGTATGCGTGTCGGTGAGATTTCAGCCTTAAAATGGTCTTGTATTGATGAAGTTAACGGAATAATCCATGTTGATTATTCCGAGCATCGCCTTGATTATAGTAATAAGCCATCTGAACTTGTAATAGGTGAACCTAAAAATGGTAAACACAGAACAATTGAAATGACAGATGATATCAAACGCATTTTCTATAAAATAAAGGCTATAGGCTGTAACAGTTCAGACAACTATGTATTTGTCAGAGAAGATGGATCAAGATATACAAGCCACAGTATCAGTAGTGCAGTATCCAGAAGATCACAGGAGGCTGGAATAAAAAATGCATCTATACATGGAATCCGAAGGACAGTATCTTCATTATTAAATCAGGTATTGCCACAGAAGGTTGTAGCTGAAATGATGGGACATTCTGGGAGAGTAAACGATATGAATTATAACTACTCAATAGCTGAAAGATCAGAAAAGAAGCGAGCTTTAGAAACAGTGTTCCCAAGTGTTCCCAATATTGCGGACTATAGATCAAGAATAAAAAAGACGAGAAACGCTTAAAAATAAGCATTTCTCGTTCTTTAAACCTAGTAGCGAGAGGGGGACTTGAACCCTCGACACCGCGGGTATGAACCGCGTGCTCTAGCCTCAGATCTGCAAAAGATAAGAGGTATAGCCTGGAATTTCAAGTCCGCCGCCAAAGTCGATGTCTGCTCCTGTAATCAGATCTTTTGCCCTTCCTGCTCTTGCGTCAAAATGGGCATGATAAGGGTTTTCATCTGCGTTTATAACTACCAGGACTCTGTCGTCGGCAGTTTCTCTTTCAAAGATACACTGGCGATTTGTAAGGACCAGAGACTTAAATCCGCCGTAGTTAAGAGCATTGGATCCTTTCTGTCCTTTGCACAGGGCTGCTATATGGTCCGTAAGCTCATTCCACTCGGGCTTCTCGAAGCAGGGGCGAAGAGCAGGATCACCTTCTTTTTTATCAGCCTTGGTTCCCCATTCACTTCCGTAGTAGATTGTAGGGATTCCTGGCATTCCAAACATAAGGGTATAAATAAGCTTTAAATGGTTTGGATTAACCAAAGTGCTGGCAATCCTGCTGACATCATGGTTGTCAACGAATGATAACAAGTGCTTTCCTTTGTATAGAGTCCAATTCTCCGGGCCAAACTGTCTAAGCAGTGAATGCACGATCTCAAAAAGGTTCATGCTGTTCATTGCAGAGAACATGCCCTTATAACACTCATAATTGGTGGCGCTGTGGCAAAGGTCGTCACCCATGATCCTGTTGTAGTCGCCACCGATCATCTCACCCATCAGGAAGAAATCCTGTTTCCAGCCTTCAGTTTCATGTCTGAGCCTTCTAAGAAAGTCACTTTCCACGCAGTAAGCCACGTCAAGGCGAAGACCATCGATTCCGAACTCGTCAATCCAGAATTTAACGCTCTCTAACAGGTAATCCACGACTTGTGGATTTCGTAGGTTAAGCTTTACCAGGTCAAAATTGCCTTCCCAGCCCTCGTACCACAGTCCGTCATTATAATTGCTGTTACCATCAAAGCTTATGTGGAACCAATCCTTATACTGGGAATCCCATCTCTTTTCCAGAACATCAGTAAATCCGAAGAAGCCTCTTCCGGCGTGATTAAACACTCCATCAAGCACAACCTTGATTCCCTTTTTATGGAGGGCATCACATACCTTCTTAAAGTCCTCGTTTGTGCCAAGCCTTGTATCAATCTTCCTGTAATCCCTGGTGTTGTAGCCGTGGGTATCCGACTCAAACACCGGATTGAAAAGAACTGCTCCTATCCCAAGCTTTTCCAGATGAGGTATCCAGTCTATGACCTTAAGTATTCTGTGCTCCAGTTTCCCATCATTTTCAAAGGGAGCCCCACAGAATCCCAATGGATATATTTGGTAAAAAGACGTTTCGTAAGCCCACATTTCTTTTGCCTCCTACAATATGTTATGAAATAATTATACATTAGTTTACACTTAAACGATAATAAACTCTTTTTTACAAAATATCTTGAAAATATGCTTGACAACATAGTTTCATCGCGGTATATTATACAAGTCGCTTGTGATTGACGGCGACAACAAATAGAGATGGCGAGGTAGCTCAGCTGGCTAGAGCACGCGGTTCATACCCGCGGTGTCGAGGGTTCAAGTCCCCCTCTCGCTACTAAAAAAGGAAAGCATTCGTGCTTTCCTTTTTTATTTATCTCTACGCAATTATAAAACTTTTATAAACATCATTACGCTCACACATATATCTCCCATGGTAATTTATAATAAATAAAGAAAATCTTCATTTTTAATTGCCCTACCCGGTTTTCATTCGTATACATAAATAACTGGGTCAAATGATTCCTAAAAAGAAGGAGGAAATGTGATGGAGCAGAAAAACGAGAACAAAGCAATTCTTAATGATAATGAGCTTGAGAACGTTTCAGGCGGCGTGAAAGCAGGTGTGGCTGGCGTAGCTGGTGTTGCTGGCGTGGCTGGTGTTGCTGGTGTTGCTGGCGTGGCTGGTGTTGCTGGTGTTGCAAACAATGCAGGTATTGCAAGTGAAGCAGGTATTGCAAGCAATGGAAAGAAAGGACGTTTGAGCAGCCTTAAGTCTGACGGAGCATTGTCAAGATTTTAAAGAATTCGAAGTGTAAAGACAGCGTTATTCATAAATGCTGGTGATAGAGGCCTTCTATGATGAAAAATCAAAAGAGGGCCTTTTTTCAGCGTTTCTACATTTAGTGATTGGAGAAAAAAACTAATGAAGAGAAGGCAAATTGTCGTTTTTGGTACCCTGATAGCTAGTATGCTTCTATATGGCTGCGGAGCTGGAACTGGCTCTCAAGACGCCAATAGCTCTTTTACCCAGAAACAGGTAACCGTATACGAAAAAGATGCCACTAAGCAATCTGAAATTACCTGTGTGTTTAACGACGCTATGCCTAATGTTCCCTATGTCAGTTTGGAACAATACCTGGACCTTGTCTATGGCGAGGATTCCGATTATACGCTGTCAGGATGGGGAAATCATTATACGGTCATCGGAAAGAACAAGAATACCGGAAAGACCGGCAGTAAGCTAAAGATCAACACAAAAAAAGAAACGCTGACCTTTGAAGATTTTGAGGAATTTGTAGTCGGAAAAGCAGATGGGACCATGGTAGATTATGTAAGCATAACACTTGTGTCCCGGGAAGGCGACCCAAAGGTAACCTATGATCTGTCAGAATATGGAATAGATATCCATGCCCAGAACGGACAGGTTTTCCTCCCACTCTCCACCTGGTCGGATATATTAGATCAGAGCCTGACCTATTCTGATTATATCGATGGAGCGATCTATTTTATCAGGGAAGATTCCTCCGGAGCAGATGCAGCGGATAATATTGCGGCTAAAGAGAATGAGTATTTTGAAACTCTGACCAGAGAACAGGATGTGGCTGCCTACGCGTATCGTGAGCTGTGCTTTGCACTTGATAACCTCTACGGAAGACCGGGACGGGCTCTGTCTCCGGAATTTGTGGAGAAACTAAGCACCCTTGGACTTGATAAAACCCTGGAAGAAGGCGGGACGCTAAATGGAATTGACCTTAAACAGATGAAAACCTATCTTTCTTCCACAAACAAAGCAGAATACGCACAGGGACTTGTCATGCTGGATGATCTGCTGTTTGATGGAGGCCATTCCTTCTTCAGTAGTTCTTTTATTTTCAGGTTTCTTAATAACCAAGACCTTGAAGTAAGCAAAGACTACCGAGGGCTCCTTGATGAAGATTCCACTTCCAAGGAAGCAGCCAACAAGGTTTTAGACCTTTGGGAAAATGTTTTTGTTACTGCCAACAGGCTGACTGCCCAGCGCCTGGAAGGATTTGGAGAGCCCACAAGGACATGGGAAAATGAATATGAGCAAGAAATTGCTTCTATTTATCTTTTTAACAATACAGCAATCTTCCAGTTTGATGCATTCGATGATGATGTGATCATCCAGGATTCCGGAGTAAGGCCCTTTGTGGAAGCTTTAGAATATGCAAAAGAAAACAAGTGCGATAACTTTGTTCTGGATCTTTCCACTAACGGAGGCGGAAGTGATCAGACCATGGGCTACATCCTCAGTATGATCTATGAGGATAATGCTTTCTTCTACCACTATAATGTAAATACAGGGGCATGGAAAAAAGGTATTTTCAACGCAGATAAAAATCTGGATGGTTCCATAGATGAAAAAGATGCGGACGTAAAATACGGTTTCAACTACGCTATCATGATATCAAGATATTCATATTCCTGCGGAAATTATGCGCCCACACTGGCAAAGGAACATGGCATTCCTTTGATTGGGGAACCTTCTGGAGGAGGAGGGTGTCTCGTTAACATGCTGGCACTGCCAAATGAATGTAACTACTATCGCATTTCCTCTAACATAGCCATGACTGATTCCCATGGTATTTCAGTTGATGGAGGCATAACTCCCGATTATCCCCTGTCAGTAAATCCGGATGACGCAGCTGAAACAACGCTTTATAATCCCAAAGAGATTGTTTCTATCATGAACAATCATTATCGCTAAGAAACGTGTGGCGCTAAGCGCGCATAATAAAAACCGGAAACATCTCCTCGATGTTCCCGGTTTTTCCTTTATACTCACATCTTAATAAGTTCATACTCTCTTGTTCCAAGTCCGATCTTTTCGCCGTGCTCTAAGGTCTCTTTCCACTTAACATTTGGGTTGGAGTCAAGGAAGTGGTCGTGGTGATGGTGCCAGCCTTCCTGAGCAAGGTGGTCGCCAAGCTGACTGTTGCGAACAGGCTCAGCTGCAAGGCAAAGATCTGCGCAGGCCTGATCCAGAGCTACAGGGTCAAAGGATGCCAGCATTCCGATGTTTGGAAGGATTGGAGCATCATTCTCTCCATGGCAGTCGCAGTTAGGAGAAACGTCCATAATAAGACTGATATGGAAGGTTGGCTTGCCATTGCAGATTGCAGCTGTGTACTCTGCCATCTTGCAGCAAAGGGCCTCTTTCGCACTGTCCTGCTGGGCGCTGATGGCGTCAAATGCGCAGGCTCCGATACATCTTCCGCAGCCCTTACAGAGATCCTGGTTAATAAAGGCTTTTCCAGATTCATAGGAAATAGCATCTGATCCGCACTCTCTTGCACAGATATGGCAGGATCTGCAAAGCTCAGGGTCAACTATGGGCTTTCCGTCGTTGTGCTGCTGCATCTTGCCGGCTCTGCTTCCGCCGCCCATTCCAATGTTCTTGATGGCTCCGCCAAAGCCTGTCATCTCATGTCCCTTGAAATGAGAAAGGGAGATGATAATATCAGCATCATAAAGAGCTCTTCCAATCTGAGCTTCCTTGCAATACTCTCCGTTCGGTACAGGTACTACTGCTTCATCTGTGCCCTTAAGGCCATCGGCAATGATAACGTAGCATCCTGTAGTAACACTGTTAAAGCCGTTTACCTCCGCATTGTAGAGGTGATCTACCGCATTCTTACGGCTTCCGGGATACAGTGTGTTGCAGTCTGTAAGGAAGGGCTTTCCTCCAAGTTCCTTGACAAGGTCAGCAACAGCCTTAACATAGCCGGGACGCAGATAGGACATGTTGCCCAGTTCTCCGAAATGCATCTTGATGGCAACAAACTTCCCCTCAAAATCGATGCTATCGATCCCTGCTCTTCTTATGAGGCGCTGCAGTTTTGCTGTCTGTGGAACATCCAGCTGGGTCCTGAAATCCGTAAAAAATACTTTTGCCTTCTCCATAAAAATCTCCTTACCTGAATCGCTGTTTTCCGCCGCCAATTTAATGATAACATTATATCTTTATTTCAACTACTCAAACAACTCTGCTTTCACCATCATCAGAATAGAGATCATAGGAGCCTGGCTCTTCGCCATGACAAATAAATGTCAGATCTGAAACGCCCACTTTTCCCATGCTCTTTTCAGGTTTTGCCAGAGGCAATACATGGCCCTTTCTAACAAACACAAGGATCTCATTAAGCTCTGCCCTGACATAATGGTCCCCGGCACTCATAACATCTTCATCATAGTCATCAAATGCCCTGAATCTCACAAGTTTCATCTCCTCAGGCAGATAAACATATCTTCCCTGCGCATTCTGGGTATAAACCGGAGCCAGCATTATGCTCTCACCAAGAAGAAGCTGATCCTCCACAAGTGCGCTTCTGTCGTCATCATACTCAAAGCACAGGGGCTTAAAGAGCATCCTGTCATTTAGCGCAGCCTTCATAAATTCCGAGTACAGATAAGGGATCAGCGCATATCTTAGCCTTATAAAATCCCTGAGCACCGGCACATTATCAAAGCGATACAGTTCCTGCCTTCTGGTGTATCTTGCAGAGTGATTTCTGAAAAGAGGTGTGAATATGCCAAAGGCTGTCCATCTAAGCACCAGGTCCTCTGTGGTATCACTTCCGAAGCCGCCAATATCAGCGCCAGTGTACAAGAATCCACACATATTAACAGCCGGCATCTGCTGGATATTCAAAAGCAGATGTGACCACCAGGAATGGTTGTCGCCGTGCCAGATACCGCCATAGCGATGCATTCCGATATATGAAGACCTAGAGAACATCAATATCCTTTTATCCGGAGAAAGCTTTTCAAAAGCCTCCCCTGCTGCCCTTGTCATGTTATAGCCAAAGAGATTATGAACCTTGTCGTGCCTGATCCTCCTGCCCTTATATTCATGATAAAAGCGCTTGTAATCCTCCGGATTATTATCAATGGAGCCAACCAGATCCTTAAAGTCAAAGAACGACTGCACATCCAGGTTCTTTCCCTTATAATCCTCTATCTGCTCAAAAACTTCCTCCAGATGATCCTGGGTATAGAATATGGCCGGCTCATTCATGTCATTCCAGAATCCGTCAATTCCCTGGTCCATCAAAACCTTATACTTATTTCCAAACCAGGCTCTGGCCTCCTCATTCAAAAAGTCAGGAAAATGCACCTTTCCCGGCCAGACAGCAGCCACCAGGTTTTCGCCATTATCTTTTTTGACAAAATATCCCTTTTCAACGCCTTCCTCGTATACATCGTACCCCTCTTCGATCTTGACGCCGGCATCAATGATAGGCACAAGATGGATGCCCCTTGCTCTCATCTCCTCTACAAACTTCGGGAACTCAGGAAAAGAGCTATCATCTACTGTAAAGTCCTTGTACCTCTCCATGTAATCAATATCAAGATAGATCATGTCCAGCGGGATTCCAGCTTCCTGGTACTTATCAGCCACCTCCCTGACTTCATCCGCAGTCATATAGCTCCATCTGCTCTGGCCAAATCCAAAGGCCCACCTTGGGGGAATATAGCTCCTGCCAATGATCTGTCTGAACTGACTGACGATGTCCAAAACGCTGTCGCCATCAACGATATATATGTCAGCATCGAAATCTTCAAAAGCCACAGTCAGCTTATCAAGCTTTGAATATCCAATGTCAAAGTTCACCTTTCCGGGAGTATCCACATATACGCCAAATTGTCTTTTCTTAGAGAACACCACAAAGAAATTCTGTGATGCATAGAGTGAGTGCTTATTCTCGGTATGATTGGGATCATCCGAATTATTGCTGCTGTACAGCCATCCCCTCTTATTTATTCCCCTTACGGTTTCACCAAGTCCAAAGACCTTGTCATTTTTTTCAAGCAGAAGAGACAGCTCTTTTCCCTCAGTATCCATTAAAAAATAGGGAATGCTGCCCTCTGTTATCTCAATTTCTTTTACCACCGAATCCGTTGGGATCGGCTCTCCAATCCTGTACTTTCTGATCATAATTATGCCCTCCGGTAAAAAAATCTTATCACAAAAGGGAACTGTCAGACAGTTCCCTTTTTTCAAGGCTATACACATTTTTCATTCACATAAAATATCCAAAAGTTCTTTAAAAGAGCTTATGTTGTAGTCAGCTCGTCCGCTTCCTGCTGCGCCTATGGCTACAGCATCCATTCCCGCTGCATGAGCGGCAGTAATTCCTGCATCTGCATCCTCTACCACAAGACAGTCAGATGGGTTTTCTCCAAGGAACTGAGCTGCCTTAAGGAACACCTCAGGATCCGGTTTTGATCTGGTAATCATTGTTCCGTCAGCCACCTTGTCAAAGGCATCCGTCAGTTCGCATCTCTCAAGGATATATGCTGTGTTCTTGCTGGAAGAACCTATAGCAAGTCTGTATCCGGCTTCCCTAAGCCCAAGAAGAGTCTTTCGAACTTCGTCTGTCACATCATCCTTTGTCATTTCTCCAAGGCTTTCCCTGTAGATGTCATTCTTCTCCTTCAGAAACTCTTTTTTCTTATCCTCTGGGATCGGGTCACCCTGATATTTTTCAAGAATGATGTCAAAGCTCTCTTCTCTGCTGACTCCCCTTAATCTGTCGTTGTCTTTCTCAGTAAAGTCTATTCCTAATCTGTCGGCAAGCTTTTTCCATGCCAGGTAGTGATACTTGTCGGTAAAAACAAGTACTCCATCAAGATCAAATATTATTGCTTTATATTGCATTTTTCTCCTCCGGTAAGCCGTAAACGTTCTTTCCCATGGCAGAATTCAAGATCTTCCCCGCTTACAAGTTCCACCAAAGTCTCTTTAGCATCTACAGAAACTTTGATCAGTCTGCCATGATACCCAAATTTGAAAGAATACCCCTTAAGTGTTCCCGGCAGGAAAGGATTGATGGAAAGGCCCTCCTCGTCAATTCTTATGCCGCCAAAGCCGTAGATAAATGCCATGTAGGAGCCACCCATATTGGCTGTATGTACTCCATCTGCACTGTTTCCATGAAGGTTTAAAAGATCCAGCTTTGCAGAATCTCCGAAATACTCAGCTGCTTTGTCATATAATCCAAGTCTTGATGCCTGCATTGAGAACACGCAGGTGGACAGGGACGAATCGTGAGTCGTTATCTTCTCGTAGTACCTAAAGCTCTTTTCCATGGTCTCGACGCTTGCGCTGTCAGGGAAAAGAAAATGAGCCAGAACCGTATCCGCCTGTTTGCAGACCTGATATCTGTAAAGGTGCAAAGGATGATAATGAAGAAGCAGTGGGAACTCCTCCTTTGGGGTCGAAGCAAGATCCCAGACGGGCTTTTGAAGGAACGAATCATCCTGAGGATTTATTCCAAGTTCTTCATCATAGGGAATGTAAATGCTCTCTGCCGCCTTTGAAATATCAAGGATCTCCTTATCAGTGAGAGCAAGCTTTTGCTTGAGCGCTATGATCTCAGGAGTGTTGGCAAATTTTTCTAAAAGCTTTATGGTCCATTTCATTCCATGGGCTGCTGCACAGTTGGTATAGAAATTGTTGTCCACCATGCAGGTGTACTCGTCAGGACCTGTAACTTCGTTAATAACAAAGCGGCCCTTGCGATCGTAGTTTCCTGTATCCAGCCACAGTCTTGCTATCTCAACAAGTATCTCCGCTCCTTCCTTCAGGATGAAGCTCTCATCTCCGGTTGCAAGAAAGTACTGAACGATTGCATAGGAAACAGCGCCATTGATATGGTACGCAGCTGTTCCGCTGGGGAAATATCCAGAGCACTCTTCGCCGGTTATGGTACGCCAAGGATAGAGTGCACCCTTTTTGTGCCCAAGAAGGCCGGCGTTTTCCTTAGCCTTCTGAAGGGTCTTATATCTGAAATGTAGTATATTTCTTGTAAGCTTTGCATCAGTCAGGGTAAAGAAAGGAAGTGCATACATCTCTGTATCCCAGAAATAATGACCTTCGTAGCCCTCTCCTGTAAGCCCCTTTGCAGCCATGCTGTATCCGGGTGTCCTTGGAGCTGAGCAGAATAACTGATACATATTGAAGCTCATGGCAAGATCCAGGTCGTCATCGCCGTAGATCTCCACTGCTGACTGATCCCAAAAACTTTTAAGGATCTTTGTCTGTCTATCGTATAAGTGCTCAAGACCGCTTCCATCAGATCCCACCTCTTCCAGGGCATCCTGTAGGACCGCCATAGCGTCTTTTGCCGGATCTTCACTCTTCAGTGAGTCAGAAAAAGAAGAGAACTTTACGAGGCGTATTTCCTGTCCCTCTGAAATATGCCCTTTGATATAAGTGCATACCCGCCTATCATCGGTATTGTCATACACATCGATATAATCGTCCTCGCCTATCAGGATGTTGGAAGTGGCTGAAGCAATACTTATGTTACTTACCTTTGTACTGCTCACACAAAAGATGGAATTGTCAATAGCCTCAGCACAATTGACCGTAAGGTAAGATGGACTTTCTGCTGCAAGTCTTGGATCTGTTGGATCCGAATAGTTTGTGACATTACCTATGTGCCAGGAATCAAAAACTATCTCGCCATCAAAGTCCATGGAAGTAACACTGTATTCAATAGTGAAGAGCTGGGGGATGTCAAAGTGAGTCATCCTTTTTGTAACTATCTTTACCGTATTGCCAAGGGGGCTCTTCCAAAGGATCTGCCTGGAGGTGAAGCCATTGTCCATGTCCAGGATCCTCTTGTTGGAGATGATTTCCCCGGTTCCCAAGTCAAAGCGCTCTCCACAGATGTAAAGATCTATGGACTGTGTATCCGCCACATTTAGCATTGTCTGTTTTTGTTCAACCAGATTGCACAGACTCTCAGCCTGCTTCATGGGAATGATCTCATAGACCCCCGCCAGGTACATCCCTCGCATGGTATTAAAGTCATCGGGCACACCTTCTTCAAGTGTGCCCCTGACTCCAATGTACCCATTGGCATTTGAAAACAATGTTTCATTTAATCTAAGTGTTTTGTTGTCGTAGTTCTCGTCTCGTATAATGACACGATTACTGTTGTGCATAATATGCCTCTATTGCTTTCTGAAGTGTATCAAGGAACTGATCTGTATCTTTAATTGAGCCCTTTGCAAAATCCTGGAATACTACGGATGTTACATTCTGGGCAAGTCCTGCTTTCCAGCCCTGCCAGTGCCAAGCTGAAGTCTTTCCTGCTGCTGTATACTCACCGATTGTTGCTGCATAAGGATCTTCAGGAGCATACTTTGATGAAGTGAAAGGTGAAACGCAGCCGCACTTCTCAGCAAGGATCTGCTGTCCGCCTTCGTTTTCTGAGCACCACTGGATAAATGCCTTGGATGCTTCAACGTTTCCATCACTGTAAAGTCCCCACCAGTTAGGTGAATTTGTCTGTATTGTGTCCTGACCCTCGATGAATGCATAAGGGATCATTCCTACTTCAAAGTTTCCTGCCTCAGCGTACTGATCAGCATAGGTTGTTGTCATAGATGCACCAATCCAAGATCCCTGAGTTACGAAAGCGTACTTTCCGCTTGCAAAGCCAAGAACCTGATCATCATAGGATCCTGAAATACCCTTAGGGTCTGTGTACTCATTGAAAAGAGCTACCATCTCTGCGAAAGGCTTAGCACGGTCCATATCAAGCTTTCCGCCATCATTGATGAGATCAAGATATGTTGTATCGTTACGTGCAAGTCCGGAATCAAGGTATGTTCCAAACAGGTGCTGTCCAGCTGTCCACCAGAGATTTGCGGACTCTGTATAATAACCAACAACTGCTGTGAGGCCAAGCTCATCCTTCATGGAATCAAGCTTTTCAAAAGCTGCTCTCATGCTCTCAGGACCTGTGATAGACTTAGGATCAATTCCTGCCTTGTCGAGGATTGACTTGTTGTATGACAGTCCAATTGCCTCTGTCGTTGTTGGAAAACCATATACATGACCATCAGCAGCTACATACTCAGCCTCTGTATCCTTGGTCCATGCTTCATCTGAAAGATCAGCAAGAAGGTCTTTCCAGGTCTCATAGTGTGTATCACCTTCAAATACGAAGATATCCGGCATATTGCCTGCCTGATAGTAGTTCTTAAGGATTGCCTGTGTATCCTGTCCACCACCAATTGTATCGATGGAAACTGTTACACCGGTCTGCTCCTTATAAGTGTCTGCAAGGATAGCCAGGCCTTCCTGGATCTCAGCCTTGTTATTAACCAGTCTGATTGTTGTTCCTTCAGCATCATCAGCTGTTGCTGCAGGTGTCTGAGCCGTTGTGGCTTCCTGTGTAGTTGCGTCAGATGATGTGCTGCCTGTAGTCTCTGTGTTACCTGTAGTGGTAACTCCACAGCCTGCCAGTGCAAATGTAATTGTTGATGTTGCTGCGAGCAAAAGTGCTAATGCTTTCTTCTTCATGTTCTCCTCCTTTATTATGAAAAATACTTCGTTCGCTCTGATGCTTATATACTAAGCAATTCACTAAATAATCCGCAATAATGCATGTTATTTTTGGTTGTTTGATATAAAAAAAGGCCTTCCATATGTAATTTTCACACATGGAAGGTTTGTTATTTTACTAAACCCAGATATATTTTACTAAAATCCTTTACTATTTTAGTAAAATCCGGTTAAATATCAGGTTATCACTTATGGGAAAGCTGTGCTGTCTTCCTCCATTTCACCCTGGCTCCGATCCTGTAGGTCTCATAATCTCCGGATCCATCCAGTATACTCAAAAGAGCCTGTCCCGCCAAAAAGCCTCTCTCATAATCCGGAACACTTACCGTAGTCAGTCCCAGATAGCGGGAAATAATTATATCGTCAAAGCCGCATACCGAAATGTCCTCAGGCACTCTAATGCCATTCTCTGTAAAATAGCGGATCGCTCCAATGGCCATCATATCGTTGGCACAGACCAGGACTGATGGCATCTTATCCTGAAGCATGATAAGCCTTGCTGCCTGAACTCCGCTCTTTTCTCTCCAGTCCCCCTCGTACAGATCATTTCTGTTAAAAGAGATCTTGTTGGTCTTAAGGACATCCCTGAAGGCGTTATAGCGTTCCTTATTGTCAGCTGTGTTCTGCCCCGAAAGAAAGGCAAAGGACTTATATCCCTCATCCACAAGCTTTTGTATAAGCTGTCTCTCGCCCTCGTAGTTATTGACGATCATGGCCTTCACATTGGGATGATCCAGTTCCCTGTCCAGGGTTATTACCGGAAGTCCCTTGTCTGCCACAGCAAGAACCTGGGAATCCAGTATCTGTGAGCTTAAGATTATGCATCCACAGACCTCATCCGGATCGGAATAATGGGCAAGGTCATCGCCGTTGCAAATAAGAATATGATATCCCTGTTTGCCCACGTAATCACTAACTCCATGAAGTATATCCAGGTAAAAGAGTGTATCAAAATCACTAAAGCTGACGATAATGGTCCGCCTCTTTCCGTCTATTCCGCTTTGTTCCTTGTGAATATATCCCAGTTCATCAGCGATCTTAAGGATCTTTTCACGAGTCCCCGCTCCAACATTCTTTTTCTTGTTAAGAACATTTGAAACCGTGGTCATTGACACACCGGCCTTTAAAGCTATTTCCCTGATTCCAACCATGGCATTCTCCCTGCGATGATCTTACAAAAACAACTCCTAAACTACACTGTCACATAACAAAAGCTCTTTTCACCCTCACAGTGATGAGGTTTGCTATAACTCCAATAATAACACCCGTAATGGTTCCAATTACGATAAGGAAAGGAAGGTAATAGATAAGACTTCCGGTTTCCAAAACCAGCATTGCAACTATGATCTGGCCCACGTTATGGAATACGCCTCCAAGGATACTTACTCCCGTCATGGAAAATTTCCCGAATCTCTTGGCGATCAGCATCACAAATAAAGAAAGTGCTGCTCCTGCCAGGGAATACATCATCATGGAAAGATTCCCGAAGGTAAGCCCCACCAGCAC
>JAEEGL011565435.1_pt1 | contig 14368 bp, 3 predicted proteins | sample 9134231 | NCBI WGS metagenome assembly JAEEGL01 (sample SAMN16246548, study PRJNA631951) | gut metagenome | biome: gut microbiome; feature: rumen; material: fiber-attached | host: Bos | place: Iran: Karaj | collected 2018-10
ATTCGTGTTCCTGTTCATATGGTAGAAACAATAAATAAGCTTGCTCGTGTTCAAAGACAATTAACACAAGAATTAAATAGAGAACCAACTGAAGAAGAGCTTGCTAAGAAGTTAAACGTAACAGTTGATAAAGTTCGTGAAGTATATAAAATTTCTCAAGATCCAGTATCTTTAGAAACACCAATTGGTGAAGAAGATGACTCTCACTTAGGAGATTTCATTAAAGATGAAAGAACAATGTCACCTGAAGAATACGCAACAGTTGAAATGTTAAAAGAAGAGCTTGCCAATGTTTTATTAACACTTACTGATAGGGAAGAAAAAGTTCTAAGATTAAGATTTGGTCTTGATGATGGACAATGTAGAACTCTTGAAGAAGTAGGACAAATATTTGGTGTTACTCGTGAAAGAATTCGTCAAATTGAAGCAAAAGCTTTAAGAAAATTAAGACATCCATCTCGTTCAAGAAAATTAAAGGATTTCTTAATTGATTAATTTAAGTAAAAGATTAAAAACAGTTGCAGACTTAGTATTGAGTAAAAAATCAAATAAAATAATAGATGTTGGATGTGATCATGCACTTCTAGATATTTACTTAATACAAAATAATGAAAATTTAAAAGTTGTTGCAAGTGATAATAAAAAAGCACCACTAGAAAATGCTAGAAAGAATATTGAAAAATATTCTTTTTTAAATAAAATTGAATTAAAACTTGAAGATGGAATAAATAATATAGATGACGAAATAGATACAATTGTTATATCTGGTATGGGAAAAGAAACAATAATTGATATATTAAAAAAAGGTAACTTAAATAATATAAAACGTCTTATAATATCATCAAATAATAAATTTGAAGAGATAAGAAAAGATATAACATCATTAGGATTCGTTATAAATGATGAAAAAATTGTTTATGAAGAAGATAAGTATTATGTAATTATAGAATTTATAAAAGGAAATAAAAAATATACAAAGAAAGAATTATATTTTGGACCAATATTATTAAAGAAAAAAGATAAAGAATTTTATAACTATTATGGTTACATAAAAAATAAAAAAATAAATATATTAAAGAGTATACCAAGTGATAATAAAAACAAGAAAAAAATAGAAAAAGAAATAGAAATTTTAAAAGAAATAGAAGTCTAAATATGAATTAAATATTTAGACTTTTTTGTTATAAAATTATTGAAAAAAATCATCATAAATGATATTATTTTATTATAGTGATAATAAGGAGACTAATAGTGAAAGACATCCAAATATTATCTAAACTTATTATAAAAAAATAAAAGTCAAATTTGACTTTCTTTTGCGTTATAGAAAGGAGGTATAGTTATGAACGTTTTAAAACCTAGAAGAAATGATTTGGTAAAAATGTTATTAATATTATTTGCAATAACTGTACCTCTTTTGAGTATAGGGTATAGTGCTCTTCAAACAACTTTAAATATAAGAGCAACAGTACAAAATGAAGCATTAATTTCTGTAACATATGATTGTGGTAATGATAATGTTTATTATGAAATTGTAGAAGATATAAGTGAGTATGAGTTGTATGAGAATATTTGTGGTAATAACATAGTAGCAGGAACAGGAACTGGCGTTTCTGCAACTCCAAATGTATATAAACAAACAGGATGGTCATTAACAAGTGGTGGAGCAAAGATTGTTGCAGCTAATTTTGTAGAAAATACAACTCTTTATCCATATTATGAAAAGTTATTTACATATGCTGGTACTTATCAAGTAATTGATGATGATAATGGAGATTATAGAGTAAAATTCCTTAGTTCAGCAAACTTAAATTGGTTAACTGAAGAAATAGTAGATTTATTCTTAGTTGGTGGCGGTGGTGGCGGCGCTAGTTCAAACGGAGCAGGAGGTGGCGGTGGCTACACAACTACATCTACTTATAATACTTTAACTGCCAATACTACATATGCTTTGAATATAGGAAATGGTGGTACAACTGCATCTCATGGAAGTAGAAGTACATTTATGAATGGTAGTTCATTAATTGCTTTCGTAGATGGTGGAAGAGCTGCGGATGGACAAACTGCAGGAGATGGTGGATCTGGTGGTAGTGTTGATACTACTGGAGGATCAAACGGAAACTGGGGAACTGGAATTTCAATATCATATGGATTCGGTGGAAGCCAAGAATATACAACTTGTGAATTCGGATATGGCGATACAGATGATCCTGATTGTGAAACAGGATATACATTATATTCAACAGGTGGAGATGGTGCAGCAAGTGGAGCATCAGGAAGTGCTAACACTGGGGATGGTGGAGATGGAGGATCAACTGGTGGTGCAGGAGGATCAGGAATCATCGAACTACAAAATTATAAAGATCGTACAAAAGATAGTCACGCCTTTATATATTCTGGCGATGTACAATCATTAACTATAAATCGTGAAAGTATGTGTTCGTTTAGAGTATGGGGAGCTCAAGCTGGAAGTTATTATCCAGCATTTGGAGGAACCGGTGGATACTCAGAAGGTTTAAAGCGAATTGATGCTGCAACGACTTTGTATACTGTTATAGGTGGACAAGGAAATGCTTCAACATCAAAAACTGCAACAAGAGTAAATGGTGGATATAATGGTGGTGGAAATGCTTATGGTGCTACTGATAAATATGTAACTGGTGGTGGAGGCGCAACCCACATTGCAACGGCAACAGGTGTTCTTTCATCATTATCTTCTAATCAAAGCGCTGTATTAATTGTTGCAGGAGGTGGCGGTGGTTCTGCCTATGAAAGTAGTACTGCAATAGGTACTGGTGGCGCTGGTGGTGGACTTACTGGTGCAACTGGAGACAATGGTGGAAAGACTTATACAGTTGGAACTGGTGGAACTCAAACTGCTGGAGGTACTGGAATAACTTCAAATAGTGGCTTCGGTCAGGGCGGTAGTGCATCTAGTAATGGTACCGCAGGTGGCGGCGGTTGGTACGGCGGCGGTGCTGGTCAATACTTCTCTGGTGGTGGAGGAGGATCAGGTTACGTAGGCGGATTAACTGTTGGAACAACTGAAGTTGGAACTAAATGGGGTAGCGGTTTTGCAACTATAGTATGTACTAATGGTGATAGATATTTGTTAATATATGATAACAATGGTGGAACTGGATGTAGTGGAATGGTCGAAGTTCAACCAGGATTTGATAGCTCAAATCTTTGTGTTCCTACAAGAAATGGATATGATTTCGGTGGATGGTATGATAGCCAAATTGGCGGAACTCAAATAACTTCAAATTCATCAATTACTACTGATATGGTAATTTATGCTCACTGGATTGCTCCAAACTATGGCGAATATAATGGTGAGACATTTGTAAGATATCATAGTACTTTAGCAGATGCTTTTGCAGAAGCAACTGAAGGCAATACAATTAAAGCACTAGTTAACATGAACGAAACTGTTCAACCAGTCCTTGATGCAAATAAAGAATTAACACTTGATATTAATGGGAAAACCATAACTACAACATCAACATTAGTAAATAGATGGGAATTAACAATAGTAGGAAGTGGAACATTAACAACATCTAGTGATATTAATTTGATTAGTAATAGAGGAACACTTAATTTGGCTAACTCTGGAAATCTAACTAATACAAACACTTCTACTTCAAGAGTTGTAATAAATAATTATGCAACAATAAATAAAACTGGAACTGGTACTATAACTGGATATAATAATGCTATTAGTGGATCCGGATCAATAACGATGACTGCTGGAAAGATTAATGTATCAGCTACAGGAATACAATATGGTGGCTCACTTGTTGTTGAAGGAGACGGAAACGCTGAAATAACAGGTGGAACTATAGAAAATTTAAGTAATAAATATGCATCAACAATATATTGGAATTCTACTGGAACATTAACTATAGGAGGAGACGCTTATATAAAAGCAACAGGGTATGATTCAAGTAATCAATCAGCAACTATTCAAAATGCAACAGATTACCCGGGAACAATAATAGTTAATGGCGGAACTATAGAAGGTGGTACAAATACTTGGGTAGTTATTTCAAATGGTGATCTTGCTGGTAATGAAGTCATTGTTAATGGCGGATTAATCAAATCCACAGGAGCGCAAGCAATTTATAATAGAGGTTATGGAAGTACAACAATATTAGGTGGAACAATTACTGCTACATCAAGTAGTCCTGCAGTACAAGTTGCAGATAATGGTGTACTTACTATAGGAAATAATGACTATGCAGTAAATACAACAAGTCCTTCTATAACTGGTTCAACTTATGGAGTTACTGTTGAATCAGCTGCAACATTTAACTTCTATGATGGAGTAATAAAAGGAGCATCAGGCAAATCAATTGCTGGATCAGTAACTGCTATGCCAACGAGTTATAAAGTGCAAAAGACAACAGCATCTTCTGTTGAAACTGCAATACTTGTACCAACAGCATCTTCTTATTACACATTAACATATAATAATAATGGTGGAGAAGGATGTGTTGGAACTAAATCAGCAGCTCAAGGAAGTGCAATTGGTGACTTGTGTACTCCAACAAATGGTTTTCTTACATTCCTTGGATGGTATACAGACACTACTTGGACTACTCAAGTAACTGCAAGTACTATATTAACTGGAAATATAACTGTTTATGCAAGATGGAGTAATGAAATAGTTACAATTGCATATAACTGTAATGGAGGAAATGGTTTTGCCCCAAGTACAGTTACTTATCCTCCTGATAGTAGTGTTAATTTAACTGAGATCAGTTGCGGAATTAAAACAGTAGCAAACGGTGGATCTAACGACTTGTATCAACAAAATGGTTGGGCAACCACTCCAGGAGGAACGCCTTTATCTACGTATATAGCAACAGATAGTACAATTTTATATGCAACATTTGAAAAAGTTTTAAGTTATTCTGGCGATGCCACAGTTTCGGGTGAAGCTGGAGGGAACTGGGCAGTTTACTTTACTGATTCAGGTAGTTTCACACTAACGTCTAGTACGACTTTAGATATACATCTTTTAGGTGGCGGACAACATGGATATGCTGGAACAAATTATGGTTTCTCACAAGAACCTTATGTAAGATATTACACCGGTGGTAATGGAGGACAAGGAGGATTCCACAATGTCCTAATTGGAGAAACATTATCTGCTGGAACATATACAGTAACTGTTGGAGCAGGTGGAACCGGTTCAAGCGGAGCAGTAGGTGGTACAAGTTCTATTAAGAATTCTCAAAATGTAGTACTTTATGATGCTCCAGGTGGAGGAAGCAATGCAACTGGATATTTAGGCGGAGCAGCAGGAGGAATAGGAAGTGTATCAGCTGGAATGTATAGCTTTGAATCTTCTACTGCTGGTGCTGATTCAACAATATATGATTTTAATGATTCTTCAACTGGAATTCACCGTGGTGGCGGCGGCGGCGGTGGCGGCGGCGCTAGATACAATAGTCAAACAGACAATTGGCAATATTCAAATCCATCATCCGGTGGAAGCCAAGGTGGCGGTGGCCCAGATGTTCCTGCTGTTGCTAATTACGGTGGCGGTGGATTAGGTTGTAATAAATCCAAAACAAGTATTGGTCAAGACGGTAGTTCTGGAATTGTAATGATTCGTAAGAGAGTTGAGTCACCAATTAAATCATTTGTTTATACGGGCGAAATTCAAGGTATGATTGTCCAAGAGAACTCAAAATGTAAATTGGAAGTTTGGGGAGCACAGGGAGGAACTGGTGATAACTATCCTGGAGGATTAGGTGGTTATGCATACGGTGAAAAAATCTTCACTGCTGGCACAGAATTGTATATAGGTGTTGGCGGTGCCGGTGTAAAAGCTAATGATAGCGATGTACTTGTTACAGGCGGATACAACGGTGGTGGATCTGCCCAATACCAAGCAGGTACTGGTGGTGGTGCTACTCATATAGCAACAGCAACAGGTACTTTATCATCCTTGTCATCAAATCAATCATCTGTCTTAATAGTAGCAGGTGGTGGCGGTGGTCACGGATTTTACGATGCTAGTACAACAGGAGGAACTGGTGGTGGTAGCTCTGGTGGAGCCGGAGGTAGCATTTCTGGTTACCCAGGAGGCGGCGGAGCCGGTACTCAAACAACTGGTGGTGCTAGAGGAAGTAGTGGAAGTGGCGGAACTGCAGGAAGCTTTGGACAAGGCGGAAGTGGTGGAGCCGGTGTAAACTCTTCACATCAACATGGTGCAGGCGCTGGTGGAGGCGGCTGGTACGGCGGCGGCGGCGGTACTGGTCGTGACGGCGGCGGTGGCGGTGGTTCTGGATACGTTGGCAGCTTGTCTAATTCTTCAATGACAAATGGAGTTCAAAGCGGTAATGGTTATGCTAGAATCACTTGTTATCCAAAATATAATGTTAAATACAACTCTAATGGTGGAACTGGATGCTCAGGAAGTATCGCAGTTAATTATGGAAGTAGCATTGGAAGTCTATGTACACCAACGAGAACAGATTATACATTCATGGGTTGGTATACTGAAAATACTGGTGGAAATCAAATAACTTCAAGTTCAACTCCTAACAATGATCTTATATTATATGCTCATTGGAGATCTAATAATGTAAATGTAACATATAATTGTAATGGTGGAACTGAAGGCAACTTTACAATGACTATAAATGGTGGAGAAAACGCAGTAATTCCACCCGGTGGATGTGGCTCTAAGTTAATAACAGGAACAGGAACTGGAGTTAGTTCAAATCCTGGACTTTACTATCAAACTGGGTGGGCAACTACATCTACAGGTAGTGCAGAAAGTACTATAACAGCAAATGACGATATGACATTATATGCTGTATGGGCAAAAGCATTTACGTATAGCGCAAGCTACGAGGTAACATCGAGTGGAGATACATATAGATTCGTTATGAAAGATTCTGGAAGTATGGTTGTTAATTCTAATACTTATGCCGATATCTTCTTAGTAGGAGGTGGTGGCGGCGGCGGCACTGGAAACGGTGGCGGTGGCGGCGGTGGCGGTTACACCAATACTGTTAGTGACCAAACCCTAAGTGCTGGAAATACTTATTCAATTACAGTAGGTTCCGGAGGAGCTGCTCAAACTGCTGGTAGTCAATCTAGATTTGGAAGCCTTGCTACTGCAAATGGTGGCTCTGGTGGCTCTGGTGGAGGCGGTGGCGCTGGTGGCTCTGGTGGAGGCACTGGTGGAGCATCTAACGAAGTAACTCATCAACCAGGAAACTGTAACCCTAACCCAGTTGGCGGAGGAAACGGTGGTACTAATGGTGCTGCAGGTAAAAAGAATGCTAAAGGTACATCAAATTATGGTACGGGACAAGGAAGCACGACTTGCGAATTCGGTCAAGGAACATACGGTGGAAGCTGTAATTCAGGTGTAACCATGTATGCTGCTGGTGGAAATGGTGGAAATGGAAAAGAAGTTTGGGAAGATTTTAATGACAACTGCTCTCGATCATCTTCTGCAAGTGCTGGTTCAGCAGGTACTGCTAATACAGGAAATGGTGGAAACGGTGGAAAAGCCGGTGGCACTGGCGGTGCAGGAGGCTCTGGAATAGTAATAATAAAAGGTCTTATATCTATTAGTAGGTACACATTAACATATAATAACAATGAAGGTAGTGGATGTACTACTAAAGAAATAGCAGATGGTATCCCATATGGAACATTATGTACACCAACGAGAAGTGGTTATGTGTTCGACGGTTGGTGGACTTCTGCATCAGGTGGAACCCAAGTAACATCTAACACAATAGCAACTGGAAATACGACAATAGTTGCTCATTGGATCGATATAACAACAATACCTCCAACATGTACTGTAACAGTAACATCTAATGATGGATTAGACGGAATAAATACATCAGTAACTTGTACACCAGGAGGAACAGCATGTAATAGCAGCATTAATCCAACAGGTGATACACTTCTTACAAGCACAAAAACATATACAGTCTATGATGTATCTGGTAACTCTGCTACTTGTAGTGTGACTGTAACACAACAAAGGCAAAAGCAAACTTTAGAGTGTCGTGAAACATATGGCAGAAATTGTGATGCCTGTGGTTATGAGTCTTGTAGTGGCAACTGTAACGCATCTTGTGCCTCATGTTGGTATTGTAAAGGATCACAGGATCAGTACTGGTCTACATGGAGTGATGTCTCATCATGTACTGAGAGCAGTACAAGACATTGTAGAACAGTATATAGAGGAACACCAAATTAAAATAAAGAAGATAGAAATATCTTCTTTTTTTGTAATAAATGTTGTAGATATAAAAATGTTGCAATACTACATGTTTAATTGTAAAATTTAATTATAGGATAATAAAAGGATGAATGTAATGACCATAGTATCTAAAACAATTTGTAAAATTTAAAAAAGTCAAAGAATTGACTTTATTTTGCGTTGTAGAAAGGAGGTATAGATATGAATTTGTTAAAGCCAAGAAGGAAAAAATTGTTAAGAATTCTTTTCCTTTTAGCAGTTCTTAGTATACCTCTAATAACAGTTGGGTATAGTTCACTTCAAACTATATTGAATTTTGCAGTTAATGTTTATAGCGATAGTATGGTTACGGTAATATATGATTGTAGCAGTGGAACTTCAGATAGCTTTGCAGATTATGCTGTACCAGGTGATGGATATAATGTAATGTCGACTGGTTGTGGTTCAATGTTGATAAATGATACAGCAACAGAACTCTATAATCAAGTAGGTTGGTCATTAACAGATGGCGGTATAAGCGTATCAGTTCTTAATTTAACAAATAATACAATTTTGTATCCAGTATGGGAAATCAATAATCCAGCAGCGCCAACAATTACTGGTGGAGCAACAAAGGTTTATAATTATGAAGATACAACATTAACATGTGCATCAAGTACAATTTATGATGAGTCAATAGATAAATACTATCAATTTGGGTATAGTACAACAAGTGGTGGGGAAGTAACATGGATAGGAAGTGCAAGTACAGAAGAGACTTATACCGTGCCTAAAAATGAATATATGGGAACAAGATATTATACGTGTAGAGTATATGCAAGAGATAGTGTGGCAATATCAAATACAGTTCCGGCTTCTGTCAGCGCAACAATGACTCTACAAAGAGTAAAAATAACATTTAATGCAACAACTAATAGTGGAACACTTTCAGGAACAAGTCCATTATATGCAGAATATGGAAATGGATCTTTATATACAACTGCGACTGGAAGTACAACTGCTAATATGCCTACAGCAAGTAAGACTGGATATACATGGAACGGATGGTATACTGCATCAAGTAGTGGAAGTCAGGTTGCTAACACTACTCCAGCGTTAACAGGAACAGCAGTGACAGATTGGTCTAATACATCTAATCAATGGGTAATAACATCACCATCTGACCAAACATTATATGCTCAGTTTACTCCATATACATATGCTTTAACTAGAGTAACTGGTACAAATATATTATCAAATGGAGACTTTCAAACAGTAACTGTAGTTGATGCACCAACAAGGACAGCAAATAATGTAACTCATACTTGGGATATAGCTTTAAATGGCATACCTGGTAATACTTCAAAAGCATATAGTGCAAGTGGATGGGGAACAGGAGCAAACATGGGAGTTGCAATCCCTGAAATTGGATACCACGCACATATGCTAAAGTCAGGAAGTAATTACTTATTCAGATATAAAACAAATGAAGCATATGTTGGAAAAACAAAAGCAGATGTTAGTGGCGGCGTAACAGTTGGTAGTGAATCTGCTATCACGGCAAATAGATGGCTAGGAATAGCTCAATCTGTTACAGCAACTAGCTTATCTGCAAATTCTACATATACTATAAGTGCAGAAATATATAGAGTATCAGGAAATACTTATTTAACTGGTGGGCCATATTTTTCTACAACTGCAAATTCAACAAATAGCTTTGTACTCGGTCAATATAGTATGAAACCAGTTTCTACTGGTACTTGGGAACATCATTCTTGGGCATTTACATTACCAAGTAATTACTCTACAGGAACAAATCCGGGTATATATTTCTATGGAATGAATGGAGCACCAGGAGAATTATATTTAGATAATGTAAAATTACAAGCATCATCTACAGTAACAGCAAGTAAGAGTTATGATTCTAACTTTACAAGTACTGAACTTGCTACACCAACGCGTACAGGATATACATTTAATGGATGGTATAATACTCCAACATATACAACTCAATTAACGACATCTTCAAAATTAACAATTTCAACAGCAAGTTTTGCTGATGTAAATACAAATAATACTTCTGTTAATATTTACGCAAAATGGACTGCTAATACAAATACGGTATCATTTAATGCAAATGGAGGAAGTGGAGGACAAAGCGCAAATGTAACAGCAACATATGATTCAGCAATGCCAACAATATCAACAACAGCTCCAACAAGAACAGGTTATACATTTGGAGGGTGGTATGATACATCAGCAGCAACAGGAGGAACTCAGTATTATACTGCTGCAGGAGCAAGTGCAAGAACTTGGAATAAGACAGCAAATACAATATTATATGCAAGGTGGACAATAAATAATCCAGCAACACCAACAATTACTGGTGGAGCAACAAAGGTATATAATTATCAAGATACAACATTAACATGTGCATCAAGTACAACTTATGCTTCAGGAACAAATAAATATTATCAATTTGGATATAGCACGACTAGTGGTGGTACAGTGACCTGGGTAGGAAGCGCTTCTACAACGGCTACATATAGTGTAACTAAAGCATCTTACCTAGGAACAAGATATTGGACATGTAGAGTATATGCAAGTGATGGAACATATACATCTGGTACAGTAGCAGGAGCAACATCAACAACAATGACTTTACAAAGGGTAAAAATAACATTCAATGCAACAACAAATTCTGGAACACTTTCAGGAACAAGTCCATTATATGTTCAATATGGAAGTGGAACGTTATATACAACAGCAACAGGAAGTGCAACAGCTAATATGCCAACAGCATCACGAGCAGGCTGGGCATGGGGAGGATGGTACACTGCATCAAGTAGTGGAAGTCAAGTTGCTAACACAACACCAGCCTTAACTGGAGTAGCAGTATCTGGATGGACTAATACAAGTAAACAGTGGGTAATCACTACAACTAGTGATAAAACACTTTATGCCCAATACCAAACAACAACTCATGTAGTTACATACAATTGTAATGGAGGATTGGGAACTGCGCCAAGTCCGACAGCACTTACTTCAGGAACAGCGGCAGATTTAACAAGTAGAGATTGCGGTTATAAAATAACTGCAGGTACTGGAACTGGAACAAGTGCAACCCCAGCACTTTCATATCAAACTGGATGGGCAACATCAAGTGGAGGAGCAGCTCTATCCTCTTATACACCAACTGGAAATGTAACTTTGTATGCTACCTTTGGTAAGTTATTCACATATAGCGGTAATTATACTGTAACTAGTGAAGGATCTGGCAATTGGAATGTTCAATTTAAAAACAGCGGTACTTTGACAATGAATGGAGCACTTTCTGCAGATGTACACTTAGTCGGTGGTGGCGGTGGAGGCTGCAACCACAAATATGATGATTATTATAGTGGAACTTCTGGCTGCGGAGGCGGCGGAGGAGGATATACTAACACTAAAGGTAATGTTTCAATTACGGCAGGTTCGTATACAATAACTGTCGGTGCTGGCGGTGCTGCTGGCGCATATAACAATAATAATAATGCTGGAGGTACAGGAACCGCCTCTTCAGCATTTGGTTATTCGGCAAACGGGGGACAAGGTGGACAAGGAACTTCAACTGGTGGTGCTGGTGGTTCTGGCGGAGCCTATGGCGGCTACGGTAGTTATCATGCTCCAGGATGGGCAGGATCAGATGGTGGAAATGCAAGAAAATACGCTAAAAATGAGGATACTGGTCACAGTTCAGATGTTGGAGCGAATGGTGGAACAGGACAGGGTAATTCAACAAGAGACTTTTGGAGTTTAGACCATAATACGAGCGCTACGCTTAGATCCGGCGGCGGCGGCGGTGGTGGCGGCCTTTTAAATGGAAATGGCCACTATGGATCAGATGGTGGTGCTGGTGGCGGCGGTAAAGGTGCAAGTAATAAATATAGTCAAGCCGCTGTTGCAGGAACCGATAATTATGGCGGCGGTGGCGGAGGTGGTTGCTACCAAAATAATGCTAAAGCTGCTGCGGGTGGAAGCGGAATTGTTATAATTCGTAATGCTAGATATCCAAATAAGGCTATAGTAACTACTAAAATTATTTCTCCAACAGCACACACAATTACTTTTTCATGTACTGGTGGTAACAATTCTAGTACGTCTAGAAGTATAACGTCTACGACTGGTGAAGCAGCTCCAGTTAATATCTGTGGAGAAAAAATAGTCACTGGTAATGGTATAAATCCAAACTCAGAAGCAGGTATATATTACCAAACAGGATGGTCTACAACCGACGGAGGTAATGTTTATTCATCATATTATGCAACTTCTAATGTTACTTTATATTCCGTATGGACAAAAAAACTTGTATATAGTAATAACTATACTGTTATAAATGATGGAAGTAATAATTGGAGAATGGAACTTAAAGATAGTGGAACTTTAAAGGTTAACCTTGCTACAAACGTAGATGCCCACTTAGTCGGTGGTGGCGGCGGCGGCGCAAACAATAAATTTGATGACTACTATAGTGGAACTAATGGTGGCTCTGGAGGTGGATCTGGATACACTAGAACTCAAAAAAATATAACATTATCTGCAACTAGCTATACTGTAACGGTAGGAGCTGGAGGCGCTGCAGGAACATATGATAGATCAACGTTCTATAAAGGTAGTGACGGCGGTGCTACAACTGCTTTTGGTTATACGGCTAATGGAGGTCAAGGAGGCCAAGGAGTTCACCAAGGTGGAAATGGTGGCTCTGGAGGCGGATATGGTGGATACTATAGTTACCATGGACCAGGATGGGCAGGATCAGATGGTGGAAATGCAAGAAAATATGCTAAAAATGAAGATACTGGCCACAGTTCAGACGTTGCTGCTAATGGTGGTGATGGTCAAGGAACTACGACAAGAGATTTCGCAGAAAGTACTGGAACACTTCGTGCTGGTGGCGGCGGCGGCGGTGGTAGTGTTATTAATAGTACTGTTATGAATGGAACTGCCGGTGGTTCTGGCGGCGGTGGAGCAGGCGCTAAACCTGTTGTAGATGGCACAAGTGTCGCTGCAGGATCAGGAACTGCTAATTATGGTGGCGGTGGCGGAGGCGGTTGCTTCTATAACAAAGCATATGCTGGTGCCGGTGGCTCTGGAATTGTTATAATCCGTAATAAACGATAAAAAATAGAAACTTTTAATAGTTTCTATTTTCTTTTAGGTATTATATAAATTATATTCTTCACAAATTTGATATTCTTTGGTAAAATATTGGTGATTGAAATGAGGGATAAGTATGAAAATAATGTCAATTAATGCTGGAAGCAGCTCTTTAAAGTTTTCTTTATTTGATATGACAAATGAAGAAGTATTAATATCAGGAGTTTTTGAACGTATTGGTATTGATGGAGGAGTTTATACATTAAAATATAAAGGAGATAAAATAAAAGTTGAACAAGAATTAGATAGTCATTCTACAGCAGTAAAAATATTACTTGAAAAGTTAATAGAATTACAAGTTATATCTAATCTAGAGGAAATAGAAGGAGTAGGTCACAGAATAGTTCATGGTGGAGATAAATATACTGAGTCTGTTATGGTAACTGATGAAGTAGTAGATGACATAATTAGATTTAGTGATTATGCACCACTTCATAATCCTGCTCATGCTATATGTATTAAAGCATTTAGAGAAGTTTTACCTAAAACTCCAATGGTAGTAGTATTCGATACTGCATATCATCAAACTATAGCTAAAGAAAGATTCTTATATCCAGTTCCATATTCTTGGTATGAAGATTATCATATAAGAAAATATGGTGCTCATGGAACAAGTCATAGATTTATTTCAGAAACATTAAAAGCTGAATATGGTCGCGATGATTTAAAAATCATTTCTTGTCACTTAGGAAATGGTGGAAGTGTTACTGCAATTAAAGATGGAAAATGCGTTGATACTTCTATGGGATTTACACCACATGCAGGAATAATGATGGGAACAAGAAGTGGAGATATCGATGTATCAATTATTCCTTATATAATGGAAAAAGAAGGTAAAAGTGCTAGTGAAATAATGACAGATTTAAATAAGAAATCAGGTTTCTTAGGAGTATCTGGAATTAGTAGTGATTCAAGAGATATTGAAAATGGTATCAAAGAAGGTAATGA
>JAEEGL016641804.1_pt1 | contig 14368 bp, 9 predicted proteins | sample 9134231 | NCBI WGS metagenome assembly JAEEGL01 (sample SAMN16246548, study PRJNA631951) | gut metagenome | biome: gut microbiome; feature: rumen; material: fiber-attached | host: Bos | place: Iran: Karaj | collected 2018-10
AGAGGCCTTGCAAATGCTCTGTTAAATGTTTCTGATCTGGATAAATGTATAAAGAAGACATTTATGGATAAGCTTGATATCATTACCGCAGGTGATGCAGTATCAAATCCTTCAGAGCTTGTTGCATCTGAGAATATGGATAAGCTGATTGAAAAGCTTAGTGAAAAATATGCCTATATCATAATAGATACACCTGCTGTTAACTATTTCACCGACTCTGTTGAGATAGCAAAGAAGGTTTCGGGCATGGTTATGGTCGTTAGAAATAATGAAACATCAGCGTCTGATATTGATTCCGCTATCAGCAGAATAGAGTTCTTTGAAGCTAATATGTTGGGATTTATTCTCAATGATGTAAAGAAACACAAGAAATATAATAAGTTTATCGTGCCTTCCAGAAATGTTGCTCAGCCAAATAAAATGACAGATGCACAGATGAGAAATCATAACAGCATTTCATCAGAAAGATCAGGCAGCAGCAACAGAAACAGAAGCACAAACTACAATAGAGCAAAAAGATGATTTATATCTGATATGTTCGGCAATTTATAATAAAATACAGTTTAAAACAGCGGTTTATGCTTTTAATTAAAAGTACATCGCTGTTTTTATTATTCAGATGATAAAGAAAAACAAAACACATTATTGCAATAAAATTCTCACAATGATATAATATGCTTGACAGTTAAAAAACAAAAAGGAGTGAAATTATGAAAAATGCGTTCAAACTAAAACAATGCATCAAACGTACTGCTGCTGCAATATGCAGTGCTGCTGTGTTTATGACTTTAGTCAGCTTCGGAAAAAGCGGAACTTCCTATGCTGCTAAAGCATCGGGTGATATATCTGACGAGATAGGACTTGTCGGCAATCTGTTCTGTATTTCTGACGAAAAAAGTGCAGACCATGCGGAGCTTCAATGGGCAACTACGCTGTCAGCTGACAGTTTTACGCTCTATCGTTCAACAGATCCCGAAAATGATTTTGCCACTGTCTATGAGGGTAACGGAACTTCATATGAAGACGATGATATGATCATGGGAAAGACATATTATTATCAGCTTAAAGTCACATCAAAAGGCAAGGAGGCGTATTCATCTGTTAAGTCTCTTACGCCTTGTGATCTGCCGTCGGGACTAAGTACCTATGACAATCAGAAGGGCAGCAATCTTGTCTATGATACAAATGGATATAAAGTTGGAAATACATATTATAACTACTCGCTTAAAAAGCATAATGGCAAGGACGATATCTATCTTGCAGAGACAACATCAAGTGACGGCAAACGCTTTGGCAATGAGCGTAATGTTGCAGACAGCTCCCAGAATTCAGCTCTGGAAAGCTGCAAGATAGAGTCTGTTCATATTGATTATATCCCTGCAAAGAATAAAGTTGTTGTCTGGGCGCACTGGGAAAAGCCAAGCGGCTACAGCGACGGTAAAGCACTGGTTATCACAGGTACTCCGGGCGGACAGTTCACAGTGCACCATGTATATAATCCTCTCGGAATACAGGTGCGAGACATGGCTATATTCTTTGATGATGACGGAGCAGGATATCTTATAGCTGCCGCCAATAAAGAGGGGCAGGGCGCTAATGCGACTATGTATATATTCCGTATGAATGATGATTACAGCGATGTTACGGAAGTCGTTACAACCCTTTTTGAGGATCAGTACAGAGAATTCCCTAATCTTATCAAAAAGGACGGATACTATTTCCTGTTTACTTCTCAGGCAGCAGGCTGGTATCCCAGCAGCGGAGCTTACAGCGTGACAAAAGACCTTAAAGGCAAGTGGAGCGAGCTTCGCAGCATCGGCAATACCTCAACTTTTTCATCACAGTCTGGCTGGATAGTGAATATGCAGGACAAAAATTATCTCATGCACGCATACCGCTGGCTGAGAGCTTCATCTACAAGCGGCACTACGCTGTGTCCGCTGTATTTTGATAATGGATTTGCATTCTATGATTATTGTCCGTATTTTAAGTACAATACGTCAACAGGTGACCTTTATCCTGTACAGCAGGGCGAGCTTCTCTCTCAGGACAGACCTGCTTCATCATCTATTGCTGCAAAAAGCGGAAATTCACCTGCTAAAGCCTTTGACGGCTCGTATCAAAGCTCATTCACAGCTATCGGCGATTATAAGAAATGGCCATTTTATTTGCAGGTCGATCTTGAAAGAGTATGTGAGCTGTCTAATATACAGACTTCGTGGTATATCTGCAAGGGCTCTGAGGGATATTACACTTACACTGTTGAGGGGAGTCTTGACGGTGTGAACTGGACAAAGCTTCTGGATCATACCGACAAAAACAGCGAGGTCGTAAGCAAGACATACGGCTTCAACAGTGATATGCTGTCGGGCAAGGCACGGTATGTACGTCTTAACGTACAGAATGCAACACTCCAGAATAATCCCAACAATAACTGGTATACTCCTACGGTGTATGAGGTCAAGGTATTCGGAAATCCAATAGGCTCTGCTGAAAAGCCTAAGCCATATGTGGATATTGATTTCGAGAACGGAACAGGAAATCTTTCGCTTAACGGAGGCGCTGCGGTAAAGCAGGACGCTCAGAAAGGCAATATTCTTTACTTGGACGGCAGCGATGATACATACGGCGAATTTCCAACAGGTATGCTTGACGGCTTGCGTGACTATACCGTGAGTATGGATATAAAGTCTGAATCCGGAGGCAATTTCTTTACATTTGCCGCAGGAAAAAATGATGAAAAATATGTGTTCTTCCGTGTTGCAAAGGAGCTCTTCCGCTTTGCGGCGACGACTGATTCATGGCGTGACGAAACAGAGCTGATCTATGATCTAAACGGTACGCAATGGCATAACTATACACTTGTTGTAAACGGCGCAGATACCAAACTGTACCTGGATGGTAAGGAAGTTCTTCATATCACAGAAACTCATGGTCAGATAGCAGATATGGGTTCGGGAACGAGCTGCTATATCGGAAAGTCGTACTATTCAGATGACAGCTGTTTCAGGGGCAGTATCGACAATATAAAAATATATAAATGCGCGCTCAGTGAGAATGAGATCAGCGGAAACGATGATGTCAGAGGAGATGTAAATGATGACGGGACTTTTTCTGTTGCCGATCTTGTGACTATGCAGCAATTCCTACTTGGAAGCGGCATACTGAAAAAATGGGAAAACGGAGATTTTTGTAAGGATAACGTAATAGATGTATTTGATCTCAGCCTTATGCGTAAACTAATAATCAGTTGATTAATTGAAACCACTCGTTTTACGGGTGGTTTTTCTTTATAGAAAAGGGAGAACATTTAAGCTTTTTTACTGATTTCAGGCAAGATACAGCCAATTAAAAGCAAAAACTGAATAGAAATCCATATTTTTGCGTGATATAATAAAATAGATTTAAAAGTTTTGCTAAAACAGCCTTATTGATACCTTCAACAAAAAGTTGAATACTTAGTTGATAAAATTCAGGTGTATATTTTGAACGCCCTAATTCATATGGAAAAGCTCGATTTTAGGTATTTTTTTATCAAAGCAGTGCATATATAAATGTTACCAAAATGTAAATTTCATCTGTAAGATATTGCATTTAGAGTAAAATACATATATAATACACTATAAGCCTTAACGGCTAATGATATTTAAAGGAGAAAAAATATGAAAATCAAAAGAATCATTGCTGCAGTAATGGCTCTCGTGCTCGTTGGGGGAGCATATCCATTTAACACAGCAAAAAACACAAGCATCACCATAGCAGAAGCTGCTGATTCAACAGCATCGCAAAGCAATGTAATTGTAAGTAATGGTATCAAGTATACCATTAAAGGTGACACAGCGTCTGTTACAGGATTTACAACAGGATTTGACCAGAATGCTGTTATACCGGCTGAAATAGACGGCTGTCCTGTAACCAAAATAAGCAGCAAGGCTTTTATCAATTCAGGTATTGAAACACTTGTATTGGGAGAAAATATTGAAAGCATAGAAAGTAATGCTTTTCAGAATTGCCCATTACTTACTGAAGTAACTCTTAATGATAACTTGAAAAGAATTGAAGGCTATGCATTTCAGGATTGCGTAACCCTTTCTAAAGTTAGTGGCGGCAGCAATATTGAATATTTTGGTTTTATGGCTTTTGAAAGCTGTGTAAAGCTGTCAGATTTTGAGCTTGGTGAGAAAGTCAGATATATCGGTGATTCAGCATTTGCAAGAACAAATATCAAAGAGCTTGTTATTCCTGAGAGCGTTAATACGCTTTATGACTGTCCTGTAGGTATCAGTCCTGCATCATCGGATCCTATGTACAATGCTAATGCAGTTGTTATTATCAAAAATCCTGAATGCGAGTTGAAAGTAAATAACGTTAGCCAAAAAAGCAATTGGGATAAGTGCCTGATCGTATGTGATGCCGAATCAAAGGCTCATGAATTTGCTGAGAAGTACGGTGTGAACTTCTGTACACCTGAGCAGTATGAAAACGGAGATTATGATAAATTTGAACTTTCAGAGCTTGATGAATTGAAATGCCTCAGAAAGTATGGAATGTCATTTGAAGAGTGTGAAGGTGGCCTTGCAGTTCATCAGATCACTGTTCAGAATGGTAATACAATTAATATACCTGACGAAGTTGGCGGTTTGCCTGTTGTAAAGTGCGAGTTGAACACTCCTTCCGCAAAACCTCATGCAGTAACGCCTATGGCTGTTTATAGCGGAATTGAGAAAGTAGTGATCGGCAAGAACGTAAAGTTTATCGGTGATCTGTCATTCAATTCTTATATTAATTTAAAAACTGTTGAAGGCGGAGAAGGCTTGGAGCGTATTGGCTACGGTGCATTCTGTAGCTTACAAAAGCTTGAAAGCTTAAATTTTGGAAGCAATCTCAAAACAATTGATAATATTGCATTTGCAGGCTGTGTAAAATTAAGCTCTCTTGAATTTCCTGACAGTCTTGAATCTATTGGCGATAGTGCATTCTCAGGCTGTATAAGTGTTATTAGTGTAAAATTCGGCAAAGGTCTGAAGACTATTGGTAGTTCAGCATTCAGCGGATGCAATTCAATTAAAGAAGTTAAGCTTAATGAAGGACAGAAAGAAATAGTAAGCGATGAATTCAGCAGTTCTGTATCGTTTATAACAGAGGAAGAAGCTCCGAGAGAGAATGCTCCTGAGTTATTGGACGAAGAAAAAGAGACATACAAGAAGTATGAGCCGATCAGAATCGTAGCAAAGAATATAGCACCTGATAAGATCACATATGAAGCAACTAATTTAAGACTTGTAGACAAGGTAATTGCAGAAAACGGTGATATCTATTTTACCTTTGAAGGAAACAGAAGCGTAATTGCATATATTGACTTTAAATATGAAGATGACGGAAACGAAAAGAAGCAGCATTTTGAGTATAAAATAACAGAGGAAGAGGCTCCGAGAGAGAACGCACCTGAGTTATTGGACGAGGAAAAGCAGACATACAAGAAGTATGAGCCGATCATAATCATAGCTAAGAATATAGCTCCTGATAAGATCACATACGAAGCAACTAATTTAAGACTTGTAGACAAGGTAATTGCTGAAAACGGTGATATCTATTTTACCTTTGAAGGAAACAGAAGCGTAATTGCATATATTGACTTTAAATATGAAGATGACGGAAACGAAAAGAAGCAGCATTTTGAGTATAAAATAACAGAGGAAGAATATCAGAATGGCAATACACAAAATGAAGGTATCAAGGGTGATGCTAACTGTGACGGCGTTGTTGATATGGGCGATGTTGTACTTATCATGCAGGCGCTTGCTAATCCTAACAAATATGGAGTTAACGGCAGCAATGATCTCCATATAACACTTCAGGGTGCTGAAAACGGAGATGTTGATTTAAATACCAAGGGACTTACAGTTGGTGACGCATTAAAGATACAGAGATATCTTCTTGGAAAAGAAAAGTCTTTATAATTCAGTACAAAACATATTAAGTAAAAATGACCGTCCGTAGTGGCGGTCATTTTTATGAAAAGGTATTTAGATTTTTTTCTAAATACCTATTGACAAACGAGATGAATAGTGATATAATCTATTTAGAAAAACATCTAAATTGATGATTTTCTAAATACTATATTTATTTAGGGGGGGTTTTTATGAATACAAGTATCAAGGAGTATTTACCGCTCATTATTCCGATCATTATAGTGCAGCTGTCATTGCTCGGTTATACGATATACCATATCCTGAAGCATGATAATTATAAACGAGGCAATCGTGCAATATGGCTTGCTGTTGCAATAATTGGCATGGAGTTTATAGGTCCCATAATTTATTTTCTTTTCGGTAAGGAAGATGAATAAATATGAATGTACTGGAAGTAAAAGAAATAAAAAAGAGCTTCGGTAATAAGAAGGTGCTTGACGGAGTAAGCTTTTCTGTACCTGAGAACTGTATTTTCGGATTTATAGGCAGAAATGGTGCAGGCAAGACCACTACCATGCGTTCTATACTTGGTCTGCTAAAAACAGACGGCGGTGAGATAAATGTATGCGGCGAAAGAGTAAGCTATGGCTGCACTCCCAAAAGCGGCTGTATAGGTTATCTTCCTGATGTACCTGAGTTTTACGGCTATATGAATGCTCGTGAATATCTGAAGCTATGCGGTGAGATATCAGGCATGGGAAGCAGTGAATTAAAAACACGTATTTCAGAGCTGCTGGAGCTTGTTGGACTTGACAAGGAAAAACATCGTATAAAAGGCTATTCACGCGGAATGAAGCAGCGTCTCGGTATAGCACAGGCAATGATAAACCGTCCTAAGCTGCTGATATGCGATGAGCCGACATCTGCTCTTGATCCTGTGGGAAGAAAAGATATACTTGATATAATAAGTGCCGCAAAAGAACAGACATCAGTTGTTTTTTCTACTCATATTCTTTCAGATGTTGAAAGAGTTTGCAGCTGCGTAGCTTTTCTTGAAGGCGGCAAAACCGCCTTTTCAGGCAGCCTTGAAGAAATACGTGCAGTCAGGAGCAATACTGCTCTTGAGCTTACTCTTGCAGATATTAAGGACATTGAAAGAGTATCAGCGGCTTTTCCTGACGGCAGGGAAAGTGAAGGCAGATTTATTCTGCCGCAGGCATCTGAAAAAGACTGTGCTGACCTAATGGCTTTTCTTTCAGCACAGATGATTCCCATAATCCGCCTTGAAAGACGTGAGGCTGATCTGGAAGATATGTTCATGGAGGTGATTGGCAAATGAAAGGCTTTAAAGTTTTTTTGAAAAAAGAGATATGCGAAATGATCAGAACTAAGCGGCTTATGATATTAATGGCGGTATTTGTTCTGGTCGGTATAATGAATCCTGCCATCGCCAAACTGACACCTAAGCTCTTTGAGCTAATGTCCGAAGACTTCGCTGAACAAGGTATCACTGTCAGTGCAGTTAAGGTTACTGCAATGGATTCATGGTCGCAGTTTGTAAAGAATGTTCCGACAGTATTGATCGTATTGCTTATAATGTTCAGCGGAATATATACTACTGAGTATTCCAAAGGTACATTGATACCGCTGCTTACAAAAGGTCTTTCACGCAGTTCTGTGGTGCTCTCAAAGCTTGCAGTCATGCTTCTTGTATGGAGTATCGGTATCTGGCTGTGTTTCGGGATAACATATTTTTACAGCGACTTCTATTGGGATAACTCTGTTTTAAGTGAAGTGTTTTTTTCAGCGTTCTGCTGGTGGCTTTTCGGCGTATTTATGATAAGCTGTATTGTATTCTTTTCTTCATTTGCAGGTTCGGGAATACAGGTAATGCTTGGCACGGGAGCTGTATATTTTGCTATGACATTGATAGGTATGTACAAGAAAGCGAAGGAGTATCTTCCCCTCAGGATAACTGATAGCGTCCCGCTTTATAGAGGAGAATATGAACCTAAGGATTATTTCGGTGCAGTAATAGTAACGGCTGTGCTTTCGTTTGTCTTCGTTATTGTATCTTTGCCAATAACAAACAAGCGGCAGATATGAGTTAAAGGTATATGCTATATATCCTAAAGGAAGGAGAGAAAAATGGGATTCCCGGAAACTTTCAAGGCTCTGTCAGACCCTGTTCGGCGTGAGATACTTTCTATGCTGAAAAAGGGGAGACTTTCAGCAGGCGATATAGCTTCACATTTTGATATGACGGGTGCTACTGTATCATATCATTTGAAACAGCTGAAAAATGCTGATCTTATATACGAGGCAAAGGAAAAAAATTTTATATATTACTCTCTAAATACTTCAGTATTTGAGGAGATACTTCTGTGGGTCTCGCAGTTTACATCTGATAAAAACGAAAAGGAGGTGCAGGATATTGAAAAATCTGAAGAGAAGTGACATCATTGCTGTAATTTTGTGTCTCTGTACGATAATTCCCGGGGTATTGGTATATGACCGCCTTCCAGAGAGAGTTGTCACCAGCTGGAGCATGACTTCAAAATCGACTGATACTGCTTCAAAGGCATTTGCAGTGTTTGGTATTCCGCTTATTTTTACCGGTGTAACATTTTTGAACTGCATTTATTTGAGATGGCTTGAAAAGAAGAGGAATATCGGAAAGCTGATTCCGGTAATAATGATTTTTCCGATGATACTTTTTTTATGTCAGGGAGTTATACTTCTTTCTGCTCTCGGAAAGATCAAAGATATACGTTTGATCGTATGTTTGGTGATCTCTGTTATAATGATCTTTTTGGGCAACTATATGCCTAAGATAAGAAAAAACTGGGTGATCGGAATACGCACTCCGCATATAATTTCGAGTGATGAGATTTGGGATAAAACTCACCGTTTTGGCGGATTTGTATTGATAATAAGCGGTGTTACTGCTTTTATATTATCTTTACTCGGATATTTCATTGCGGCATTTGTGATTTTGATCGTTTCCGTTTTAATTCCTATGGTCTATGGTGAAGCAATGTACTACTCAAGCAAAGGAAAACAATAAAAATGAGTAAATTCTCATTTAATACGCTCTCGGCAATTTAAAGGCTGAGGGCGTTTTTATTAATATAAAATCTTGATTTGCGGTCAGATTTATGTTATAATTTAAAAAAATATTATTTTGCATTTGGGGGCAATAAATGCAAAATAAAAAAACAGGGGGTAATTATAAATGAAAAAAACAATATCATTGCTTTGCGGAATATCTGTCATGGCTTCAATGACAGGTCTGACTTCCTTTGCAGAAGCTCCTGTACCTGTGGATATAGACAAACAGGCTTATGCTGTGCTCGTTAAGGATAAAGGCGGCTGTGATTGGAATTCTGATGGTATTATTGAAAAGAGTGAGCTTGAAAGACTTCCGGGACTGGACCTTGACCTCGAAGGAATCAAGGATATTTCATGGCTTTCAATGCTTACAGGGTGCCGTTATATTACTTTCAAAGGCGGCACACTTACTGATTTTTCAGTACTGAAGGAAATGCCAAAGCTCAGAGAAGTATCTTTTGATTCGGTACCGCTTACCGATATTTCTTTTGTTAAGGATATTGAGCTTTTCGGCTGTTATTTAAAGAATATGGATCAGATAACCACAGAGCAGCGAATAGAAGCAGCAAGGTGTCCTGATCTTAACATTGAAAGAGGTTATTCGGATATATTTGGCGTATATCCTATAGGTCTTTTCGGAGACAGCAGGATAAGCTTCAAGCTTGATGACGATGATCTCGTTGATCTTCTTGACCGAACATATGATAATTATCATGTACAGTGCGGTATGTACGGTAAAAAAGAGGGAACTACCAAATGTCATGTTTTCCTTGATGATGAGGAAAAGTTATCATGTAATATTACAGTGTCTCCTATGGATCGTATAATACCTGAGTTAAATGATGTAAAAACAGAGCCCTCGGTTTATTCAAGTTTATATTACGGAAATCACAATGTTGTCATAGACAACGGAGTTCTTTACGGTATAAGAGGAGATCAGTACTACAAAGCAGCCGATAATGTAAAGCTTTTCTCAACTACATACAAGAAAAATGCTGATGGCGATTATGTGTATATTGATCTTGTACTTCAGAATGACGGTACACTTTTTCTTAATAATAAATCTGTTGAGGGCATAAAGTTCGATACGCTTGCAAATGGCTGTGCAGTTACTGCTGACGGTACGCTTTATTCCATATATCCTGACGATGAAGAACCTGTAATTGTAAAAGCAGGTGAAAATTATAGATCGCTTATCGAGACTGACAGGTTTTATATTTCGGAAAGCGGAGAAATGATATGGTATAATATTGACTATGATACTTATGGAAAGCTAAATGTCAGGTCTCAGAAAACCGGTATCGTAAACCCTTCCAAACACATATTCAGCTATTTCCTTGATGAAAAAGGTGTATTATGGAAGGTAAGCGGATATTCCTATTTTTCAAAAAGCAAAATTGCCTCAGATGTTATTGATTTAGGATATTATCTTACGTCAGAAGGATATACGGATACGGTTTATATAACTTCCGACAATAAAGCATATCTTGCTTATAATAAGAAGGAAACAGAGGTATTCCCCACAAGCACTTCCGAAGCCGAGCATTCGTACCTTGATAATGGCTGCTTTTACATACATGAATATGACAGTATCTACGGCAATGACTCCGATCTGCTTATAAATTGGTACATAACCGATGACAGCACACTGACTATTGACCTTGCAGGAAGACATTTTGCAATTTCAGATGTGGAAAAGGTCATTGATGCGGAATATGTAAAGTATCAGGAAAAAGGCTATGCGTGGTTTATTCGCAAGGATGGTTCGGTATGGAGGTATTGCTTTGAGACAAATGAAGCTGTAAAGATGTCTCCGATGGAGTCTATGCCTGAGATAGTTCGTTACGATGTAAATCTTGACGGCGAGTTCAATGTCGCAGATGTTGTGACACTTCAGAAGTGGCTGCTTGGAGCTCCTGATGCAAAGCTTGCTGATTGTGATGCAGCCGATGTTTACGAAGATTATGAAATAAATGTATTTGATCTTTTTTATATGAGAAAAGCTCTTATACAAAAGCTTGAACGAAATTAAATATAAAAATATAAGATAAAGCCCACTCATTGAGTGGGCTTTGCTTTATCAAAAGTTTGATTGTATTATGCCGCAGTTATGGCAGCATATCTCTTTGAAGCAAGTATCTTATCCATTACAGCCTCGGGGGATATTTCACCGCCCATGACCATATCGAATACAGAAGGTGTGTAGCCAGATACCAGTGCAGCTCCTGTTTCGGAGCGTGTTACAGGCATTGCGTCACATCTTGCATTTACGTTCCAGAATACTATCTCAGGCAGATTGTAGCCATGCTTGTTGTAGAGCTTTCTCATTGCATTGAACAGTACATCGTCGTTACCGCCGACAACACAGTAGTCGAACTGCATATCGGAGATTATGTAGAGCTTCGAGGGCATATCTGCTGCTGTGACCTTGTTCTTTACAGCTGTACGGAATATCAGCATAAACACAGCCTCGAGGTTTGTATTTGCAACCTCGTTGAAGGTGTTGCAGTAACGAATCTTCTCCACTATGTCCTTGCCATTTATCTCTACGAGGCGGGGCGTTTCGGAGAAAGTGATGAAGTGGTTTGCAAACTCACCTCTATTGTGCTCTGCGAAGTATATTCCCAGAGACAGCGCTGCGTCTATAGGACGGATACCGCCGCAGCCGCAGGTCATAGAGCCTGAGCCGTCTATAACAGCTATGGCGTTCTCACGTCTTGAAGCTGTCAGGTCGGGCAGGGACTTCCATGCAGCGTCCAGCGACTTTCTCTCGGCTGCTGAGGTATTGCCTGCAAGTGCTGCTCTGACTATGTCGTAGGGGAACAGTCTGTCGGCGTTGAGCTTTGCTGTGCCGTTGTGTACGTTATTCAAGTAATCAACGTAACGCTCGTTATCATTTCTGATAAAAGCGCGGCGGTACTTGAACATAGCACATGAGGGCTGTACCTCATAATCGAATGTGTAGTCACGCTCACGGAGACGGTTTTCCAGTATATCCGTGTAAGCTCTCAGAGCAGACAAAGTACGTCTGTATGCAGGCTCGGACATTCCAAGCAGTGCTGCCATACGTCTGCCCTTGTTGCGTGTATCCTTTGAGGAGGCGTTGACTGAGGGCAGCCACTTTGCAAGCAGAGAAGCCTGACCCTTTGCCTTCATAGCAACTATATCCTTATCCAGCTGAGTCTTTATCTCCTTAGCTGCTGCGTTCTCCAGAGGAGTGCCCAGCAGTATACACAGGTCGTCGAAACGACCGTACTCAGCGAACAGAGGGATATTCTTCTCAACAGCCTTAGGAGCTGTCTTTACCAGTGAGGAAACTGCACAGCGGAAGAAACGTCTTTCACCCAGACCGCCTCTTGCGTCACGGGCGAAGAAGATTATCTTCATGGTCTTGTCGGGATCCTCAGCATAGGCGCGAGTTACCACGTCTGCTATCTCCTTGGCTGTGGAATTTCTCATTGCACCTGCCTTGAAGAACATATCAAGGCAGAATGACTCTGTTGAACGGTAAGCAGTACCGCCGTTCTCGGTATATGTCATGTTGGATTCCTTCTTTAAAAAGTTAAGCATAATAATTTTCCTTTCAAGTCAGCGTTTTTACCATACGTTTCCGCAGGGCAGGATTCGGACCTGCAATAACCAATTATTTTATGCTGTTGCTGACTTAGCTGCGGCTCATTTTTAGCACAGTGCTTACCCACGAAGGGGCAGCTTCCTGCGTCCCCTGAATAATGCTGTCAGAGCCGAATTGTTGTTATGATGTACAAGACGCCGTATTACATTTTATCAATCCATAAAAATTCAACCGAATTGCTGTATGCGTCTTAACAAGGTGCTTTTATGATACTACGTTAACAGCATAGTCATGAGGTCTGCTGTATGCACCTTATTTTTTTGGTAATGCAAGGCACATTTTATCGTGAAAGGATAATAAAAATTGCTGTTTGTGCCTTAAGACTATAAAATTTAATAACAAGACACCGTATGAATAATCCATTTTCATTAAAAAATTGCTGTCAGTGTCTTAAAACTCGTCGCCGTAGGAGTTGAATCCGTTCTGAATGAACTGCCTCAATTGCTGTAAGCGGCGAAATATTAACCCTTTACTACTCCGACGGTAAAGAGCTTCTTTACAGGTTCAGTAAGATCCTGCTGGTTTGCCATTACATCGTTGATGTCCTTGTAGGCAAATCTTGACTCCTCTGCAACGTCGGACTTGTTATTCTTTGCAAGGACTACGTTCTGCTTCTTCAGGTCGACCATTACGGACTCCACTGAAAAAGTGTCCATAGCCTTTGTACGCGAGTAAGCTCTGCCTGCGCCGTGTGACGAGGACATGAAGCTGTCGGGATTGCCTTTGCCGCGGACTATGTAGCTGTATGAACCCATAGCTCCCGGGATAATGCCCATTTCACCCTCACCTGCACGAATAGCACTCTTTCTGTGTACCCATACATTCTTGCCAAAGTGATTTTCAAGGGCTGCGTAGTTGTGGTGACAGTTTATCTCACCTGAGAACACAGGAACTATGCCTGTGTGCTTCTCAATGTGCTTTGCAAATATATCCTTTATCTTTCCCAGCATGATAGCACGATTCTCATAAGCGAAATCCATACAGAGCTGCATCCACGCAAGATAGCGCTTACCCTCGTCTGTATCCACAGGCAGGAACGGTAAATCCCACTCATTGGGCACTTGCGAGAACCACTTATCATTGAGCCCGTGAGCTATCTTATTGAAATACTGGCCCACGATATTGCCGAAGTGACGGCTGCCCGAATGTAGCATGATACCACACATTCCTTCATCGTCCTGCTGGAGCTCAATGAAGTGGTTTCCGCCGCCGAGAGTACCTGCCTGATAGTAGCCCTCCTCGATCTGAGGGATAAGCTCCTTATCTGCTTCGTACTGTCCCATTTCAGCCTTTGCACGGTCGAGAACCTCAGATGCCTGAGCTGTCTTGTAGTGTGCGAAGCCTGTGGGGATATTTCTCAGGATATCTCCGCAGATAGTCTGCACAAGGTTTCCGCTGCCTGTTACTGTTTCACGGAGAAGCGATACAGGGATATCGGTCTGGACATAAGCCATACCACAGCCTATATCAACTCCTACCGCATTTGGGATAACAATGTCCTCGCAGGCGATAACTCCGCCTATTGGCATACCCTTGCCTGCGTGAGTATCTGGCATAAGTGTTATCCACTTATGTGCGAATGGTAACTTCGCAAGGTGCTCCGCCTGTTCGATACATTTCTCACCGACAGCTTCCATATCTGTCTGCCATATCTTTATCGGGAGCATATTTTCGTTCTTGCTGTAATGTACGAACATTTTCTTCACTTCTC
>JAEEGL017089307.1_pt1 | contig 14368 bp, 7 predicted proteins | sample 9134231 | NCBI WGS metagenome assembly JAEEGL01 (sample SAMN16246548, study PRJNA631951) | gut metagenome | biome: gut microbiome; feature: rumen; material: fiber-attached | host: Bos | place: Iran: Karaj | collected 2018-10
ATCATCGCAGAACTCAGGAAAGCTCTGGCTGAGAAATAACTACCTAAAACCGCATAACACAGCCCCGAGGGCTCTAAAAAAGAGGTCAGCGATAAGCCGGCCTCTTACTTTTTTGTCCGTGAAGCAACCACGGTCATTCAAATGAAAAATAATAAATGTTAATCCAATGAGAACAGTCCTCTGCGTGTAAATATCAGATTTACCGAATCCGGAAGCGGTTTATTCTTATCCGGGTCCTTACCATAGCGCATAAGAATCTCAAGTTTCAACTCAAAACTGGAGTTAGAATCTAGCGCAAAGGCCTGATCGATGCTCTTTATTTCGGTTCCGCCCGATACAGTATCAAACGTCACTTCAGGGAACGATGTGCCATGTCCGCCCTCAAACAGCTGCTTGTAGTAAGAATCCGATATCGGAACATCCATAAAGTATGTCTTTCCGGACTCTACAATGTAACCATATACGGATGCGGTCACACCAACTCCGTCACTGTCATTATAGGTGTAATCAAACGGTGCGGACAGACTTACATCCTTCCATTTATCCTTGTTATAAGGATCAGACTCATCATACTCCTTGATAACAAGATGCATGGGATACTCTCTGTAAACCTTCTTGTGGTCTGCATCCACGCCGTAAACAGGATAAAGATGCATTGTAAGCTGCTTATTAAGAACGATGGCGTAACTCTTTACAGTAAAGAACACACGCTTGCAGAATACCTCTGGATGATCCTCCTCTTTGAATATCTCAAACATGATAGGATCAGCATCAACTTCCGTAATGGTCTCATCATAACTGATATATAGGTACTCTCTGCTGTCGCTGTCCGTTGATTTATCGGAGTTAAGTATCTCCGGCTTTGATGCACTGGTAATGGACTTATATGCCGCTACCATGGTGTTTACAAAGAGTTTAACCTCATCATTGGAAAGTTTATGCAACTGATGTCCCACACCGGTATAAGTGATATTTCCCGCACTGTAGATGTAGTAGTTATTACGCACATCGTTCAGCGTTCTGTAGAATTTCCTGTTAAGCGTAGATTCATTTGTGTACGGATTGGCAAGACAATACCAAACAACAATATCATCATCCTCAAAATCGAGCTGCCAATACTGGCCGTGAGTCTCAGCGACGGTCATATCATCAGGGATGAAATAAGGATAGGTTGTAAGCTGGCCTTCATTGGACTTTGTAACTCTGGTCGTTTTAACATCGCTTGAAGATGCACTTACATTTACCTGAGCCATACTTGTATAGCCCTGAAGAAGCGCAACCGTATTAGCTCCTGATCCCGATGTTGCCATGTAATCCATGCTTAATATCTGTTTGCCGTCTGTAGCAAACGGCCAGTCACCGGCATCGGCATTGATGGTTTTATAGTCCCATCCGCCATCACCGTATTTCATTACATCGTAACGGTCAAGTTTTAAGATGCTTCTGAAATAGCGGTTGATGTAAACACCCCAAGAGTTACTTGCTCCCTCTACCATATAGTGGGATGTTGTATCGTGCGTAAACAGCACAGCCTTACCTGAAGTGATGAATTCATTGATAACACCACAGGCAACCTCGCTCTTGATATCGGAATAACAGTCGGCAAAACCTACAACAAGCATGTTTATGGTAGCTTTTGAGCCATCTTTGGCATTGCATGTTAAAACGCCGTCCTCAAAGCCGATAAAATCCTCCCGTACCGTTTTACTTGTTCTGTTTCTGTAATAATTTATAGTATAGTAATTCCGACCTTTGTTAGTATAAGCAAATACTGCAGTTGCATTATAATAACCGCGACTGTCATTATAGTTTGAAATCTCACTTTCTCTTACATTATTTACGCTAGCCGGATTGCTATACTCGTACTCCGTATGTTCTTTTTGCAACCAAGAACTCGACAGCTCATTTTTCAATCCGCTATCAATATCCCTTTGTCTTTTTTCCGTGAATTCCACGAACTGGTCTACAGTCAATTTAAAGAACTCAACTTCAAAGTCCTCAAGGGATCTTGTATATTCATAGAATTTCTGTGCATTCTGATATACGGAATCGTTCTCCGCCTTGGTATGTACGTAACCACCGGTTACAGATTGAAGAACGCCTCCATGGCGCTCTGCCTCATCAACCTCATCATTATCGGGGAACACTACCGATTCCCTCTTCCAGTCTGTGCCGGATGTATTCGGAAGTATCTGAAGTACATAAGCATGTGCCTTTGAAACGGCTTTTATGGCACAAAGCCCCATAGTTTCATCAGAAACAAGCGAGTTGCTGTTGCTTACTATTTCAACCTTCCATGGGATACCGCCTATAATATCTCCGGTATATACGGTAAGAAGATACGTCTTTCCTGCTACAAGGTTATCCTGTCTTGTAGCTCCTCCGCCAACTTTTTCATAGTTCTCGGGGTCAGCCATCATATCAGTATTGTCTGCTACACCGACATACTTGACAACAGCTATCTCAGCGCTATCAAGCCTTTCAGTCGCAGGTGTAAACTTTCCGTCGGCGTTTGTATCAACATAGAATTTGAGCGTATAGGTATCCGCTGCGTTCCCATCTATCTTGAAAACATACTTCAATACCTTGTTGTTGATGTCCCTACCGTTTACATATATGTCTGCATCACTGAGCCCATTGTAAGCCGCGGCTGTTTTATCTTTATATTCAATAGGCTTAGCATACATCTTAAGCTCGAAGGTCTTGTTCTTAAGGGCCTTAAGGAAATCTTCTTCATGAGAAACCTCAAAAACATTCTCGAAGAAACAGGTTTTCTTATATTCATCACCTGTAAGCGTAGTTAAGAACTTGTAAATGTAAGATGATGTGTCTACCAAAGCAGTATTTATCGTATTACCGGATGTAAGTATCTCACTTCCGATGATCACGGGATATCCTGCTCTCGCAAAATCCATCAGATCATCATACTTTACCTTTGTCAGATCGTTTCCGGAAAGTGCGGTATACTCTACGCTTGTTTCAGTTCCATAGAGCATAAGACCCGAACCGTTTTTGAGAAGCCTCTCGTCCTCGCTGTTTCCTGTAATATTGAGCATTCTTCCGGTATGTGCGTAAACATAGGTACCGGTCTCGCCTTTTATCTTAAGATTTGCATCCTCATCCAGATAGATCACATCACCGTTGGTTACGGAAGTTCCTGCCAGACAATGTACCCACTCTGATCCACTCTTTACATAGTAGTCATTAATGTATACATCTGCATAATACCAGTCGCCGTCATACAATGCTAAATGACTGCCGCTTGAAGACTTTTTCACACTAATAGTAAGCGCTGTAGTACCATTGTAATATGCCTTTGAACCCGGATTCAAATATGGTGATGTTACATAGCCGCCACTCACTGTGCCATAAGGTGCATATGAAGATGAGTATGAATTTGACCTATACAGATCTTTAAACTTCAATAAGCTGTCCGTTTCATAAGATGTATTTGCGACAAGCGTATTATTCCTACTGTCCCATGTCACGTTCAACCAATGCCCTTCGACTTTGCTGTAAGACGAATCAACTTTTGTCTGGGAAACTGTCGTCATTGCGGTTGTTTTTTTCCAGAAACCTACATTTATAGTCTGTGCAACGGCAGTATCTCCGATCTTAAAGGCGTTTTCCGCGCCTTTTGGAAACTTGGCCTTCTTTTGGGCAACCGGCATCCACTCGTCAACGATACCGTTTGTATTACCGCCGATGTAAAGGATATCGTAGTTACTGTTTATCTCCGAGATGTCTCCTATAAACTGGGATGTACTCATTCTGGTAACCTTAGTGTTTCCGGAATAATTTGGAACATAACGGCTCAGCATCCAGAACCAGTAACTATCGCTCTTGAAAGATTCAGGATATCCAGATTTATTGAATTTTGCTGCAGGTTCAAGTTCGAGTATGGAAAGATCCTTGTCAAAGTTCTCGTAAACATCCGTTTCGGTAAGCATAAAATGAATACCGTCGGCAACACAATATATATCACCGTCGTTTACATGTTTTCCGAACGATTCATAAATGTTTTCATTGAGGTTTTTAGGCAGTGCCGTAAACTCCTCAAATGCTTTGGATACACTGTCCTTCTGAGGATCGTTATAGATAAGCACACGATGGTTTATCTTACTGAAATTGAAGCCCGTGGCAAGTTCTGTATCTATAGTGACTCCAACAAGATCAAAGCCCGTAGTATTATTTCTGTTCTCCTTGTACTTGTTCCAGTTTTCGGAAGAAATGGTATCCCAAGGAATAAGCGTATACTTGTTCCATACAGTTGCACTGCCGACTCCAGATGATCTGAACTCTCCGGAGTCACTTATAGAATAATTAGCTATAGGACTGTCCTTAAAATACGCATTTGCAAGTGTGATGGGATTCATCTGCTGAGTCATCAGCCACAACTTGTAAACATTGTTGTTCCAGCCCTTATTATCGCTGTCTGAGATTGAGACAGTTGTGTTATCCGCAAGCTTTCCCTTATAGCCGGTTGCACTGCTGTTACTCTTGGTAATATCGTTGTAAGCGGTATAATCAAATATGATAGGACATATCGATCCATAGGTTCTCGTATCGGAACCCGTCATCTTCATAAGTATATACTTCGCCGCCTCAAACGTGATATCTCTGTCCGCGAAAGTATACTTGTTATCATTATATTTCTTTCCGCTTATTCCATCGGGGAAAAGCTCTTTGTTTCTGTATGTTCCAAAGTATTCCTTAAGTTTGCTGTTAAGTGCCGACGCCGATGCGCTGTCAACGGTTCCATTCATGACAGGGCTCGAAAGCACAATAAGATTTGCACGGGTTATAAGCGGCATATTGGCGCTCTTAAGCTCCGATGCGGCAACCGAAACAACCTGTACATGATAATTCTCTATTTTTGCATCAATATTGTTTTCAAGAGTAAGTATATAATCACTTGACTTAAAGCCCTGAGCCTCCGCTGTCGATTCATACGGAACGATTATAGGATCGTCTTTTCCAACAGCTGATACTTCTGCTTTTTCAGGCTCATTTTTATTGAAAGTGATTTTATATGATGGAATCCTTTCTTCTGATACCCACTGCGCATAAAGCGTTAACGAAGAAGACGAATACCCGTCAGGTAACGGAGCATCAAAATCGTAAGGAGTGATGCAATCGGCTTCCCAATACCATCCTACAAACTTATAGCCGGGTCTTTCCGGATCTTTACCCTCAAATACCGAAAGTGCTGATACGGTGCCATTTTCCACCGTTCTGTTATTCTCATTGATAGCCACTGCTGTCCCGGGTATTCCGGATACCTCGGAAACATCACGTACATTTACATCAAACTTTACATTGATGGTTTTTCTTACAGCCCTCCATCCCGCATATAATGTTTGAGGCTCGTTAACAGTATAAGGGAACGTGATCTTGCTTGTGCAAGAACTGTCTTTATACCAGCCGGTAAATACATATCCTGCTCTGTGCGGCGTTGCATCAGGCGCAATGATCTTGTCACCCCTTGCAATGTTCTCTATCGACTGATCAAAATGGAAGTCCGTTACAACTTCGTCAGTATTCTTATCAAAGTTTACAACTAGGTTGTCATTCTTTGTTTCATCGGCATATCGTGCAGCCCACTTCGCATAAACAGTTGTGTTTTCCGTCACCTGCTTTGTTCCATTGAATGGGTTAACACCATATTTATCATAATACCAGCCAAGGAATTCATGTTTTGTCACGTCCTCGCCTTTTGCATAGGTCTCGTCTTCATAAACAAGACCAAGGGCGTATTTCTTAAAGTATTCCCTGTTTACAAGTTTCCATGAATAGAATGAATAAACAGTGACACCTTCTTCAACTTTTCCCTTTGCGGTTTCCGGATATTCATTATGTGCGGCTACATGTTCTTCATATTCCTCTTCGGTATATACAAACTGAGTAGCGCCTATTTTGGTAAAAGTAGCGCTTTCAACAGGGTCTTGAGCTATCAAAGCACTATCAGCATAATTCTTGTATTGAAGCTTGTAATCACCGGAATTGTCATTGACCTCTTCAAACGTGTATGTGTACTTTATCACATAGTATGACTGTCCGTCGTATCTCCCGAATTCAAGTGAGGGATTATCCAATGCAATGTATGTCTGGCCGTTAACAACTTTTAAGTATTTGGTATAGTCCTCTCCCAATACGGATACTAATGCAGCCTCAACAGAAGGAAATCCCATCCTTCTGTTGTAATAATTATAGTCCTTAAGATCAATGTAATCTCCATAGCCTCTCTCAAATTCATAGGAAGACACTTCATCAACTACAGTTTTGACCCTCTCGCCCTGTTCACCGTTAGACTTGACGTACAACTCTATAAAATGCTCGTAACCGTCATGCATGGTGTATGTTCTTTTAGGTTCAAGTGTACCTTCTTCCTTCCAGGTTGCAAGTTCAAAGTTTTTGGTGGACTCGTTATAAACATATCTGCCCATTAAGCCTACAACTTCAGAAATGTCATCAAATCCATATGAAAAATAATAATTTTCCACAAAAAGATGAGGCTCCGCCAAGCTTATGTATACAGTCCTGCCTGCGCTCTCGGCCTCTTCAATACTCTCAACCTTTACAGCCGCAACCTGGCGATTGAGCTTATAGTCTCCGCCATGGCCGACATATACATAATCACTGTATCTGTTTGCTGTCTCAGCAGGTCCCTCAATGTAATTCGCCCTGTAACTGTCCAGTTCTCCCTCTCCAAAGTCGGAACCAAATCCGGCCTTTGCCGGTGTTGTTCCTTTTTTCTCCTTGGTGAACCAGTTACTGAGTGTTGACGCTATTTCGGTCTTTGTAGCAGACTCCGCCATAGCGGATATCTCAGAAATATCAATAGGCTCCTGTCCGCCTACAAGGTAGCCGAACTGAGCCTGTTGGTTATTCGGAACTATTTCAAGCACGACAAAGGGATTTGATTCCGACCCAAGTTTTCCGGTAGTTGTGAGTGACTTTGTATAGTTTCCGTTGCTGTTCCAAATGGAAGGCGCGGCATAAGCAACCGCCTCTTTGCCCGCATCGGAAAATTGCCCGATGTTTGAAAGAAGTGTTATGAACAATGCCGCTATCACAACTCCTATTAAGATCTTTTTACCGGTCTTCATGCTGCCACCCGTTGCCTTTCTTGTATTACTTTTATTATTGGGTATGCGTTTCACTGCTGATAATGCTTACCTACATGTTGCGTCCGGATATGACTTTGTGCGCCACATAAGTCTCATCCATGAGTTCAAATACTATTTCAATATCGATGATGTTTTTACCTGAAGGGACGCTTACTGTCATCGATTTTACATACTGTGACAGTAGTTTTCTTACATCACCCGAAACTTGTCGACCGCTGTTTTTAAGATTTTTAAAAGTCTCTTCAACGTTTACGGTGCTGCCTATTATCGAAAGATCAGGATCTCTTCCTGCCGCATCGGATCCGGACCCGGCTGCAAGCCTTATAAATCTGAGTTCTCCCGGTTCCTCCTCATCATCCTGCTCAAGTACGATGAAGTAATAATATGTCATGTCAGACTTGAGTTTTGTCTTAGAATCCGGTGCCAGGATGTAAAACACCTGAAGATCAGAGGCCCCATCGTTTATTATGTATTTATCACTGCACTCATATGCCTCAATAGCAACATCCTGTATGTATCCGAGCGCATATCCCGCTTCCTCCTGAAGAGATATCTCAGTGGAAACTACCTGATAGCTTGATCTCGAAGTAGAAACGAACACCACGAGCATAAGACTTATAAAGCCCATCATAAGAATCACTACAACAAGCTCGACCAGGGAAAGTCCTTTGTTATTATGTTGTAAAGATGAAATCTTCATAGAACACCCTTAGTTTTTTACTGCCCTTCCCGATTCCGGAATAATAACAAGACTTATTGTCTCAGAGCCGCTTAAAACGACGTCCGTATAGTACATTTCGGTACTGCCTTCGGTAAAACGTTCGCAAGAACCGTTTGCCGCATTGTAGTATATCCTTATTGGATCTGATCCCGCTGTCTTCGAAACAGTCTCATCACTGTCAAAAGAAACAGCATCTACTTTGTTGGCTTTAAATACTGCCGTGATATGTGTATTTCCGAGCTTTTCCTCTGCAACCATCTCGCGATCGGCATCCGCTAATCCCGGTCCAATGGTATATACCCTCGCATAAAGATTATCGGACTCAGTTTTAACCTCGAGGTAGGTAGTGTTTGACACATGCGACATAGCCACTTCTCTCGCCGTCCTCAGTGTACTCTGCAAACGCTTTGCGGCATTATCTACTTTGGCGTTGTAAACGGTCGACCATGCTATTGTGATCCCGCCCGTGATGATCGCCAAGATGAGTACTACCACGACTATCTCGATGAGTGAAAGTCCCTTATTATTCAGTTTAGTTCTTCTTCCAACTGTCATAATCCACCGTGATATAGTCTGAGGAATATACGTTTCCACCATCGCCCGCGTGATCGCCGACTTCAATAAAGTATTTTGCAACCTCAGGATACTGCGCAACGATAGCCTGAACTCCTTCGGGGTCTGCTGCCATAGTAACACCGCCGGCTATAGTTACATCTCCGCCGGCTACTATCAGCCCGGTAAAGTTCTGATTGATAGTCACGTTTCCTGTTGCGATGATTATTGCAGATTCGGGAATGGGAGTGTTGAGAGTAATGTTCTTTCCGACATATACCAGCATCTTTTTTGTGCTGCCACTTGGCAGTAAAACATTATATGCCGCAGGTGTGGGATTCACGACCGTATCGTCAACCTCGCCAAATCTTACTATAGCATCGGTTGCTTTGGAAGAAAGCGAAGTTCCTGAGTTCTTCTCGTCAAGCGTTGTAACCAAAGCCTCGTACTTGGTATTTAACTCGCTTTCCTTACTTACGATCTCCGATGACGTATATCTGGCGTTTCCGCTTATTAGTTTAAGGTTCTTAGTCCCTCCATCATAGGAAATAACATTACCCGTATTTATAAGTGCTTCCTCATTTACCGTTATCTTTCCGTTTCCAAACATTGCCATTCTGGCAAGAGAAAGCTTTTCGTTATTTTTGAAATATGCCTCGAAATATTCCTGAGCCGCATCATGACTTCTGAAGTTCATGTAATAGTATACAAGGGAATGAACCTTACCGTTTTTCTTATACTGAACCGTAACGGTCTTCGTAGGATTTGTTATGTTCAGGTAATACTCAAGGTTGATACCTTTCTGGACCCTATAGGCATCAAGATTGATCTCAGGTGTTCCTGTAAGCTGTGCTGAATCCACCGGGTTATGTCCGATGTTCACAAGGCATTCACCCGGAAGAAGATATGCGGCTTGAAGCGCTCTGTAAGTAAGACTTTCGCCTTCCAGGAAATTTGCATTTTCTCCGATAGATATGAACGCCTTTCCCGAAATCCATATCTTATCAGTATGCTCAAGATCGAGTGTTGAATCGGCTCCATTGATGACAATGGCCGAGCTGCCTTCCGGAGTACCGTTTCTGTCGGTATCATAAGACTTAGCGTTGTTTACGGAATACCCATAGTACTCGCCATACAGCTTAAAATTCGCCTTTTCGGCATTCAGCGAAAGGTCATCCGCTATGTATGCATTTCCCTTGAAATCAAGTGTGGCGCCGGAACTCTTCACAGTTTCCATAAGCACAATATCCTTTGCCCAAAGGTTGGATGCAACATAAAAAGGGTCTATGTGAGTAAGGCTTTCACCCTGTTTTCCTTCTACCTTAACTATCGCACTGTTACTTACCAAAAAGCTCTCACGTGTAATAATCTTGTCAGCATGGATCTTTATCTCTGTTTCGGTTCCGGCCATGCCTGAAAAGCAAATTCCTTTACCGGCCTCTGTCGAAACATCTACATCTTCGCCGCCACTGTATAGGTTTCCGGTAATGGAGATATTGCTTCCTGAAAGACTGTTCCTTATGTCACCGTCCGCGATGATAACAAACTTGGATGCGATAAAATCATTCGATGCGGCAAATACTTTAAGGTCGGGATATTCCATTGTGAGCTTCAGGTTTGTTGTTATTGATGTGGAAAGTTTGTCCGCTCCCGTAAATGTGATTGAAATACCGTCAATTATCACCTGTCCGTCATATTCCGATATCTCTTCATCGGCATCGTTCTTTCCCTCACTTCTTATGGAAGGTGTAACTTCGGTATTCCATTTCACTTTTGCACCGTCAGATGTGGTAACATCACCAAACCTGTCGAGATAATAGTACTCTCCGCCCTCCAAGAAGTTATCCTTGATCAGTTGTTTTAAAGTATCCTCGTAAACACTAAGGAATAACGTTTTCCTTTCCTCGGCATTATTCATGTAACTGTACTGCTCAAGCCACATTGTGTAGGCTGTTTTAGCTGCTTGGTCGGCATAATGCTCGAGCCTTGTCTTTATCTCATCCACAACATTCTCGGCGCTGTAAAAGTTGCCTTCGGAACTTTTTTTGAGTTTTGCGGACTCGAAATTCCTCATGGTCAATGCGAGTACAAGGGCTGCAATGATACCCACAAACAGGGCTATTACAATAACCATGACCAGTGTTGAACCGGTATTGTTCAGTTTTCTTTTTGTGGTATCATTCATTCTTTATACCCTTGGATTTATGCGCTTATGGTGCCCTTTATTTTATTTCATTATCGTTTACGTATGTGGATGTTAGTTCATGGATGCGTTCTGTCTCTCCATGCTCAAATATCTCTATGGTCACTTCGTATATCCTGTTAGACGCCTCGATCATGTTCTTGATAAGAGTTTCTTCATTTACCCTCTTTGTGACATCTTCCGCGCTTGTCACATGAAGTTTGCCCTGCGAATAGTAGGTAACCTTTATTTTGTCATCTGCGGCATAATTCGAAAGATATTCGACAACTTCTATCGTCGGATAAACAAAAGATTCCGTCTTTGTGCTTTTTTCTACCTGTACAGCCACATAAAGGTCAAAATCTTTTCCGCAGTCGCAAATGACCTTTATACTGTCACTCATACTGCTCGAATATGGTGGAGTGTACAAAAGGAATATGGATTTAAGCTCCTCCATGTAAACCTTGGTGCAGTATCCATGATAGGTTATCTCCGGATTATTGGTGCTTGTTTCGTTATACCAACAACTACCGTTATTTGCCACATAAGTCACTTCCGAAGTGATCTCGTAGCCTTCTCCCGGTTTCTGGTTTTTGTTGTCCGTCGTATTTTTATGAACCTCTATGGTGATGGTCCTTGAAATACTACTTTTTATTTGATCCGCGCTTTGTGCCTGATATAAAGGAAAACGCGACGGCATCGGAGTCATCTCAACCTTCGGTTCTTCCGGGTGTAAAAGATTGTGAGCTCTTGCCTCCGCATTAGCCTGTTCAACAGCCTCACGTTTTGCGACATAGAGTGTCTCCATGCGCCGTTCGTTCATATCCATGAAATACGATACAGCCTTGTCGTCAAAACCTGCATATTTCTTAGGTATCGGTGTCGGAGTACCCGCCCCTACCGCGGGAACATACTCCGTATCATTGGTCTTAGGGAACACGAGCACCGTCTTGTCACTCGAGAAAGATGAAAAGTCCGCGAATACATAGTCGTTTAGTTTACCCTCGGGAGTAGGCGTAGGTGAAGTGCCGGCTGTCTTATGTACACTGGACTTTAAACTCACCTTTGCATCATAAGTCATTGTCCCCTGAGTTATTCCCCCAATAGTGTACTCATAGTCTCCTGTCGAGGATTTTATAAACTTTCCACCCGAAACATAATCCGTATCCCCAACATATTCAGAATAGTAAAGCGCATATCCTTCCACACCGTAAGCCTTTACTTGTTCCATGATGTTGTCAGCGGCATCGCTTGCATACGATATAACTTTTGTCGTACGATTCACTTTGCTTGTCTGGACAAACACCATAAGCAACGGAGTAAATATCACGGCTATCACAAGAAGGCTCACGATTACTTCCACAAGTGTAATGCCTTTATTGTCCATATTCAGTTTTCTAAAGGCATTGTCCTTTGTCATTCTGCTGTTCCTGCGCCGTTACTTCCAAAAATGTCATCGGTTCCTATCTTTACGCCCATAATTTCAGGCTCCTTGTATGCTTTTCCTTCGGCTTCCATACCGTAAAGATTAAGCGTGAGGGCTCCCGTAATAGCTCCGGTCTCACTGTTGAGCGCTGCGGAAAACTGCTCAACAGTCATCCTCTCCTTGTACTTATTGATGAAATCCATCGCTCTCTTCAGTCCGTCATATGAAAACTCATAGTTCATTACCAAAGAGCTCTTATAAGCCATAACATTGGGATTGCCCTCTTCGTTCTTGCCGGATGATGCAAACACAAGTTCGTCATCGGTGAAAGCAAGAGAGGAAACATTTCCGTCGGCAGCTGTTTCAAGGTCTCTTGCGAAAATGATGTTCTTTTCGGCGCTGTTTCCGGGGCCGTACTTTTTGACTATCTCCGCAATGCTCTGCTCTGAATCAACTATAGCCTCTTCATATATAGGACGAAGCGCTATCTTCTCATTCAGTTCTGCGATACGTGTCTTTATCTGCTTTGATTCTTTCTTTACATCATCGGCCATATCTGTGTATCTCATATAGCCAAAGCGATATGTGACCACAATGATGGCGACAATGAGGAAGAGCAGTGCATATACGATTCTTTTTTGGACTTTATCGTTCATTGCTGTGCTCCTCCTTCCTCTTGAACTTCCTCTTCAGGCACTTTATAGATGCACTGTGCCGTGAATGAAACCTTGATGGTATTTGTATCTGTGTCTTCTGTCTGTGTCACGTTATAAACGTGAACATCTTCGAAATAAGGAATGTAACGAAGCTGTTCGATGAGTTTTGCCGCTTCCTCTTTGGAATTTACGGTGATGCTGAGCATCAGTCCGCTGTCCTGCGAGGATGTAAGCGAGCTTACCAGCATATCCTGTACTGAATAAGTCTCGAGTGCGCCAAGGACTTCGTTGAACATCTCGTTGTATCTGAAGGTCGAAGCGTCGAAGTCGGCTACGCCTTGAGCTTCGGAGGCGGCGGCGTTGGCCTTGGCCTCGAGGGCTTCGATGTTTTGGGCTTCGAGTTCGTCCTGTTGTTTCTTCAGTTTGTCGCGTTCCTTGACGGCCGCGTCGTACTGGGTCCAGCCGTTCTGCACGATCATAAGGCTTGCGCCGATAACGGCAACAAGGCCGAGGATGGAAAGCACGAGGGTCACGCCGATCTTGTTTTTGTTCTTGTCGTCGTAGAAGTTTACGGTCTGGACTCCCGCGCCCACGCAGGCGGTGTATTCACTGCCCTGGAGGGGATTAAGCGGGTTTTTCTTTGATATCTTTACGCCCGGAAGTTCAAGCACCTTTACAAAATCGATGCCGAGGAATTCCGAAGCAAGTAGTTTTCTTAAGTTCTTGACACGTGCGCCCACGCCGCCGACATAGATCTTTTCGACCTGCGCGTCACGGTGCTTGGAATTGTAATATTCCAGGACACGTGTGAGGTTTTCTATCAGAGGCCGCACGTAATTGTTCAGTGTGGTCTTTACATTGTGGAGCTTGTTCTCGCCGTCGTTTTCGGGATAAAAGGCCGCCATATTGTCATAAGACGAATAAAGCAGTTCCTTTTCCGTAAGGCGTTCCACCGCGCCGTTGAAATCGAGATCATCGTAATAACCCGACTCAATAAGCGGCGTTGCAAGCGATGCTATGCCAAACGCCATGTTACGCTGCATTGCGAGCGTTCCGTTCTCGAGAATGGTAAGCATCGAGTTGTTTTCGTTGATCTGCAGGTAAAGGTCGATCGGCTCGTGATGCTTACTTTTCTGCCACTGGTAAATGGCGTTTCCGGAATAATCCAATGCACGGAGCTTCAGCTCCAGCTCGCCCGACAAAGCCACATAGTTTTTAAGGAGAATGTCCGGCGCAGCATAGATCATGATGCGCATCGTTTTTTCAGCCTTGTTCTTTTCGAGAAGGTTGTAGGTGAACACGAAATCACTGGTATCCATGGGGAAATATTCCTCACGGTTTTCGGTGATGAACGGAACAATGTTCTCCGGCTTCATATCCGCGATCACGGCCTCACGGGTCATGATCTTTGCGCTCGAGATCACAAAGACAACATCCTTGCATTTAAGTTTTTCCTGCGCCAGCTGTTCCTTGAGGAACGAGCCGTACACGCCTCTGTCGGTCACAAAACCGTCATCAACGGTCCCTTCGGGATTTGTAAAAGAAATGCTCTTAAATACGGTCGTGGTCTTTTTGTTGTAGCTTTCAAAACACACTCTTGTAATCTTGTCAGTAATCTCAATGCTAAGTACCTTTGAAACAGCCATCAGATCTCCTTTAACCTCCGGTCAGAATAAGGATAAGTACCACTCGACTATAATA
>JAEEGL010037325.1_pt1 | contig 14367 bp, 7 predicted proteins | sample 9134231 | NCBI WGS metagenome assembly JAEEGL01 (sample SAMN16246548, study PRJNA631951) | gut metagenome | biome: gut microbiome; feature: rumen; material: fiber-attached | host: Bos | place: Iran: Karaj | collected 2018-10
ACCTTCTCTACCGCTGCCGATAACCAGACTGAGGTGACCATCCACGTCCTGCAGGGTGAGCGCCCCATGGCCAGCCAGAACAAGAGTATCGGTCAGTTCAATCTGACAGGCATCGCTCCCGCTCGTCGTGGTATTCCTCAGATCGAGGTAACCTTCGACATCGATGCCAATGGTATTCTGAAGGTATCGGCCAAGGATAAGGCTACTGGAAAGGAGCAGGCCATCCGTATCGAGGCATCTAGCGGTCTGTCACAGGACGAAATCAACCGCATGAAGGCCGAGGCTGAGCAGAATGCTGAGAACGACAAGAAGGAGCGCGAGCGCGTCGACAAAATGAACCAAGCTGACTCGATGATTTTCCAGACCGAGAACCAGCTCCAGGAACTGGGTGACAAGCTGCCCGCACAGCACAAGCCCGCCATCGAGCAGGCTCTGCAGCAGCTGAAGGATGCCCACAAGTCAGGCGATATTGCTGCCATCGACACTGCCATGAACAACCTCAACCAGGCTTGGCAGACTGCTTCACAGCAGATGTATCAAGGAGCCCAAGGTGCTCAGGCCGGACAGGAGAATCCCTTCAATGGTCAGCAGCAGACTCAGCAGGAGGCTCCAAAGGATGAGAATATCCAGGATGCCGACTTCGAAGAAGTGAAGTAAAGCACAATAAACAAATCTATCTAAATAGCGTGTAGCTCGGATGAGTTACACGCTATTTTCGTAATATGGGCGCACCTACATACGTGACAGCAAAGAGGTGACGCCTTGGTGGTTATTGTCCAGAGACTCTACTTCTATCGCAAATCGTTTAGCCTTCTCTTTTTCTCCTAACCCATAGTAGCCCAATGCAAGCATATATTTGCAATGAATCTCGTTCTTTAAATCGAGTGAATCCTCCCAAATCAACAGGTCTGGTAATGAAACTGCGAAATAATCCATGACCTGCTTTTGGAATACATGCTGCTTACCGTAGTTGACAAGACGATAGAACCGACCGTGAGCCTCATCCTTACGTCCGAGTCTCAGAAGAGCAAGTCCTTGGTAGAAGATTTTATCAGGTTTGGCATCGTTATAGTACATCGCTGCAGCTGGTTCCTGAGGACCCTTTGTGGCCTCTTCCCAACACTCAAGAGCCTTTTCTTGCTGACCAAGACCATCATAAGCAACGCCAAGATAATAGTAGAAATCATTCTCCTGGGCTCCATAAAGCTTTCCCTCGCCAAGATGCGGTGGATACACCAGACACTCCTGCAGCAAACGGATTGCCTTCTCGTAATCCTTGGTGCCGATGGCTTGTTTGGCAAGTTCCACACGACAGATCTGATACTGCGTGGAAACCTTGCCTTCTCCTCCCTCCCAAGGATGGAACTGATGGGCATCAAGTTTTGCCATCGCTTCCTCGTGGCGACCTAACTGGTTGAGCAGGGTGATTTCCTCCAAAACAAGGTCATCACGTCGGACAATAAGGTGTGGGTATTTCTGCAAGAAATCCAAACGATCCTGATGTGGACGATGCAGGCGCTTGTAAAGCTGATCCAATTCCATCAGAATACGGGCATCTGTTTCGTCAAGATGGAAAGCCTTTTCCATCATCTCAACAGCACCTTCCTGACTACCCTTATTAAAACGAGCTAAAGCAAGGTTGCGCCATACGGTGGGGAACGTTGGATCTATCTTTGCGGAACGCTCCCAATACGATACCGCCAAATCGTATTGCCGCTTGTCATAGTAGAGACAACCCAAATAATAGGGAGCTCGAGCATCAGATAATGGCAACACATCAAGAGCCTTAAGCGCATACGCATCCTCCAGACGATTGGGGAAGCAATAAGATGGATCTGCCTGCGATGCCTTTTGAAGGTAACCAAAGCCTTTTTCCAAAGTGGCTTCGCCATAGACAGCCATATAATAATAGGTCAGCGGAGACTTTTCCGCATGATGATCAATAGCTGTCTGGAGCACCAATAGCACCTCTTCACGCTGACCTGCCTGAGCATAGTCGAGAGCTGTCTCATGATAGTTATAGATATTGCCATGCATGAGTTCAACCATTCTCTCCAGAGGCTCCTTACTGCCAATAAGCAGATGTTCCTCGACCATGCAGACATAGTTGAAGGGGTCTATCTTATAACTCTCCTGAATCCAAGCCAAAGCCTCTTCCTTACGCCCCAGTTTTCTCAGTACTAGCGCTTTCATGGCGCGAGCCTTGTGGTTATGACTGTTGCTGATCAACGCACGCTCCAACTCATCGAGCGCATCCTCCCAACGTTCATCACCAAGACTGATGCATGCAGCTTCAAAGTAACCAGCATCTGCCCAAGCCTTATTCCAGGTCGACTTCCAGAAGCACTGATAAGCCGTTTCTGTATCGTCCAGATACTTGTTGACGACTCCTAAATAGAATTGCGGCTCACCGTCATAGGGATTAGGATTACGTTTCTTCAGCACTTTAACTGCAGTTTCGAGATAAGGCTTGGCTTTGTCAAAACGGGCACGACGCAAATACCATAGTCCTGTCTGCATGTTACAACGATAGTCCATCGGATCTCGACGGAGGGCTTCCTCGTAATAGTCAAGCGCACTCCATGTCGCATGACGATACTGCTCCAGATGTAAGCCTGTCAGATAAAGTTGGTCAATCGTCTTTGTTTCCTGTGGTGAAAAAGCAGCCTCAGCAGCATCGGGTATCGGACGAATTCCGTCTGGTTCAGGAGTCCATTCTAGCAAGGGCAACCGTCTTTGATGCTTAGCAGGCCAAATGGAAAGTCGCAGATCAGAAAACGGTTCATTACCTATGGGAATCACCTCAACGAATACATCTTCAGGTGATAATGTCACCACCTTATCGTAATAGGCAGTGCCTTCTTCGCCATCAAGCGTAATCCTAACCTCCTGCTTGGACGTTGCCATGATCATTAATTGTACGCTGCCCTCGCCTACCTCTTCGATATTCAGTATAAAATCCTTTGAAGCCTGTTTAACAACGCCAATCTCGCGATAAGGCATGAAATACTGTACAAATTGCTTCTCTTCATAAGGCATCAACCATGTGAAGTCGGGCTGGTTTTCTGTATACACGCCAGCCATCAGTTCGATGTAGGGTCGGAATCCTTTACGGTCAACCTTCCACTTCTTGGCTTCCTCGGGTGTTGTTTCATCTGTCAGATTTCTATCCCATGCTCGTCCGAAGTCACCATTGCCCCAAGTCCATTGTTTCTTGCCTGGCGAGAAATGATGCGAGGCCACATGCAGCATGCCACCTTTTGTATCGTTCTCATAACCTCCCTCAAAGTCATACCGTGAATTGACAGCCATATACGAGGTGGGCACCTTGATATTCTTATAGTTCGAGATGTCCACACCGGCAGAATAGTCCATCTTATAATACGTTCCCGTAGCGATGGGGAAACTGCTGACAGCACGTTTGCCATGATCAAAAACAGCATTCACATCGGGTGGGAATACACTTTGATAATCGTCATTAACCTCTACAGCTGGATTTGCCCACCAGAGGAAAGTCTGTGGCAGATTGGTGCGATTATACAAACGACCTTGTATTTCTAAATAGGCACAACCTGGACGCAACGTAAAACCAGCCATACCTTTCTGATGGAACATTCGCTCCATCTCGTTAACCCATACAGTTACAGAGCCGTCTTCGTTTTCCACAATAGTCGCATCGACAGGCAGATATGTTGAAGGACGATGATGCTGAGGCCAGTTGAACTCGATACCACCAGAAATCCAAGGTCCCGTCAACCCTACAAGAGCAGGTTTGATGACATGATTGTAATAAACGAAATGGCGCTGCTTTATCTTGTCATAAGCCATTTGTATACGTCCACCAAGTTCTGGCAGTATCATGACCTTGAGATATTCATTTTCTATCCAGATGGCTTTCCACTCTTGATCCACCTTCTCATCAGAAATCGACTCAATGACAGGGTAAGGATAAACCACACCACTCGATCCCTGATAGACACGCTTTTCCAAGAACATCGGGTTCTTCTCCGGCTTTCCCACCTCATATGTTGGAATCGTCACTATTTCTCTCCAAGCTTTTACCATTTGACTTTTTTATCTTTTTACTATTTTACTAATTCCTGTTCTAATTGTTCCAAAGTCTTTCCCTTTGTCTCAGGACAACGGAGGAAAAGGAATACGAAGGCACAACAACAGATTGCGCTGTAAATCCAGAAGGTTCCACTGCTTCCCAAGGCCGCATTCATCGAGGGAAACGAGAATGTCAGCGTACAGCATCCCACCCAAAGGGCAAAGGTACAAGTAGCCATCGCAACACCTCTTATCTTATGCGGAAAAATCTCTGCAAGAAGTGTCCAAGTGACAGGTCCTAACGTCATCGCATAAACAGAAATGGCTGTCACCACAAGGGCCACCATCAGGAAACCTTTTATTTCGAGAAAATAGCAGGTACCTAGTGTCAGATATATTAATCCTAATCCACCAGCCCCAATCAGTATCAGCGTACGACGTCCCCACTTCTCGATAGTATAGAGTGCTACAATGGTAAAAATGACATTGGCTATACCAGTTATCACGATGTTGATGAACATGCCATCTACATCAAAGCCAGCACCCACAAAAATCTCCTGCGCATAATTGAAAATCACATTCGTTCCGCACCATTGTTGGAAAACGGCTATCACCAAACCGAGTAAAAGTACCTTATGGTACTTTTTTGAACTGAGAACTGAGAACTGAGAGGTGAGAGGTGTGATTACATGATTGGCAGTTAACCTCTCAGTTCTCAGTTTGATAAACACAGGACTCTCTGGAATAAAGAAACTCATGACGAGAAACAAAGCTGCAGGCAGCGTCTCTGCCCAAAACATCCAACGCCAGCCCCACTCTATATTCCACGCCTGATTCTCGGCCACCGTTGTATCTTTGGCCAACAGCATATTGACGAGCTGTGCTGCTAAGATACCTAATACTATCGTCATCTGGTTAAGGCTGACCATACGTCCTCGAATCTCTGCAGGACTAACTTCAGCGATATACATTGGAGCCAAGGCTGATGCCACTCCGATACCAACACCACCGATAAAACGGGCAATATTGAATAAGGTGAAGTCATTGAAGAGTCCTGTAGCGATGGCAGATACCGTAAAAAGTACAGCCGAAACCATCAGGAGGGGCTTACGCCCATACCTGTCAGCTGCAGCACCAGCCACCATCGCACCAACAAGACAGCCTATAAGGGCGGTGGTCATCGCCACGCCTTGCATTACTGGTGAGTTGGAAATATCGAAATACAACTCATAGAATGGCTTGGCACCACCAATTACCACCCAGTCGTAACCAAAGAGCAGTCCACCCATTGCCGATACGGCACAGATGAAGTATAGAAACCCTTTGGTCATTTTATTCGTTTGCATCATAATGGCAGTCTGATTTTTTTGTTATAGCAGATTTAGGAAAAGGGTGATCATTCCTGTGTTAATCAGATCGGCGAACATGGCACCAATGACAGGAACGATGAGGAAAGGTTTGACAGTATAACGGTATTTATAACATACAGCACTCATATTAGCCATTGCATTAGGGGTAGCACCAAGACCGAAGCCACACATGCCTGCACACAGAACGGCAGCGTCATAATCACGGCCTAACAGAGGGAAAGCTACAAATAATGCAAACAAAGCCATCATCAGCACCTGAGATGCCAAAATGAAAATCAACGGCATAGCAAGGCTGTGCAATTCCCAAAGTTTCAGAGATATCATGGCCATTCCGAGGAACAATGACAGGCTGATGTTGCCGACACTGATAATCCGGTCCATATCAAGCAGCTTTTCTGAATTGACGAATCCTATCACGTTACGAACGATAGCGGCTAAGATCAAGGCGCCAAAGTAGGTTGGGAACGTGACTCCAGTTTTTGTCAACAACCAACTCAATAAGGTGCCGCCTCCCATGACCAGAAGAATGCTATAAGTAGCCTTCGCATACTGTTGGAACTCCTGCTCGTTCGTGCTGACTCGTTTTTCACGACCTGCCGGTGACGCCTCGTCGCTCTCGATACCAGCCATTGCAGGATCTATCTCTTCATCCTGTGGTTGCATCTGTTCGTGGGTAAGTTTCGTACGGATAATCCGCTCTGCCAACGGACCGCCTATCATAGAACCAGCAATCAAACCAAAGGTAGCAGCTGCCATACCGATGGTTCCTGCACCATGCAGTCCCAAGCCTTCGAGCACACTTGCAAATCCACCTGCCGTACCGTGTCCGCCTGTCATGGAAATACTACCGGCAGCCATACCAATCAAAGCATCAACCCCCATGAGTCGGGTTATTACCATGGGCATCAGGTTCTGCATAGCAATCATGACAACCAACAGGGTCAGCATGATAACCAGCAATTTGCCACCTTGTTTGATGACCTTCAAGTCACTCTGGAAACCAACGCTGGTGAAGAATGCCAACATAAAGACATCACCCAGCGTATTATCGAATGACACCTCAACATCAAACCAGCCATACAGTATCAAAGTGAATAAAGAAAAGATGATACCACCGCTTACAGGCGACGGTATACAGAATTTCTGTAAGAAACCAACCTTTCGCGTTAAAACCATACCGACAATGAGGGCTAAGGCACCTATGCCGGCAGTTTGTATCATATCCACTTCAATACTTGTCATACGCTACGATTTTTACATGATGCAAAGATACGAATGTTTTTTCGTATTTACATATTTTGCAGGATAAAAATTTACATCGCGGGTAGTGAAACGATAATAATCGTTAAAAAAACAGACATAGCAATAATGTATCGGGAATTATTTGTATTTTTGCATCATTACTGCTATTTGGAAATCATTAACGTGAAAAAATATTGGTTCGCATTAATCTGCATGATGGCTGTCCTACAGCCTGCAGGAGCTCAGGGGTTCTTTCAGTCAGCCTCTGATTTTGCCCGTCTGTATGTGGGGCCTATTGAGCCTCCCTACTCCAAGACATTGTGGCACGACATGCCTTATTATAAAAATGATGTCAAGATGTATGAGGGACGCATCTCCTATTATGGCGTGGTCTATGAGAAGGTGCAGATGCGCTTTGACCAATTGATGCAGAGGGTCATTGTCCTTTCGCCTACAGAAAGTGTTTTTTGTATACCGGACCAAACAAACATTGACTGGTTCGAGATGGACGGTCACAGATTCACGCATGATCCTGAGGACAGTTTAAGATTTGCGTCGCTACTATGTAACGGCAGCACCAATGGCATTCGCCTGTACTACTGCGAATGGAAGACCCAAAGCGGTGAGAAGCTTTTCGGAGGAAAAAAATATTTGGAGAAGACACTCAGCACTTTAGGGCATTATACACTCGTCACCCCAGACGGAGAAATGCATCACGTAAAGAACGTGTCGGACGTGGCTAAGCTCTTTCCTGAGCAGAAAAAGCAGATTAAACGCTTTGCCAAGAAGAATCACCTTTCGTTCAGGAAAAGTGAGCGTGAGGCAAGCCTCATCAAAGTAGTGGGCAGTGTCTCTGGCACGCCACTCGTCACAGCCCATCAGGAACTGGTGACACAAGGAGTCACCCCACCACAGCCAACAGTTCAGTCCAAACCGATTGACGAGAAACTGCTGATTACAGGCATTCCCGTGCTTGACAGCGTCATGGCTGTGGCTAAGACACAGACCAAGGTGTATGTAGTGCCAGGAGTGAAGAAAGCCAAGGTCAGCGTTGCTGATGACCAGGAGCTTGACGAGATAGTAGTCGTTGGCGGACGCCAGTCGGCTGTGAACAATATGATGATGGATTCGGAGAAATTCAAGCCCCAGCTGCTGAAGAACATTCCATCAGCCTTTGGCGAGTCGGACATCATGAAGATAGTGCTCACCCTGCCTGGTGTCACTACCGTCGGCGAAGCTTCAAGCGGATATAACGTTCGAGGAGGTGCTACAGACCAAAACCTGATACTTTTCAACGGAGGCACTGTTTATAACCCATCCCATCTGTTCGGTCTGTTCACATCGTTCAATTCTGATGCCGTTGAGGATGTTGAATTGTTCAAATCGAGCATTCCCGTAGAGTATGGAGGCAGGATAAGCAGTGTGCTGAAAGTGAACTCAAAGGAGGCCAATATGCAGAAGTTCACGGGGTCGGCCAGTATCGGACTGCTGACCAGCAAGGCCAATCTGGAGATTCCGATTGTCAAGGACCACGTATCACTGCTTTTGAACGGTCGCACGACGTATAGCGACTGGATGCTCAAGAAGCTGCCTGAGAAAAGCGGTTACAAAAACGGCTCTGCCAATTTCTTCGATTTGGGAGGCGTACTGACCTGGAAGCCCAACAGCATGCATCGTCTGAAGATTTTCGGCTATTGGAGCAAGGACAAGTTCTCGTTCAGCTCGGAGGATAATTACGGTTACCAAAACCAGAACTTCTCGGCAGAGTGGCGTTCCATCTTGAACGAGAAGATAACGGCTACGCTCTCTGCCGGGCTTGACCATTACGACTATTTCAACGAGGACAAGAGCGTGCCGACAATGGCTGCCCGCCTGAGTTTCGGTATTGACCAGCTATGGGCTAAACTGCACATCCGACATCGTCTGTCGGAGAAGAACACACTATCTTATGGTCTCTCGGTGCAGCATTATAACGTACAGGCTGGCAAATATGAGCCTGTGGGTGCAGAATCAAACATAACTACGGACCAGCTGCAACGAGAGAAGGCTATGGAGAGTGCAGTATATATTGACTATGAACGCCAGTTAACAGAGAAGTTGTCCGTTTCGGCCGGTTTGCGCTATTCGATGTTCAATGCTCTTGGGCCTCGCGACGTGAATCATTATGCAGCAGGTGAGTTGCCTTCAGAGCGCACATTGCTGGATACACGTTACGAGTCGGGCATCATCAAGACCTATCATGCCCCAGAGGTGCGTCTGTCGGCTCGTTACGCCATCAAGGAGAACCTCTCTTTGAAGGCCGGATTCAACACGATGCACCAATATATCCATAAGGTGTCGAACACCTCCATCATGTCGCCTACCGATATCTGGAAGCTTTCCGACCTGAACATCAAGCCCCAGAACGGCTGGCAATTAGCAGCAGGCATCTATCATGAGACGAAAGACAAGAATTATGAGTTCTCTGCCGAGGTTTACTACAAGCACATCAACGATTATCTCAACTACCGCAGTTCAGCTGTTCTGCTGATGAACCATCACTTAGAGACCGATGTCATCTCAACCACAGGCAAAGCCTACGGCATAGAACTGCAAGCGAAGAAGCCCACCGGCAAGCTGAACGGATGGATCAGCTATACGTTCGCACGCTCGCTGCTCCGCCAGGACGACAAGCGAGTAGCTATGCCGCAGAACAATGGCGACTGGTATTCCACGGAATATGACCGTCCGCACGAGATCAAAGCCGTTGTCAACTTCAAGTTTACTGAGCGGTACAGCTTTTCCAGCAACTTCAACTATGCCACAGGTCGCCCGACAACATTGCCTGCCGGCAAATACTACAACTCGCGCAACCAGAAATTCATGCCGTACTATTCAGACCGCAACACCTACCGTATTCCTGATTACATGCGGCTGGACCTTGCGTTCAACATCGAGCCAACCCACAAGCTGACCAGCTTCCTGCACACATCGTTCTCGTTTGGTGTGTACAATGCCCTTGCACGCAAGAATGCTTACAACGTCTATTACGTTACCGAAGGCCAGGAGATCAAGGGCTATAAGCTTTCCGTATTCGGCACAGCTATTCCTTATGTTTCAATTAACATGCGATTCAATTAAGATGATGAAACTAAGAAGAACGACACGCAATCTCATGCTATACCTTTTGGTTAGCGCATGTACACTAACAAGCTGTATAGAGGAATACAATGCAGACATCAGCGCAGAGGATTCCAACCTGCTCGTCGTTGAAGGTACAATATGCGCCGCCCAACGGAATAAGTTCTACCTGACACGCACACAGGCGCTCAACTCTTCTGCGACTCCGCAAAACGTGACAGGAGCGAAAGTCTCAGTTCGCGGAAGCGACGGCTCTGAATATCAGGCACAGGCGGCCTCTGGCTATTACGCCTGCGAGATAGGACAGCTCAACCCTGATGCAGAGTATTATCTGCACATCGAGGCTGACGGTGAGACATACGAGTCAGAGCCTCAGCAACCACTCCGCACGGAGAAGATAGCCGAGATAAGAGGTGTGCAGAATACGCCATCCAGCAATATTGACGTGCTGATAACGCCTGCCGACCCTTTTGCTCCCAGTGAGGCCAACTACTACATGTGGACATACGATGAAACATGGCAGGTGTATCCTGACTACATGACCACGATGTATTACGATACGGAGATCAAGGGACCTGTCTTTATCTCAACAAACCCGTTCCCCTTGTATGGATGGGTGGATGCCACCGGCTCAACGACTACGGTAGGTGCCAGCACCAGCTACGACAATCAGCACATCAGGAATCTCAAGATATACGACATAGGCCGTAGCGATGTACGTATGTACCACAGATACAGCGGGCTGGTACATCAGCGGGCCATCTCAAAGGGTGAATATGAGTATGAGCTCGCACGGCGTCAGGCCAGTTCAGAGATGGGCGGATTGTTCACTCCCCTGCCCTCCACCTTACCCACCAACATCCATTGTCTCACGTCGAGCAAACATGTGATTGGATTCGTGGGATGTTCGATGAACACGAGCGATTACCGGTTCTTCCTTAATGGCTCAGAGTTCTCCATCCACCATCCGACAGTAACTGACACCCGCAGATGGCTTGAAAACCCGAACGCTGAGGATTGTCTGCATATGGTCAATCAAGGTTTCTATCTGTGTGAATGGATTTTGCCCGAGATGTCTGATGACAACAAGCTACATACGGCATGGGCAACCATCCAGCAACTCGACGTCAGATACAAATATCCTGGGGTTTATATTGAAGAGCCTGATTTTTGGTCATTAAAAGAAAATGTAAGTTATTAATGATGAGAAACAAGATAATGGCGCTCATCGCAGCGATGGCGCTGACCCTGAACTCAACGGCTGCGAATATTGAGACAGACCGCACATGGTATGTAGCTGGAGAGGCGATGGCGGTCAACGTGACAACCGATGACGGCCTGATAGCCTATGCCGAGCTATGCGACACGCAGGGGTTGGCAGCAGGCAGCAAGATTCTGCTGCATGAGGGAAGAGGCATTGGCACCATAGAACTGCCTACCGACCTACATAGCGGCTACTACGTTCTGTCAGTCTATACGCGCCACAGCACCAAGGTGCATCACCGGCTGGTCGCTGTAGTCAATCCGCTCCACAGAAGTGCTGACGACGACATCGAGTGGGTGGAGATTGCCCATGCCGACTCGTCGAGCTATTCGCAACCCAGTGAACCTGCAGCGACAGAATGGAGCAGCGAGAAAGGCATGGACATACGCGAAACGGAGGGTCACATCATCAAGGCACGTATAAAAAACAGTCCAAATGACAAAACTGTAGAATCCGACCAGATATGTCCTTCGCTTAGCATCGTGGGGAAGCAGATTCATTATTTTGAAGGCAAAATGGTCAACGACTCCATTGCCCTCTTCTTTACCTATGGCATTCATGGCAAACACCCGCTGGTGCTCTCTGCGCAGACTTCCTCGGGCAACAGTCTTCCCATCGAGATGGTCAGCCCATTTGCCACCCTGCTACCGAAACATTTGCCACATCTCGTGTTCCACTACAAGCGCAGCGAAATAGAGGCTCGCTCCATGGACATGCAACGGCGTCAGTTGAACACCGCACCGACGCAGCCATTAGCCTACGACGACCTGGTGCTCGGTACAAGGCCTAACCTCACTTATAATCTCGACGAGTATCGTCAGTTCCTCACGGTCAGGGAAGTCCTGCTCGAATACGTGATGTGTGTCAGCAAGAGGGAATTCAATGGTGTTACCAAACTGGTTGTTCGTGATGAAACGAGTCCTTACCATGAGTTTCTGACTTCCCTGGTACTGATTGACGGTATGCCAGTAGTAGACACAGAACGCCTGCTGAACTACGATGCCCGGCGTATCCATCATATCAACATCTACAGCAGCCAATACACGTTTGGCAATAGCATTTATAATGGTATTCTGTCTTTCGTGTCACGCACGGGGCAGCTTACCAACTATCCTACTGAACCCGGCATGCAGTATCTAGAGTACGAATTCCCTTGATGAATGATTCATCTGCGACATCACATTTTCACTGATTTAAAGCATATATATTATGAGAAGAATACTAATCTGTGGAGCATTGAGCTGTCTGGTGCTACTGGCCATGCAGGCACAAACGGCAAGAAAAGTAACTGTCAACCTGACGGATGACGGGAAGGCAAACATGGTGGGCTATCTGCCGGAAAAACCTACGGGCAAGGCCGTTGTTGGATGCCCGGGGGGCGGATATACCGGACTGTCGATGCAAAACGAGGGCCACGATTGGGCCGAATACTTCAACCGGCAGGGCATTGCCTACTTCGTACTGACCTACCGCATGCCCAAAGGTGATCGCCAACTGCCAATCAGCGATGCAGAGAAGGCAATGACAACGGTCAGAGACTCTACCAACGTCTGGGACATCAACCCCCTAGATGTAGGCATCATGGGGTTCTCAGCGGGAGGCCATCTGGCCTCAACCATCTCAACACATAGCGAATTTGCAGCTCGTCCCAACTTCTCTATTTTGTTCTATCCTGTCATCTCGATGAACGAAAAAGAGTCGCACAAGGGTTCATGCTTAAACTTCTTAGGCATGGAGGGGCAGAAGGACGGAAAGCTGGTGAAACAGTATTCTAATCAGCACGCTGTACGCCGTCACCTCACTCCGCCTGCCATCATACTGACCGCCAATGACGACAGGACAGTACCCCCGGTAACCAACGGTTTAGCGTACTATTCGGCTATGCGCAGAGAGGGTAACGACTGTGCACTGTATATCTATCCTACTGGTGGACACGGCTTCGGATATAGAAGCTCGTTCACGTATCACCAACAGATGCTGAACGACCTGACCACGTGGCTGCAGATGCACCAGGGGCCCAAGAAGGACGCTGTAAGAGTCGCTTGTATCGGCAACAGCATCACCGATGGTTTTGGCATTGACATGGCATCCCAACGGGGCTACCCTGCCCAACTGCAACAGCTATTGGGCAACGACTATCATGTCAAGAACTTTGGAGTGAGCGGCAGGACCATGCTGAACAAGGGTGACCTGCCTTACCAGAACGAGCTGGCCTGGCGCGACGCCCTGGCTTTCCGTCCAGACATTGTCATCATCAAACTGGGCACCAACGACTCCAAACCCGAGAACTGGCAATACAACAAGGGGTTCAAGGATGACCTGCAACAGATGGTTGACGCCCTGCAGGCCAACAAGAACAATCCGAGAATCATCCTCTGCACCCCCATTCCAGCCTTCAAACCCACCTGGAACATCAACGACTCCGTCATCGTCCATGGTATCACACCTATTATTAATAAGGTAGCGAAGAAGAACAAGCTGCAAGTAATTGACCTGCATACGCTTTATGCCAATGATGGTGACAAGATGATTGCCGACGGCATCCATCCCGATGCAAGAGGAGCCCGCCGAATGGCTGAGATAATAGCAGAGCAACTGAAGAAAGAAATCAAATAACACTAGCTGTAAACCCATATGAAAAAAGGACTATTTATTGCAATGATGCTCTGTCTGACAGCAACAGCACAGGCCGAGCAAGTAGTCGTTGAGACCAAGAACACGAGCCTAGTACTGGAGGTGGAGAAAGGGCAACAACCCAAGTATGTATACTATGGCAAGAAGCTGAATGTGCAGGAATTGCAGCATCTGCAGCGCCCTGCCGTCTTCGGACGCATGGAGGTCTACCCTGCCTATGGTCTAAACACCCCTGCCGAGGCCGCTCTGGCAATGCGCCATACTGACGGCAACCTGTCGACCTGTCTTTTTGCCGAATACTACGAGCAGGGCGAAGTGGTGGACGAAGGCAACTTCGTGACCTGTATCACGCTGAAAGACTCCGTTTACCCCATCACCGTCACGCTGAACTATAAAGCCTACGTGGAGGAAGACATGATAGAGGCTTGGACGGAGATTACCAATGGCGAGAAGGGGACAGTCAACCTGACAACCTTCGCCTCAGCCATGTTGCCTATTCGTCGTGGCGACGTCTGGCTGAGCCATTTCTACGGCTCTTGGGCCAACGAAACACAGTTGGTAGAGGAGCCGCTGACTCCTGGCCAGAAGGTTATTGTCAACAAAGACGGTACACGCAACTCGCATACCGACCACGGTGAGGTGATGTTCTCTCTCGACGGCAAAGGCCAGGAGAATACGGGAGCAGTC
>JAEEGL011352098.1_pt1 | contig 14367 bp, 12 predicted proteins | sample 9134231 | NCBI WGS metagenome assembly JAEEGL01 (sample SAMN16246548, study PRJNA631951) | gut metagenome | biome: gut microbiome; feature: rumen; material: fiber-attached | host: Bos | place: Iran: Karaj | collected 2018-10
ACATACGTTTAACTAAATGCTATCACTGAGTTAGCAATTCGTTTTTCTTTACCAATTTTAGTTGTATAAAAACGTTCTTCTATACCATATAAAAGAAATTTTAAATCTTCATCAGAGTTTAACATAAAGGATTTATCATCCTTTTTTATATTGGGACAGTACTCAGAAATATATGTAAATATTTGTTTCTTATCTTTGCTATTCAGTTTTGAAAAAGTATTAAACGCCATAGTAATTCGTTTTCTGTTAGGAGTCTTTACTTTATCTACATTAAAATCTGAACCAAGAATAATAAAATCTTGTTTCAAGAACTCTTCTGTTTCTTTATCTGTTGCTTCACGATATAATTCTCCTATTCCTTTAAAGATTCCAGTTATATTGGACAAATCCTTAAAATATAATCTGTCTTCACCACGATCATATATTGAATCAGGATATTCATTTATCGGTATTGCAGCATAATCTTCATAATATTTAAAATCGTTACCAATTCTTAAGAAACCTTTTTTTCTTATTAGTCGAGATTTACTTATATTTTGAAAATAAATAATATTATTTTCAACTTCAAACAAATAATCAATTGAATTATATTCATCTCTTGATAAAACAAGAAAGTCTACCGGGTCAAATTTCTCGGTAATTAAATCTGTTGAAAATGCACTTTCAGAAAAAGAACTTATATAGTACCATACCCCTTGTTCAACATTTGTAGCTGGGTTATAAGGAACTATTTCCTCTATAATATCAGTTTTATCTTTATATATCTGAGATTCAGATTCGCAAAATAACCTATACTTTATTCCTGAACTTCTTGATTTGATTTTTGCATATATCTTATACATCTCATTATTCCTTTCCCGAAATAAATGTTGTATCGTTTATTCTTCTGAGTGTAATAAAGTTTATTTCTTCAACTGATCGAATAACTCTCCCACGTGTAATAACAAATATTTTTGTTTCTTTCATTGTCTCAATATGATAATAATGATAACCCCAAAGTAAAAAAATCGGATTAAAATATTGTGTTTGAGATAAAAATGTAAAAACAAGTATTATACAATAAACATATATTAACGAATAACAAGTGGGCACACTCAATGCGACAAAGAAATATCCTAAATACACCGGCAAAAATTCATTGTCTGCTAGTACAACTGATTTACAATTTGTAATATGATCGACACTTAGTCTAAAGCATTTTGACAAAACTATTGAAATAAATGAAAAGAATATCGGAATGCATAAAAGTATAACTGATGTCAAAAATCGATTTTCTAAACAAAATTTCCATTCGCTTTTTATTCCGTAAATAACTACCATCCATGAAGTCGAATTCAAAGCTAAAACTAACTTATATAAAAAACTCAATATATTCATACCAAAGATCTCCATTTATTCCAATAAAACAAGAGTCATCCATATTCATCATAACCATTAATATCCAACATCAGCTATCCTCTTATTTCTTTTATCCATAAATTCAAATTCTTTTTCAATAAACTTGTAATAATCATCAAGTGTTTTGGGCAATCCGCTTTCTTTGAAATCGGCATCTCCACACCAGATATCCACCTTCGAATAGTCATCGGATACACAATCCTGCAAGAAGAAAAAGTCCACATATCCTTTGAAATCCACAAACAGATCAAAGAAAGCTTTATCTCTTAAGATTGTCTTATGCAGAGGACTAGATTCACCTTTGTAATATCTGCGTATACATTCAAGTGTCAGATCCCATCTATCCGAAATAAATGTATTAGTTCCTCTATTCTGGTTCATACTTGATTGATGTTTAGGAAAGATAATTGTTCCACCAATGGAATATGATCTCCGGATAAGATTTTCATAGTATGCCTTATAGTCTTTGACTTTTTCAAATACCTGTTCAATCATATATCTGTATTTCTGATATCTAAAACCGACTATTATAGCATCACTGGCGAATCTAAAGCTTTTCCATGTCAGATAATAAAATGAATCAGAACTCGATTTAAGATCCATGAATTCACCATTCGGCAGTTCTCTGCTCCAAAGGATTTGATGATATCTTTGTAATGTTCGGCTTACAATATCCGGATCTGCACCTCCGCTGCCTAATCCTTCATTTCTATCCCAAAATCCATCCCAATATCCCGGTGAGTCTGTTGTAAAATCAAAGTTTACATCTATCATAATGTAAACCTCCTTCCTAATATTCTGGCGTCATTCTGATTTTCTATTATTATATAATATCCTTGACTAACTTATTAAACTCATCTATATTCATTAATATTGATCTTGGCTTAGTACCTACTTCAGGACCAACGACTCCCAACTCCGCGAGCTGATCCATAATACGCATTGCACGATTAATCCCTATCTTAAACACTCTTTGTAACATCCCTACAGATGACTTTTGTTTTTCTATAATAAACCTTCCTGCTTCTTCCAATAATTCATCATTACCAAAATCATTCTGTTCTATATCATTAATAGATGTATTTATATTATTTGTTTTATTAAAATCAGAAGTCATATTGTTAAACTTGCTATTAAAAGTATAAAAGCTATTATTTCTTATAACATGCTTAACAACATAATCTATCTCTTCATCAGATACATACGGACCCTGAATCCTTATAGGTTGCTGTAACCCCAATTGTTTAAACAGCATATCCCCATTACCGTTCAAATGTTCTGCTCCACTCATTTGGATTATCAGTCTGGAATCATTGCCTGATACAGTTCTGAAAGCAATACGGTTAGGTATATTCATTTTAATCGTACTTGAAACTATCTCAGATGATGGTCTTTGAATTGATAAAAGCAAATGAATACCAGCAGATCTGGCCATGCTGACAAGTCTCTCTAAATCTGACTGAATATCATTTGGATTTGCAGATTCAGATATTAAATCTGCCAGATCATCAACAATCACCAATATTTCCGGTAATCCTTCTCGTCCCTGTTCCTTCATCAGCGCATTGTATGCAGCAATGTTCTTTACTCCATTAATCGACAATTCTTTATATCTACAATCCATCTCCGCAACAGTCCAAGCCAAAGCCCCAACCGCTTTCTTACAATCTGTAATAACAGGAAGTATCAAATGAGGAAGATTACTGAACCTTAAAAGATTTAAAGCATGAGTATCTATCAAAATCAATTTCAGTTCGCAAGGACTAGCCTTATACAAAAGGTTAACAATAATAGAATCTATAAAGATACTCTTTCCTGATCCTGTAGTACCGGAAATCAAAAGATGAGTAAGTTTTTTGAAATCAAAATATGCCGGCTTTCCATCGTATTGTCTACCCAGCACAACCTCCATACAATTGTCAGATTTCAAATAGGAGTCATTTCTTAAAAAGTTGCCAAGTAAAACCTCAGGTGCATCTGGTTTAATAGCCCTAATGCCCAAATATGAAGTCCCCGGGATAGGTATAATGAACTGAATATCAATAGCTTGTAACTCTACCGATAATTCATGCTGTAGAGAGGTTACTTTACTTACTCTTACTCCCGGTGCCAGTTCTAACGCATACAAAGAAGATACAGGAGAAGACTCAACATAAGCAACTTTTGCAGAAACCTTCATCAGCTTCAAGAAGGATACAAGACTTGCTCCATCATCATTCTGTATAGTATTAGAGTTATCATCATGTTTTAAGAAATCAATATCAGGGTAAATATAATTAGTATCCATAATCAATCCCCTCTCTAATCCTACAACATTCACATCTTTTTCTGCACATTCAAGTGCAGTAAAAATTTTCTTATACCTTTAGGAACATCACGATAAATAACTACTTTATTTTATTCCCATCGGTTTAATTAGTCCTGTAGTACACTGCATATCTATTATAACTTATCTCCTACGCCCTTCACGCTCGTCCTTAACTACTTCCGGATATCTATAAGAATCTCCATTAATAGCATTCAGTATGTTTTGTCCACAGACATATGACGCCTCATCTATAACGCAAAAAGTTATATCATATGGATGTCCTTCGTTTTCTTTCAGGAATCTTTTACATTCTTCCAAGCCTATTCTCCAAGCTTCTGCCTTTCCAAACCCTTTAAAACCTCCTGCTAACAAAGGAAATCCAACGGACTTAATCTCATTGTCCTTTATCCATTTTAATACATTTCTGTATGTGATTCTAAGAATCTTGGCCGCTTCATCTTCGTTATTATATTCAGATTTTTTCGGCGTAACTGCATGTATGATATGCTTAGCATTAAGCTTATATCCATATGTAACTACAATCTGACCAACTTTAAATTTTCCTTTTTCTTTGCATTCTTTAGTTAGGTCATCATAACCTGCTTGTTCAAATATACTTTTAGCTATACTCCCAGAGCATTTAAGCTCTTCATCTGCAGAATTAACTATAGCTTCAACATTAAGACTTACAAGATTTATCTTTTCAATATGTAATCTTCCAACATCTCGAACAAAATAATGTCTGCTAAGCCAAGCAGCAATACCATCTAATCCTGGATATACTACTCTCTCGTTAATGTTAGACATATCAAGAATATCTCTGATTTGCCATCTAATTTTCCTGCTAATAACATATTTTGTTACGGCATCATCATGATACTGAAGTATATCTTCTACCTTTTCAACTCCTGCTGGCACAACAGAAAAGAAAGAATACTGGTTCATCATTCTTTCATCCATTGATGGTGGCTCAACTATAACCATATTATTATTCTGCATAGCCGAATCGTATTGCCCCAAATCATGACATACATGATTAAGCATTTCTATAGTAAAGATTTTCTGATTACTATCCGCCATTTCTTTTTTATACTCTTCCGGCAATGAATTATGGAGTTTTTCAACATCTAACCTATATACTGCACAATCACGTCTGTCTAGATTATCCATGTTTCCTTCTGTTGTAGCAAAGTGAAGAGCTATTAAAGGAGATTTCGACCAGTCAAGCAATCTAGTTGCTAGTCCATGATGCTGTCCAAGCATCATTTTTCTCCATACAGAATCCTTAATCGAAGCATCCTCAAGTTCAGCATATTTGGCAAAGTTATTCAAAAGACACATTTCAACATTATTTCTTTTTCCTTTACAAATTCGTTGCAAACTTGTAACTAATGAATAATTGGCATCTGGTACTCCTCTATATACATACAAATCACGATACCTGCTTATCGATTTATCAAACGGATGATCATAAATCAAATTATTCAGTTTTTCTATTGTATCAATTATTACTACTCCCAAGTTCATTAATCCTTTCTATAGAAATGTATATAACTTTATAATTTTATACACCTTCAATTTATTTAATTCATTTATTGTCATATATTGATCATAGGCATTTGGAGCTATTTATTGATCATTTTTTCACCATTCGACATATAAAATAACCATATAAATTTATACCTCCATAATCACCATTTATATGGTAATATTGCTACATCCTCATCATCTTTTTCATCCATATTTTCTTCACAAATCAATAATAACCTATCCTCATCTATACTAGGTTCTATGGCATCTTTTAAAGTATTGATATTTTTCTGGTAAATATAAAATCTACCCCCAGAATATATACCGTAAACATGAGATTTGATATAAGTATTAGCTTCTAAAGCGCTATTAAATACTTGAGAACCCTTACAAGAATAAATATATAGTTTTCTAGATACTTCTAATGCAATATCCCATGAAGTATTGTCTGAAATTATAACAACACTAATCTTTGTACCAATTAATGCATTTGAAAACAATCTTTTTACAGTATCCGGAATATAAATTATTTTAGCATTTTCACAATCTAAAAATGCTCCATTACCAATAGTTTCAATATTCTCTCCCAATACAATTACTTTTTGGGGGCTATAGTAGTATACAAGATTCCCGTTATTTTGAATTATTCCTAATTCTGTACAACTACGAAACAATGCCCCTTCACATTTAAAACTGTTAGGCATCTTAACATCTTTTAATTTTGTACAATTTACTATACATTCCTCCTCAAATTCACAATATTTCATTGTTTCAAAACTTATCGTTTTTAACTTTTGACAATCACAAACCATAGAATTTTTAAAATTTTTGGTATTTGATGAGAATACTATATCTTCTATTTCATTTTCAAAAAAAGCATATGATGCAATTTTTTCATTATCAACAAATACTTTTGATTTATTTCCAGTATATCTTACAAATAAATCATCCTCATCTAAAATCCACATTCCATCTTTCGGATATTTCCAATATCCATTTTTTTTCTGAAATTGATTTATTTGAAAATATTCTGGGGAGAGATAAAACTCTTTTCCTTTAATTACATTCATAAATAAACCATTCTCATTACTGATTTTTTGATTTAGAAGTTTATATTCTTTAGTTGAATACCAAATTTTCAATTTTGTCCTTCCGGGATATTTTTTATCATCAAATTCAGAATATAAATCTATATATTCATCTCCAATAATTCTTAAAGAGTATGGTATTATTAAATTCTTTACATTGTAACGTCTAACATCATTTAATGAGTTCTCCGCAAGACCGGCTACTCTATATAATCCTAATGTCTCTGGAATGATACATACACTATTTGTTACCTTATCAGGTTTATTATCTATAACTATACGATAAATTATTGCTGCATTATCTCTGATAAAAAATTGTATAGTAGTAGAATCTACAAGATTGTAAGATAATAGAGTTTCATTTTCTATATCATCACTAGATGTATCATTCCAAGCAATTACTAAATATTCCTTTATACATTTTCTAATTTCATTTACACATTCAATATTTATATTCTTGATTTTGCTTAACTTATAATCAGAAAGAAATACAATATCACTAACCTTTAAATACCCTTCTGACAAAAGACAATTTTTACTTTTAGAGGAAATATTTAATTCTGATATTTTCTTTTCACCAGTTATCATATAATTCAACCTTCAAAATGAATATTATGCTTTATAAATATTTTTTATCAATTATTTTACCTGTTTTCAAATCAACAAACTCTTCAAGCTTAAGCACTGGTTTAAAGTCATTCCCGTATTCCCCAGTTCTAGTTTGTTCATCCCTCTTAAATGAAATGTTATATAAATTACCAGCCTTTGTTCTTCGAATCATGTCATAATCTATGAAAAATTGCAAAATCCTTTTATGACGCTCAATGTAATCGATATTAAGGTAAAAACATGCAACCCCTTCATAACCTTCTGAGCATTTGGCTTCCCAAACAATTTCTTGTTCTACAGCTTCACGACAACGTTCCTCAGCAAACTTTCGACCATCTGAATTATTGAAGAAATACATCCATTTTCCTACCTTTTCCTTTACAAAACCGCTATCATTACCGATAAAAAATCTCCAGCCTCCATAATTCAATATTTCCATGAGTTCCCTTCTTTCTTTATCAAGCAATTTACCTTATGTGTTATGATCTCCTAAACCAATATCATGTCTTATCTATATCTTTTCATTTCTTATATTCCATGTATCATATCCTTGTAGACGTGCTGCTTCATAAATAGGTTTCATGTTGTGTTCTAAAATTCCGATAAATTTTTCTAATGAATTACCTGGTATATAAAGAGTCTCAGAAGCCCAAATAGCATTAAGATTATTTCTACGACATTTGTTAAACTTTTTTATTATAACTTCTGATATATTAGATGACTCCACAGGGAATATCAAACCATATAGGTAAAACTGATATCTAGCAAATGGGTTGAAAAATTCATCCCAAATAGGAAGCTTATTGTTCTTGCTTGAATTTAGCGATTGCCTCATAGGTGTCAGATTCCAAAGTTCATCATTTGAAATATAAGACCTTGGCACAAAGTGATCAAGAGACAAAGCATCAATCGGAATATCCTGACTAGTGTATATCTCCTTGATTGGTTGTCCCGTTATTTCAGCGACTGTTTTCCAAAGATCGCGTGCTTGGTCTAATTTTCTAAGTTCATCATTCTCCGGACAGACCTTATAAATTACTCCTGGAACTCCTGGATTCCTATCTTGCAGAAACTGTACTTTATTGTACTGCACCCAACTTCGAATCACAGAATAATTTTTTTTAAGAAGCTTGCGCCAATATTGACCAATACGTATCTTTTTTTGCAATCCGACCCCATCTATGATAGTATATAGCAAGTTTGCATCGCCATTCAGTTTAGACATATATGTTATCAGCCTTGTATGTTGATCGTTTTTTATATAAGAAAGTCCTTCTTCCATTCCTTCTACATCAAAAAATGGATACAACAACTTATAAGGAACATAATCTGTTAGTCTATATTTATCTTTCTTCAGTTTGTCCTCGCAATCTTTAATAGCTTGTCTTAAATCCTCTCTCGAAGGATTTTGAGATAACCCATTTGCATTCGCATTCAAAGTGTTAATAGCGTGTTCCAAAAAATTTTCAGCATTACCATTTACAGTAGGTCCAAGTCTCAAATGATAGTGTGAAACTGTATGCCATGCTTCACATATCATCTCATCAATTATTTCATCAAATGTCAAGTCTTTCTCCGACACCACTGATAAATTAAGTATTGCTTCAAACCAATAGAACTTATAGCTTTGAGCTTTGTTATTAAACATTCGTGCAAACTTTTCCGTATCCAGATTATTCTCATATATAATATCAAGATGTAGTTCCTGATTCATTCAATCTACTCCTTATTATGATTTCATCTGTCCTGCTATTTTTAACAAATCCCTAAAGTTTTTCAGTACTTCATCGAAATCAGTAGAATGCCCCCAACTTACTCTTATAGAACTTTCAATTTGGTCTTCAGGAATTCCCATAGCTGTTAGAACATAACTTGGAGAATAGCTTTTTGAAGTACAGGCAGAACCATTTGAAATACCGCACAAATGTTTTGTAGAAATCATCAGAGCTTCTGACGATACTCCCTCAATACAAATATTCAATGTGCTCGGTAAACAAAACTTACTATCTCCGTTTATATGATATGCCAGCCCTGATTCTTCAAGAATTTCTAACAACTTTGATTTAATTCTAATCGCCCTATCATTATTGTCCCTATATTCAGTTTCAACTAACTCACATGCCTTTCCACATCCTGCTACAAGAGCAACTGGAATTGTCCCAGGTCTTATCCCATGTTCCTGCTGACCACCGAACATAATCGGATTTACTGGAGGAAGTTTATATGCTTTTCTTCTTAATACGAGAACACCAATACCCTGCGGTCCCATCAGCTTATGTGCACTAAAGGATAACATGTTATATTCCAGAGTCCTTAACTCATCAACCAATTTCCCACAGCTTTGTGTTGCATCAACATGAAAATAGACATTCCTCTTTTTTAACTCTTCTCCAATTTCCTTTACAGGCTGTATTATACCAGTCTCATTATTTACATGCATAACACTTACAACAAGCGTATTATCGGAAACTTTATTTAAAATGTCATCTTCATCTATGCGTCCTGATAATCCGGGTGCAACAATATCAATATCAAAACCTTGTTTCTCAAGAAATTTTACAGTTTCCAAAACAGCCTTATGTTCTATAGCTGTCGTTATGATATGGTTTTTTCCAGATTTTTGGGCATATTCTCTAAGTCCCTGTAATGCTATATTATTACTTTCAGTAGCTCCACTGGTAAAAAAAACTTCATCAGATTTGATGCCCAATAGACTTGAGACCTGTTTTCTAGCTGTTTCAACCACATCTCTTGCATCTTCTCCAAAAGTGTGTGTACGACTGTCTGCATTTCCAATGTGGTTCTTATAAACATCAATCATACAATCCAAAACTCTTTCATCAATAGGAGCGGTTGCATTATAATCTAAATATACACTCATACCTTTGCACCCTTTATTGCTAAATTTGCGAGATCGTCAACGTTTTTGATAAAACCTGTTCCTCCCAAATGTGAAATACCCCTTTCCAGATTGAGTCTAAAATACTTTGTCACAGTATCATCATCCGTAGGAAGATCCATTTTTATACACCATGCTTTTACTAACGCTTCATATAATTCATAATATTCTCCGCCAAAAGTAAACCACGTCATTTCAAGATTACTATCCGCTACTAATGTGATATCAGTCGGTATGGTTTTTTCGCTAAGAGAATAGCAAAGAGCCCACCTGCATAGTATATTCCAGTTCTTTATCCCTGTTTTCCCCTTTAATCTTGATAGCTGTTCTTTTGCTTTCTGAGAAAGACGTACTTGTTTAATAATCATCTTTTTGCTCCAATCAAATATCCTTTTTGTATTGATGTACTCTTTGATATCTCATCATATTCCAAAGTGTACTCATCTCCCACATTTTTTTTCATTAGTTCGTAATACCCCTCATCTATCTCAGAATCTGTTGAAAGAATGATAGTCTGTTCTCCTGCTTGCGGAAAATAAGTGTTAATTAGAGCAGTACGATGTAACGAATCCATTCTTGATAAAGGGGTATCAATAATCACTGGTAATTTTTTCTTTGAACATTTCGATAAAGCCCAAAGAATAGAAAGAACCATCAACTGTTTTTCGCCAGCGGACAATGAATCTCTTGGTATTTCATTTCCTTCCTCCGACAAACACTTCCAATCCAATGTTTCTGGATTCATATCTATTTTTCTTATAAGATTTTTTTTGTTTGCTAATTGTAAATAACATTCCGTTATTGTTGATGCCAATATATCAATTTTTCTCTTTTGAAGTTCAACTCTGTATTTCTTTATAACGCTCAAAGCCATGTTTGAATACTTTGTCACTCTGTCTACACTGTCCCTAACTTCTGCAGTTGCTAGGTAACTTTCAACTTTTGTATTAAATTCAGATGTCAACGAAATAACTCTTGAATTTATTGAACTCCGGGTTTGTTCCAATTCCGCAATTAATACCTGATCATCTATAACCCGTTGTTCTGCCTTTTTAATATTTTTAAATATTTCTTGCAGTTCCTGATCATTAATATCTAGTGATAAATAACTATCTAATTCACCTATTTGTTTTGTAATTTTGGCTTTCTTTTTCAGAATTCCACTTGTTTCTTTTAGCGTGTTTTCCAGAGTTCCTTCCATTAAACGCGTAATCTGGAATAAAGCCTGTTCTGAAAGTGCATATATATTATCTGTCTGGTTTTCTTCTGTGCGCTTTTTTACAAACTTTATAAAGTCTTTTCCTGCTTTTTTATCTCCTTTATATCCAGATACAAAATCTTCGAACAAATCATTCAACTGTTGAATTGATTCCTGTAAAACTGCATTAGCATGCTCATCAGTTGCTTGAAGTTTAACATCAGACAAAAGATCCCTAACAAGCAATAATGGCAGATCCTCTGATGCATATCCATACAAAGCATCCACTTCCTTCGACAGCTCACCTGTCAACATGCTACGTTTTTTAAGAATCTCCTGACGTTTATTAACTGCATCTCCACCTTTTGCAGTGTATAATTGATGAAGCGATTCTAATGTCTCATTATCTTTATCAAGTTTTAAATTCGCTTTTTCTATCTTAGCGTCAACTAATGTCAGTTCTTTTGTAGCGATATCTTTATCTGATCTTAGTTTTTCTATCTCTTCCGCAGTAGTATCCTGCTTTCCGCTTTTACTAATTTTTTTAATATTACGAGAGATATCATTGCTAAGAACATCCAATACAGATATTCCTAACATTGATCTAATAGAATCCTTTAATTGTTCATTGGTGTTGTCAACCGCAAGTTCAGCGATTTTTTCTCCATCAAAGAAAAAGAAACTAGATAAAGCACTAGGCAAAACATTCTCAACAAATAAAGGCCAGTTATTTGTTAAGAATTCATTGTATTCTCCATCTTTATATACAGCTATTTTCTCTTTGGATCTCTTGCAATCTGCATCCCATTCTCTGTGAATTAAATAATTATCTACTTGTCCGCTGTTATTATCAAATTCAAGTGTTACACTGCAAGTATTGTCATTTGTTTCCCTGTTAACAAAAGAACGTAAATAACTTGAATATGATTTGTAATCGCTTTCCAAATAAGCAAAGGAGCTTTGACCATATAATGAAAGTAAAACAGCCTCCAAAAAAGTAGTTTTTCCTCGTCCATTCATACCACCAATTAGAACAATAGGTTTGCTCCCTTCAAAAACGAACTCGTTATCACCAGCATACACTCCAAAATTATGTAGTTTAAGCCTTTTAATTCTCATATATTATCCCTCTTCATCATCAAATTCTGATTCTGCCAGTTGATAATCCAAAAATTTTTCATTATATTTTCCACCATGCTCTTTTTTTCTTGTCATCATATCTGAATAGTATTGCGTCGCATCTTCTTCGTTTTTATAATATGTTTTGCAAATAGTATTATTGATTCCTTCAACAATGTCTTTTCTTTGATTAACACCTATAGCCTTGTTTTCAAGATCTATCATTGTATACATCATCTCAAATAACAATTCTTCATCTGGATATATTTCTTGGCATACTGCTTTGAGAATATTCCATTCCTCTTTGCTAAAACTATCATTATGTATCCACTCTGGATCATCAAAAGGTTTTTCCATCACACTTTCATATATCGAAGGTAAAGAATCGTCAAATTCGTGTTTTTCATTCACCCATATTCTCCGAATAGCTCGAAGTTCAGGTATCCTTATCAATTCTAAATCTCTGAAATCTTCAGTCCCATTAAGATTAATTTCCTTTTGAATTTCCAATAGTTTTTTCAACCACTTTTCTCTAACTTCTTTTTTATATGGACCATGAAATAATTTACCATAATTCCCTTGAAGATTCCCTTTCATTCTCCTGAAACTTCTTCGTTCTCGATCTCCTTCTTCATTTCCAAATTCGTTTCTGAATTCCAATAAAGGCGTCATCCATTCCTTTTCTTGATCATTGGCAATCATCGCTTCCATTGACTTATCTTTTTCAACCATTGTGCAAACCCAACACCCGAATCTACTCTTACCACATGAAGGGGCAGATTTATCAACCTGTAAAGGACATTCATTATCTGCTGTAGCTCCTCTGTACATAGTTAATAAATCCATATTAGAATATCCCCATGGATTCTTATACTGCATCAAAAATGACCATACATCATCATCCGACCAATCCTCCATAGGAGAAAAAACCAATTCATTAGCCAATGTTGGATTTGGACTAAGAAGTTCTCTAACCCTCTTTTTTTCAAGATTTGTCATTGTTCGATTTCTTCTAGAACTCTCTTGTTTTCTTGTGCCTAAAACAAGAATGATTTCTCCATGTTCGGCAATTTTGTTTCTTATAAAATTATTTACCGGCTGAATCTTAAGTCTATCCGTACACCAACGATATTTCATTCTAGGAAATGGATATCCTCTCCCAATCAGATTGACCCAAAATGTATTATTATAATCTGGTATCAATCGGACTGGTACAAAAGGCAGCCCTTTGGCCGTTGACTCTTCTTTCATATGTACAAGCGATTTTTCAACCCACTTTGAAACAACCGGAGACTCTACAAGAGTATCTGTATTCATAACGATAATCTGTTTTTTTCTAGCATTTTCAGGCAGTTTTTCTATTGCAAGCCATACAAGTTGAACTGCAGCAGTACTATCCTTACCGCCTGAATAACCTATCATCCACGGAATATCATCCGCCAGGTATAGATTTTGAATAGTAACCAATAAACCATCGATTAGTTCCTTTGTAATTGACATATCAATTCCTCTTAACTATTAATAGATTTTTCAAGTATATTTTCTGCATATTTCTCTTCTTCAGTCAACGGAATGCCTATAATCTTCTTTATAACATTTGAAATAAGCATAGCTGCCTTTTTATTTGTGATTATTCGCCCATTTTTTCCTACTGCTCTCAAATACCATTGTTTTGAATTACGATTCCAGTTGACTTCTTTCAATTTTAAAAGATATCCATTAGGATCAATTTGATTGCTATAGAAATAGTTTCCTACTCTCCCTAACGCTTGAATAACAATACTTTGTGTCGCTATATAATTTTCTCGTAAATCCACTTTCGTTATTTCTTTATGCTGTAACTCTTGCCACTGACGCATGTTCTCACAAACAAGAATCCAATAATTAAGCAAAAATCCTTCACAACCACTCTCTAGATTACGTCCAACAATTATTTTATTAGCCAAATAAAAGGTATTTAAGGTAAAAAGGCTTGAAGAGAACTTTCCAAGTATATCCTTTTCCTTATCAGTATAAGTATTTAAGAAATCTATATTCCAAACAACATTTCTTGTGATCACAGCCATCTCATCTCTAGAATCATATAATTCAGAAATAGAATTTGACGTTTTTACTGCGTTTTTATTCAGATCAGTAAAAATCTGCTGGCTTCTTTGCAACCCTTGGTCAGCATAAAGAACAATTGAGATCGTTTCTTCTTTTAGCGACGGATCTTCGT
>JAEEGL011587291.1_pt1 | contig 14367 bp, 10 predicted proteins | sample 9134231 | NCBI WGS metagenome assembly JAEEGL01 (sample SAMN16246548, study PRJNA631951) | gut metagenome | biome: gut microbiome; feature: rumen; material: fiber-attached | host: Bos | place: Iran: Karaj | collected 2018-10
GATATTTCGGCAAGGCTAAAAGGATCATTTCAGGAGGAGGACTCTGAGAATTTTCCTGTTGTGGGTGATTATGTTTCATTTGTAAACAATCCAAGCGGAGATTCTCTGATTGTATCAGTTGATGAGAGAACAAGTTTTTTACAGCGGCCTGATCAGGCTAAGACCGGAGTCATGCAGTATATGGTGGCAAACGTGGATTATACGTTTATAGTCACATCCCTGAATGAGGATTACAGCTACAACAGGATCGCCAGATATGTGAGTGTTGTTCTCCAGGGGAATTCAATTCCGGTGGTGGTTTTGACCAAGTCAGACTTATGCAGTAACTATGGCAGATATATCCGGGAAGTGGAGAGCATATCTGATAAAGTCAGGGTTCATGCAATTTCGGCATTATATGGAATTGGTATCGATGAATTACAGGAATATATGAGGCCAGGTGTGACAATATGTCTTATGGGCTCTTCCGGAGCAGGAAAGTCGACGCTTTTAAATGCCTTCGCAGGTGAAGAAATAATGAGAACCTCGCAGGTAAGAGAATCGGATTCCACAGGAAGACATACTACAACCTACAGACAATTGATCGAGCTAAATAACGGTGTTTCCATAATTGATACTCCCGGTATGAGAGAGCTGGGAATGGCAAACACGGAGTTTGGTATTGACAATACCTTTTCCGATATCCTGGAATTGGAACAATGCTGTAGGTTCAGTGACTGCAAGCATGATACAGAACCGGGATGTGCTATTAAGTCTGCGATAGAAACCGGAGAGTTATCAATTGAGCGATATACTTTGTATAAATCTCTAAGCGCAGAGAACATCAGGAATTATGCCAGGAAAAAAGAGATATCTAAATGGGCAAAAGCTGCAACGAAGTTTAAACGGAAGAATTATGATCTTTAAATGCTAGTACTGTTAGCAAATGAGGGAGGTGATAAGCATGGCGCAGATACAGGTAACAGACCTGACATTCTCCTATGAAGGAAGCGGGGAAGACGTCCTTGAGAATGTGACCTTTAGCATTGATACGAATTGGAAGCTTGGACTTATTGGCAGAAACGGAAAAGGCAAGACAACGCTGCTTAACCTGTTTATGGGAAAATACGATTATCAGGGAAGCATAATGGCAAGCACCAGGTTTGACTATTTTCCTTACAAGGTGACAGATTCGGATAATAAAAAGAACGCAATTGACCTGATCGAAGTATGGAAACCTCAGGTTGAGAGCTGGCAGGTACTTATACAGATGAATCAGCTGGGAATGGACCCTGAATGCCTATACAGACCTTTTTCGACCCTCAGCTTCGGAGAGCGGACAAGAGTGATGCTGGCCGTTTTGTTTGCGGATGAAAATGAGTTTCTTCTCATTGATGAGCCCACCAATCATCTGGACAGTGCGGCCAGAGAAATAGTCAAGGAGTATCTTGCGGGCAAAAAAGGCTTTATTCTTGTGTCCCATGACCGTGACCTGTTGGATGGTGTATGCGATCATGTTCTTGTATTGAACCGGTCGACCATTGAGGTTCAGTCAGGAAACTTCTCTTCATGGTGGGAAAACAAGGAAAAGACGGATGCTTTCAGGCAGGCAGAAAACGAAAAACATTTGAAGGAAATTGGGAAACTTAAGAGTGCTGCGGACAGGAGTGGCAGATGGGCGGATAAGAGTGAGAACTCAAAAATAGGATTTGATCCCGTGAAAGACCACGACAGGAATATTTCCACAAGAGCCTATATAGGAGCCAAGACAAAGAAGATGCAGGCCCGGGTAAAGTCCTATGAGATCCGCATCGACCGGGAAATTGAAGAGAAGGAGGGGCTGCTTCAGGACATAGAGCGTGTAGATGATTTAAAGCTCAAGCCGCTTGTGTACCATAAAGAAGTACTGATCCGGGCAAAAGACCTGTCTCTCCGATATGCAGATGCTTCAGAAGAATTATTTAATGGTCTTAATTTTCAGGTACGCAGGGGAGAGAGAGTTGTTATTGCCGGAAATAACGGCTGCGGAAAGTCCAGTATTCTGCAGGCGGCACTAAATAGGACCGAGTCTGTGGATTATAGGAGAAATACGGATTTGATAGTATCCGGAGACTTAGAGGTTGCCTCCGGCATGACCGTATCCTATGTCAGCCAGGACACATCCTTTCTTTCCGGAAGCCTTCGGGATTTTTGCAGGAAAAGAGGCCTTGAAGAGAGTCTTTTTCTTGCTGTGCTAAGACAGCTGGATCTGTCCAGGGAACAGTTTGCAAGGAACATGGAAGATTATTCGGAGGGACAGAAAAAGAAAGTTCTGATAGCTGCAAGTCTCATTACACCGGCACATCTCTATGTATGGGACGAACCTCTCAATTATATCGATGTGTTTTCGAGGATGCAGATTGAGAAACTGATACTCAAGTATAATCCGACAATGCTGCTTGTTGAGCACGATGTCAGGTTTCAGGAAAAAGTGGCGACAAATGTGGTATGGATTGAAAAATGAACTATAAAATTTTATTTTTTACATTTTACAGCAGTCTCTTGTGATCACCGCAGCCGGAGCTGTTTTGGGTGTACCAGAGAGTAAGCAGAAATGTCTGGGGCACATTATACTCCCCGGATTTCCCTTATATTGTCGAAGCTGATGTCTGTTGTTACCAGGGTGAGGTATCGGGCATCCTTTTTGATGCGTGATATCAGCCCTGTCTTCCTAACGTAGCTGCCGAAGTCATAATAAATGATCGTAACCATATCCCCGACATGGAGTAGTGACAGCTGATAATCCAGGTACTCCAGGGCCTCATCAGTGAGGGGAAATCTTTCTACTTCAATTCTTTCTTTTTCCCTGAGTGCTTCTTCAAATCCCTTAAGTGCTGCAAATGGCAAGAACTGGCTTGCCCTGTCTGCTCTTGGCATAACGGCCGCCTCCTTATATTATATGTCCTGCCTTGTGCCCACCGATCTGTGCATTCCGCTCTATGGCGTTGCCGGCCTCATAGAGATCCATTCCCTTGAGGATGGCATTCTTTCCGTAGCGGGCTTTTATCTGGTTCACGGACTGAAGGATCTTGCGGTCTTTTTCCATAACAGAGGGATCTACAAAAAAACTGTACTGTTCAAAACACTCATCAATCACGGAGTTTGCGCTGATGTTTACACGCCGTATAGGAACATTGCGGCGTGTTGTCTTGTTGTAGAGCTGTGTGTAAGCATTCATAAGTATCCGGAATGAGTTGGTTGTAACCTGCAGGGTTGCACCTCCTCCTGTCGGGGGGAAGGTCTCGGCACTGTAACCGATGTAAAGGGAAACATTGTTGCTGACAACATGGGCTGCGACCATATCAAGTGCCAGCTCGTCAGCCATTTCTTTCACAATGATAAGTGCCTCATCGAAGCTATAATCACGCATAAGGACCTGCCCACATGACAGGGACCTGGACCGGGTCTGATAGTTCTTGATATCCTGCATTGTGCAGGACTCCCTTCCCCAAGCATGATCTATGAGATATTCGGCAAGTACTCCGAACTGTTTATACAGGATTTTTTCAGGGAAGACGGCTATATCGCCCTGGGTGTACATGCCCAGGGAATGTAGCCGTCGCTGGGTCCCGGGGCCGATGCGCCAGAAGTCAGTAAGAGGACGATGTGGCCATAACCTCTGCTTAAAGGAATCCTCGGTCAGCTCTGCTATGAAGTCGGGAGAGTGCTTGGCGAGGATATCAAGGGCAACCTTGGCAAGATACATGTTTGTACCGATTCCGCAGGTTGCCCTTATTCCAAGTTTTTCCCTTATGTCGTTCATGATCCTCAGTGCCAGGTCATGGGCAGACAGTCCATATAGCGAAAGGTATGTGGTCACATCCAGAAAAGCTTCATCTATGGAATATACATGGATGTCTTCCTTGGCAACATAACTCAGGTATATCTCATAAATATCTGCTGAGACATCAATATATCGCTTCATGCGTGGCGGCGCAACTATGTAGTCCAGGTGTTTGGGAATTTCATATATCCTGCAGCGATTATTAATTCCCAGGGCTTTCATTGCAGGAGTGATGGCAAGGCAGATGGTCCCCTTGCTGCGTTCCTTGTCAGCTACAGCAAGGAGAGCGGTCATGGGATCAAGTCCCCTGTCCACACATTCCACGCTGGCATAGAAGCTCTTAAGGTCTATGATGAGATAGTATCTCTCTTTGGGTTCTGTTTCCATAAGCGTATCCTCATAACGACGAATGTATGTTCCGAACTTGTGTTGGTGTATTTCCTATAATACGCTTATAGAACGTATGTTTCAATCGAACAATTTATAAAATTTTTGTTATGCAGTAGACGAAAAATATGGCTGGCTGATCAGACCTGTCCGTTAACAAGCTCCAGAATGCCGTCCCAGTCAAGCTTCATCATTTTATTTTCCAGCTTGCAGACCAGCTTTTCGTCTTCTTCGGACATGGCGTGTCCCTTTAAGTCTTTCAGGAGTTGTTCCATCACTCCATAGTCCATGGCGCCTGCCACCATCTGGATAGTCTCCATGGCATCATCGCGCATCTTTTGAGTCAGTTCCGGTTTGTCTCCGGCCTCCTCATCAAAGGAAGAAAGACATGCATCAAGCTCCCGGTACTTCTTAAGAAGAATGGGAGTATTGCTATTAATGACAGCCAGGTTGCCACTTCTTCCTGCGTCCTCAAGCTCTTTTGCCATGTCGGAGAGGACCCTGGCGCCGATTACTCTGGCAGAACTCTTCAGGGCGTGAACCTTGATCGTGTAATTCGTGGTATCTCCATCATTCCATAAATTCTCGATTTCATCAGCTTTAGAACGGGCTGTCTGATGGAATATCTTTGTTACAGCCACAAGACTTTCAAAGGTGCCGCAGTTTTCAATTCCAAGATCCGGGTCAAGTTCCGGAATGCTGTTCAGCCACTCATATGAGTCAGAATTCTCCATAGGAACAACTTCATCCTTGGGAGAAGAGAGGGGAAGGGGCTCATCTGAATCGTAGTTATCCCAATACTGTTCCTTGTTCTTCCAGACATCGCCCTGGGAATGACGCTCAGTCATGCTGTAGTCTGTATCTTCATCTATCATTCCTATCATGACTCTGGCAATCTCAGGGTCAAACTGGTACCCGCTGCATCTTACGAATTCTGCGCGTACTTTCTCCTGGGGCTTTGGTACCGAATAAGTTCTGGTGCTGGTCATGGCATCATAGCAGTCAGCTACACAGATAATCCTGGCCACCTCAGGGATGTCATTACCGCTAAGAGCGTCCGGATATCCTCTGCCGTCGAAGCGCTCGTGGTGCGATCTTGCGCCAAGAGAGAGCTCCTGCATGTCCTGTATACCTTTCAATATTTCATGTCCGATCATTGTATGTGTCTTGATCTGGGCAAACTCAGTCTCTGAAAGTCTTTCTGTCTTGTTGAGGATTTCCTCTGAAATTCCGATCTTTCCAATATCATGCAAAAGACCTATCTCATATAGTTTACGTTGCTCCTCAGGGGGCTTGCCCATGCGTCTTCCGATTTCTGCAGCATAAGTGGCCACTCTTTCGGAGTGACCCTTGGTGTAGTGGTCTTTGGCATCGACAGTGTGAGAGAGGGCCACCATCATTTCTCTGGTGATGCGGTCCGCTCTAAGTGCCTGCCTGTTGACCTCGCCCTGAAGGTCCTTTTGGAAACGGTCCAGAGCAACTATATTCTTACTTCTCTGCAAAAGAACTTCCGGAACAACGGGCTTTCTTATGAAGTCAAGGGCACCGTTCTTAAGTCCCACAGCCTCATTTGCCCTGTCCTCGTCCGCGGTCAGGATCATTACAGGGATACTGTTGGTGGAGGGATTCTTCTTAAGGTCCTGCAGTATTTCAAAGCCGCTTATTCCACCAAGATTAAGGTCCAGCAGAATGAGATCAGGCTGTCGTAAGACTGCTTCATTTTCAGCTTTGCTGGCTTCATTGCAGATCAGTACCTCAAAGCTGTGCTCCAGAATATTGGAAACGTTGGCACAGATGACTTCATCATCGTCCACCACCAGAACTTTGCTGCGCTGCACAGAATGAGAGTGTGCCACATTATCATCCGCATTGTCCTGTGGGATGACAATCTTATCCTCAGGAAGATAGCGAAGTATTATCTCTTCAAGCTTTCGCCCGTCAACAGGCTTTGAAATGTAATCCCTAAAACCTGCTTCCAGATACATCTCCCTGGCGCCTGAAACGGCATTGGCTGTAAATACGATGAAGGTGACATCATCAGCACCCGGCAGCTCTTTTATCCTTTGCAGGGTCTCAAGGCCATCCATCTCTGGCATCATATGATCGATAAAAACTATGTCATATTTGTTATTCTTAAAGGCGTTTATGGCCTCTATTCCCGATGTGGCCGTATCAATGGGAATCTGTGTTTTCTTCAGCAGATTCTTTACGACAGCAAGGTTTACTTCCGTGTCGTCCACCGCAAGGATTCTGGCGTCAGGTGCATGGAACAGCTCTCTGTATTCGGGGATGTTACGTGCGTCATCTGTAATCCGTTCCGTCGAATTCCCGATGGGGGCCCAATCCAAGACCTCCTGCCTTATGGTAAAAGAAAATTCAGAGCCCTCTCCGTAGACACTTTTTACATCAAGGTGGCTATCCATCAGGTCAAGGAGCTGCTTTACTATGCTCATTCCAAGGCCTGTTCCCTCGACACTTCGGTGTTTGCTTTCCTCTATCCTTGTAAAGGGTGAAAAGAGCCTTTCCAGGTCTTCGCTCTTCATGCCCACTCCGGTGTCGGTTATCACAAAGGAAAGGTCGATCTCATCCTCAGAGATCTTTTTATAATCTATATTGAGTCGTACTGAACCTGTCTCGGTGTATTTTACAGAATTGGTCAGAAGATTGATGGCAATCTGCTTGATGCGGACCTCATCACCATAGAGAAGGTTAGGAGTCTGGCTGTTGACATCTACAGTGAGCTTCAGACCTTTCTTTTCTGCACGGTCCTTAACTATATTGGACAGATCGTTGGCCACGGAGGAGAGTTCATACTGGGTGGGGATGATCTCCATTCGTCCCTCCTCGATCTTTGAGAAGTCCAAAATGTCATTTATCAGTGACAAAAGAGTCTTACCTGCGGCCTTGATATCTGCAGCGTAGGAGAGTATGTCTTTTTCCCGGCTCTCCCTGAGGATCATTTCATCCATGCCCAGAACTGCGTTAATGGGTGTGCGGATCTCGTGGGACATGTTGGCCAGGAATCTTGATTTTGCCTTGTTGGCGTCGTCAGCTACTCGCTTTTGATCCTCCAGCATACTCATGTAGGCAAAGTGCTCGGTATCATCGGTAACAGAGTAGATGGTTCCGGCATGAGCACCTTCGTCTTCAAGATTATTGGATTCGATGGAATAAAGCTTTTCGCCTATCTGAAGCGGCGTTCCTGTTTCAGAGGAGCTCTGGAGCTTTTCAATGACAGAGGCGGGATTATCAGAAAGGTCGGGGAAGATAATTCTGGCAGGTTTGTTATAGTAGCTTATGTGGTTCTTGTCATCTGTGGCGATAATACCTGAAGAAAGCTCATCTACTGCAAATTTCTTTGCAAGTGATTCGGTGTCCAGAAGCTTATATTTGAAGATTGCTATGAGCATAAAAATCGTGCTGAGGGGATAACCGATCATAGTCATGTCATAGACATCTGCAAGTGGAATCAGGTCTAAAGCTTCCACCATGAAGAAGAAGCTGGGAGTGACGATGGCCATGATAACAGAGAAATAACGCTTTTTGTCAGGAGGGTTCTTTTCCTTCAGAAATGCTTTGACAAGCAGAAAAAGGCCGAATAAAACGCAGGCCTCAACAATAACGAACCATGCATTATGCCAGATGCCATTCTTTCTTATAAATGTAGGAAGCTGTCCATCCATGGTGAAACCCATGTCATAGTAGTACAGTCCTGTTTTTTGAGTAGTCAGTATGACGACATAGGTGGCAAGATTTATCAGAGCGAGACAATTCTTGACTATCTCGGGCAATTTGAAACGGACCAGTTCTACTATAAACAGGAAAAGACCGTAGGTGATCCAGATTCTGCCGGCATAGGAGAACATAAGAGCATTGAAAAAAGCTTCATCCGTACTGGAGGTGAGCTCCATAAGATAGCCTACATTGTTCACAAGAATGGCAATGCAGCTTAAGAAGAGGTAGGAGTGAAGAACACCCTTCAAGTTTTTGAATATAACCCAGCATTCAAATAAAACAAGAATGATACTGATACATTGGATACTGATTATCTGTTGATACATTTTTGTATCCTCATAAATACGTGTTTACATATAGTTGGAAACTCAATCAAATTCTCTTTTAATAATACTATATTCCGCAAGCTTTTGTTCTTAAATATATATAAAACCTTCGTTATATCTTTTATAAAATGCTGATAAGGCTTTCGCCGCCAATTTTTAGCGTAGTACAGATGAATATAGAATAATAGGTTATAATAGACAGTAAGGCGTTATTTTTGTTTAGAGTGGGGCAGACTACATGATTATTGATGAGATCAGAAACAGAGCGGAGCTGGTAGACCTGGTTAATGAGATAGGATTTCTGCCATTTTTTTCCTGCAGGATAAATGGTTTCTCCTTGGAGGAAAATGTTTCATATGAAGCATGGTACCAGGGACGATGGAAGGGGAGAGTTCATTGGGATGCCTGGGACTGGAAGGGCGAGGTTCTGAGGAATAAGGAACTTGTTTATGGTAAGTTTTTTGAGAAAAAGGCTGGCTTCATCAGTTTGAAGCTCTGGCCTGATTTTTGTAATTACCGCAGGGATGGTTATGATTTTGATGCAAGGTTTGACGATGGGCTTGCTTCCTATAAAGATAAGGGCGTGATTGATCACATTACCAGCTCGGGTTCAACGCTGACAAGGGAGATCAAGGATAACCTCAACTACAAAAGAAAATGCACTCTGAGCTGTATTCAAATTACTATGTATTAACTTAAAATAGCATTTTATATGGCAGCTCCCGAGAGATTTCCCATGGAATCTATGAAAACACTACGGTCGTCGATATATATGTCGCAGGTGATCTTTCGGCTGTTGTTGCCGTAGAGCTCGACTATCTCAGGAAGGTTATCATTCACGGCATCAAAAGACAGCCCCTGGTCAGCACACCACCTGGTCGCATCTGAGAGTGCCTTGCCTGCCCGGCATGTCCAGAGGATGAGTTTGCTGCCTGCCGCTTTTTCTTCTATCAAATAATCGATAAGCCTTGTATTGGGGGCACCCAGCTCCGGCCAGTTGCTGAAGCACAGGGTTCCGTCAAAATCTACTGCAATGATCTTATATTTGTTGTCTGCAAGTTCCATAATAGTATCCTCACAATACAGAATATATGTTCCGAACATATGTTGGGGTAATTTCTATAATACACTTGCCGAACAAATGTTTCAATAGAACAATTTATAAAATTTTTTTTATAAATAATGGGCTATAATGGATATATGTGCGGAAGATATTACTATGCTGACAAAACTGCATATCACGTGGAAGAAGAACTGGAACTGCTACAGGGGGCACTGACACTTCCTGCTGGTGATGTTGTTCCGGGCACGACAGCCAGGGCACTTGTATTTGGAAAGGAAAAACCGGATTTAATAGTAAGTGACTTTCACTGGGGGATTACTGCTAAGGATAAAAAGCTGGTGATAAATGCCAGGGCAGAATCTGTCCTTGAAAAGCCGATGTTTTCTGAAAGTGTAAGGTCAAGGCGATGCATTCTCCCGGCGGGAGGATTCTATGAGTGGAACAGGGACAGGAACAAGTACACATTTACAAGGAAAGATGGTAGTCCGCTTTATCTTGCAGGATTCTATGACATGAGCGACAACAGGGACAGTTTCGTTATACTTACTACAGAAGCTAACAGTTCCATGAGTCCTGTCCATGACAGGATGCCGGTAATAATCGACAGAAAGAATGTCAGGGAATACCTGCGTGACAGCAGCGCTGCTTTTGATTTGATCAGGGAGAAAATGCCGGAGCTTGAAAGAAAGTGTGATTATGAACAGCTGAGCCTGTTCTGATAAAGAGCAGGGATTATAATCATCAAATATTCTTGACATTTCCTTAGCAACTATAGATTTAGAGACAACAATGGGGTTATGGTAAATATGGATTTATCGCAGGCAATTGCAGAAAACAATCTTGATGAAGTTAAAAGAATTCTTGTTGATAACCCAAATCTTGTCACCAAGGAGGCTTTATTTAATGCTGCAAAAGCAGGAAGTCTTGACCTGGTAAAATATCTTGTTGAGTATTCACGGATAAGCCTTAATGAATACGACAGCTCTCATAGAAACGTACTTCATTATTGCGCAGAGTCAGGGAATATTGAAGTTTTCAGGTATCTTGTAGAGAAATGTGGAATGGATCCTCTTGAAGGAAATCATGATCTTGAAACAAGCTGGGATATTGTCCATAGGACAGAGGCAAAAGAAATAGAGGATTACCTTGAAAAGTGTTACGGTCATAAATATGACGAGTACTATAAGAATCCTGTGAGAACAGGTTTTTTTCCTGACCCATCCATATGTCGGGTGGGTGATGACTACTATATGGTAAATTCCTCGTTCATCTTTTTTCCCTGCATACCCATATCCCATTCCAAAGATCTTATCCACTGGGAGATAATAGGTCATGCCATCACGAACCCTGACTGGGCACAACTTGATGATCTTGAGGGTGGAAGAGGCTACTGGGCGCCCGATATATCATTTTATGAAGGAAGGTTCTACATCACAGCCACATACAGATTAAATGATGTTCCGCCTGTCTACAGAAGGCAGATGGTTGTGCATTCCGAGAGTCCGCAGGGACCTTATTCCAAGCCGGTATTCATTGATGAGGATGGCATAGATCCGAGCATTTTCAATGATGACGATGGAAGAAGATATATGCTGCTTAACAGAGGAGCGCGGATATTTGAGCTGGATAAATCCGGAACACAAAAGGTATCTGAGGCTCAGCTTCTATTTTATGGTGACCACAAGAGAGCTCCGGAGGGACCACATCTTTATAAAAAGGACGGCTATTACTATCTTCTCGAAGCAGAGGGAGGGACAGGCCCGGGACACAGAGTAACTGTCTCAAGGTCAAAAGAGCTTTTTGGCAATTATGAACCGTGTCCATACAATCCAATAATGAGACAGGAAGATCCAGATGCAGCAATACAAAGATGTGGGCATGGTGATCTCGTGGAGACTCAGGACGGCAGATGGTATATGGTGTATCTATGCGGAAGAACTGTAGGAGACGGTTACAGCATTCTTGGGCGTGAAACGGCACTTGACCCTGTCACCTGGACAGCAGATGGCTGGCCTATAGTAAATAACCTGAAGGGTCCATCTGCGATGCAGGTAAAGCCTTTTGAAGATGGCATAAATAACGCTCAGATTGGAATCTCTGAGTGTGGATTGCCCTTTGAGTATATGACTCCAAGGCCCTTTAAAAAGGGAGATGTATTGTATGACAAAGAAACAGGCATTTTTTTAATTAAGGGGAGCAGAGCACCGCTTTCCAGTGTGGAGAGCAGGAACTTAGTACTAAGAAGACAGACTACATTTTCTTTTGTTTATGAAGTAACACTTGCTGTTCCAAAGATGTCAGAGGGGCAGAGCGCAGGAATCACCGGGTATTACGATGAGAATACATATCTTGAGTTTGGGATTACATCGAAAAGTGGCAGCCTCTATTTGTATTCAAATGAACATATTGGTGAAGAGGATCAGTATGAGCTTTCTAAAGAAGCGATTGCTTTGGATACAGGATATATACGATTAAAGATGATTACTGATTACCTGGAGAGAAGGCTGCTATATTGTGTAGATGGTGATGACGTTGAAAAAGACTTTATAGTTCTGAGTAATGTTTATTACCTGTGTGATGAGGGGCTTAGTATGGGAAAGCGCTTTACCGGCGCACTTGTAGGCATGTATGCCTATGCTGGTAAAGATGATCTTGTTGTGGATTTTTCTAAGGTACATTATTCTCCAGAACGATGAATAAGGGTGTTGTTTTAGCAGGAAAGGCTATATGAGCGACAAATTATTATCACAGGCAATGATAAAAGTTATTTCAGGATTATTCATAATGGGTGTTCTTTTGTTTTTACCGGCGGGATCATTTTCGTACTGGAATGGCTGGCTTTTGATAGGGATTTTATTTGTTCCGATGATCACTGCGGGAGTTGTCATGTTGAAGAAAAGCCCGGAGCTGCTGCAAAAGCGCTTGAATGTCAAAGAAGAACAATCAGAACAGAAAACTGTTATCGTGCTTAGCTGTGTGATGTTTATTGCAGCGTTTACCGTGGCAGGACTTAATTACCGGTTTGGCTGGCTTGTTATGCCTGACTGGATTGTCTATGTTGCTACAGCTATATTTTTGCTTGGGTATATGCTGTATGCGGAGGTGCTTAGAGAGAACTCATATCTTTCCCGGACTGTAGAGGTACAGGAGAATCAGAAGGTCATTGATACCGGCCTTTATGGAATTGTGCGTCATCCTATGTATATGAGTACGCTTATTATATTTTTATCCATGCCGCTTGTACTTGGATCATTTGTTTCATTTGTTATCATGCTCGTATATATACCGATAATTGCAAAGCGTATCCGCAATGAGGAGCAGGTGCTTGGAAAAGGTCTGGAGGGATATTCGGATTATATAAAACGTGTCAAATATAAGGTCATACCTGGTGTTTGGTAAACGATTTTGAAAAGGAGAGCAGAAATATGATATCTGACAAGATGAATTCGAAGACAATCATGGGGGTACCAAAATGGTGTTTTGCCTCTGTCATTGCAGCATGTGTTATTGGTATAATTGTTGGTTCTATATTTGACTACGATATCAACGTGGCTTTGGCAAATAAGACTGATATTGGAGCATTTTTCGCGACATATGGTTCGTATTTCTCGTACTGCCTGTATCCTGCGGCAGGGATGTGTATGTATAAAGGACTAATAAAGAAGGGCGAAAACTTCAAGATGCTTGCATGGGTGCTCATGGTGATCTCATACTTTATGGCTGTATACTACAGCAACAGCTATAATGGTTCAAAGGTCAGAGACCTTTTTGGGTACAGTGCAGGGGAATCATCACCTATGCTTTCTGTCGTCAGCTGGGTGTTCTGGGTTATTCTCTATGCCTGGGTGCCTATTGTGTGCTATCGCATTTTTGATGATTCGGACCCTGATAAGCTCATAATGACCGGAGCAGCTATTTTGTTAGCCGGAATAGCCGCTGATAATACAAATCAATGGCTCAAGCAGGTTGCGTCAAGACCAAGATACAAGTACCTGATCACTTTAGACGACCCAATGTCAGAGTACAGGAACTGGTGGCAGATGATTCCGAACCTGGCGGGCTCAAATGATAATTACAAGAGCTGGCCCAGCGGGAATATGACAATAGCCAGCATGATGTTTTCGTTACCGATGCTTGCAGATGTGCTTAAGAAGCGTTCTGAGATTAAGAATCTTGTCTCATTTGTGATGGCTGCGTGCTTCGTGCTTATTTATTCCTATAACAGGATACATATGACAAATCACTTTCTTTCTGATGTGTGTTTCGGAACACTGATTACATATAGCATCTATTGTGTTGTCAGCTCGGCATTTTTAAAAGCGGCAGGAAAGCACTAAATATGTAGATTTATTTTTGAGAAGAAAGGTGTCTAGTGATGAAGATTGCAGTAGTTGGAAGCATCAACACGGACCAGACTGTTACAGCTGAGAGAATTCCACTGAAAGGTGAAACCGTAAAGGGATTGGGGTTACAATATATTCCTGGTGGAAAGGGAGCCAATCAGGCTGTAGCTATGGCGAGACTCGGCGCACAGGTCTCGATGTTCGGCTGCGTAGGAAATGATGAGAATGGCCGCTGGCTTATTGAAAACCTGAAAAATAACAATGTCAACACAGATAATGTTAAAACTATAGATGGGGTGCCGACAGGGATTGCGATAATAACGCTGGGTGAAGATGACAACACAATAGTTGTTGTTGCCGGGGCAAACAGTTGTACCGACAAAGCGTATATCGATTCAATAAAGGATGAACTGTTTGGGCATGATATGGTTGTCCTACAGCATGAAATACCTCATGAAGCTGTGCACTATGTTATTGAGCTTTGCTACGAAAAGGGAATCCCTGCGGTGCTCAATCCTGCACCGGCCGCAGCAGTACCTAAAGATATAGTTGAAATGGTTGCTTACCTGACGCCAAATGAACATGAAGCATCCCTGATATTTGGAGAAAAGAAGTCTGAAGATGAGCTTCTTAAAGAATATCCGGAGAAACTGATAATCACAAAAGGAAGCAAGGGTGTAAAAGTTTGTCTTAAGGATGGTGAAATACTAA
>JAEEGL014359810.1_pt1 | contig 14367 bp, 13 predicted proteins | sample 9134231 | NCBI WGS metagenome assembly JAEEGL01 (sample SAMN16246548, study PRJNA631951) | gut metagenome | biome: gut microbiome; feature: rumen; material: fiber-attached | host: Bos | place: Iran: Karaj | collected 2018-10
GGCTGCCGATACATCGGATGACAGCATTTTGGAATTGGTGAGGGTATCATTCAGGCACTTCAGACTTCCCTGTGAAGAACGATCGAGAAGATTAACGATCACAGACTCAAACCATCGTGACTTCATGCCAGTCGAACCCTCTGACCCGATCTCTTCCTTATCGGTCAGAATACAGCAGCTGGTCCGCTTGGGGATCTTCATTTCAAGAATTGCCCGCAGGGATGTATAAGCGCAGATACGGTCATCGTGACCATAGCCAATAATCATCGACCGGTCGATTCCGTAATCCCGCGCAGGATCCGCCGGAACAGCCTCGATCTCCGCAGAGATAAAATCATCTTCTTCAATACCGTACTTTTCTTTCAGCAGCTGAAGCAGATACTGTTTGACCGGTTCTTTTTCTTCTTCATCGGACACCGGAATCGATCCGACGATCATATCCAGCTTCTCCCCTTCAATCGCTTCCGATGCCTTTTTGGCCATCTGCTTGGCAGACAGATGCACCAGAATATCACTGATTCCTACCACCGGATCATCCGCATCTTCGCCGATGCATACCGGAACTGTCGTTCCGTCCGTTTTGCAGACGACGCCATGAAGGGCCATGGGTCTGGCGACCCATTGGTAGTTTTTGATACCGCCGTAATAATGCGTGTCCAGCATCGCAAATCCGTCTTTTTCAAAGAACGGATGCTGCTTGAGATCAAGACGGGGGCTGTCGATGTGCGCGCCCAGAATATTCATGCCTGCAGTCAGGGGCTTTTCGCCGATCACAAACAGACAGATGTTCTTGCCGCGGTTGACCGCATAGATCCGATCCCCCGGATTCAGTTCTCCGATCGAATCATTGATATTCGTAAAGCCCTCCGCTTCCGCAATCTTAATCGCTTCTGTCACAAATTCCCGTTCGGTCTTGGAACGGTTCAGAAACAAACGGTATTCGTCGGAAAATACCGACATCTCTTTTCTCATCTTCTCGTCATACGTTTTCCAAACTGTTTTCATAGGTTCACCTCATACTGCTTCAGCGGCCGCATCCGCACCTTTGGCCCTTCCGCCCGGATCAGGATTCCGTCTTCCCCCTCTTCCAGCCGGTCAATATGCATTACCCGGCACAGATCATGGATCAGTCCGGTTTTCTCATATGGCAGTAAACACTGCATTACCTTTTCGCGCGGATACAGACGTTCACAGATTTCATCCAGAAGGGCTTCAATGCCCTCTTTCGTAACAGATGATACTGCAAATGCGCATGGCCTGTCATTTTTCGCGACCTTATCCGCCTTGGTGAATACGGTCAGACGCGGGATCGCATCCGCATGAATCGTCTTGAGCGTTTCCAGTGTGACCAGCATCTTTTCCTCCATCATCGGATCGGAAAGATCGACAACATGAATCAGAAGATCTGCGTTTCTTGCCGAATCCAGAGTGCTGTTAAAGGCATCAATCAGCGTATGCGGCAGGTCCGAAACAAAGCCGACCGTATCATACAGAAGAAACTGCAGTCCGCTATGAGAGATATTGCGAACAGAGGAATCAAGTGTCGCAAACAGCATGTCTTCTGCATACACCTGCCGCTGTTCCTTCTGATTCGCCTGCAGAATCGCATTCAGCAGAGAACTCTTTCCGGCATTGGTATATCCGATCAGCGCTGCTCTGCCCAGTTCCGATTTGGATCGTCTTCGCTCTGCCGCCTGATAATCTTTATCAATTTCAGAAAGCTCTTTCTTCAGGACAGAGATTCGCTTCCGGTAGGTCCTGGCAATCTCTGCGGTGCGCCGCTCACCGGCACCTCTGGAACGGAAAGAACCGCCTCGGGCATGTTCTTCCGTTTCCGTATCGATTGCTGTTGATGGCAGTGCATAGGAAAGTCTTGCCAGTTCCACCTGCAGCTTTGCCTGCCGGGACTTTGCCCGGTGGGAAAAGATATCAAGGATCAGTGCCGTACGATCGATCACTTCTGCACCGCATGCCTCCTGGATCCGGTTCATGACCGCAATCGGAAGTTCCTGTGCAAAGACAATGGCATCTGCTCCGGTCTGTGAAACCGTTAATGCCAGCTCCTGAAGCTTGCCCTGGCGGAATGCGGTTCTTGGATCTGCGGAAACAGACTGCTGTGTGACGATTGTTTTCACCTCGATGCCGCACGCTTCACAGAGACTGACGCACTCCTCCATACGGGCCGCAAAGCGGTCCTTATCCTTTTTCAGGCAGATTCCTGCCAGAACCGCCGGTCTCACTGCAGGTCCCCTTCCGTTTCAATCACCTTTTCCGGATCGTCCTCAAACGGGAGAATGTCTTTTTCATACCAGCTCACACCAAGCCATCTTTCGAATTTATATCCGACATGTTCGAGACGGACTGCCTTCCGGTAGCCAAGGGATTCATGAAGTTTTTCGCTGGGCAGATTCCCTTCTGTTACAAGCGAAACCAGCTTATGGATATTCTGCCGTTTTGCCGCTTCTTCCAGCGCCTCCATCAGCTTTCTGCCATAACCCTTACCGGTTTTCTTTGGATCCAGATAGACCGTCACATCCGCCGTATAACGGTACGCATTGCGCGCATTAAAATGGTCAAGATAGGCAAATCCGACGGGCTTTCCGTTTTCTTCCAGCATCAGCCACGGATACTGTTCCGTAATCCGTTTTACCCGCGAAACAAACTCCTGTTCAGATAGCAGCGCCTCCTCAAACGTCACCGTGGTGTTTTCAATATAGTAGTTATACCAGTCCAGACAGACCGGTATATCGGTATCTCTCATTGCCCGGATCATTTTTCGAAAACCGTCTCTCCGTTCATAACCGTCATCATGACTTTTGCCGTATGGATCTCATCCTCCCTGAGTTTTGTAATATCACGGTCAAGCACCGCGAAATCCGCATATTTTCCTTCTTCCAGAGAACCGATGTTGTCCGAGGAAAAGAACGCTTCAGCACCGGAGAGCGTATAGCTTCTCATCGCCTGCTGCAGATCCATGCATTCGGAGGGATTCATGGCTGCAGTACCATCCAGAGAACGCCGTGTGACAGCCATCTGCAGGCCTTTCATGACATCCGGTGTTTCAACCGGTGCATCAGAACCGTTGCAGGCAATCACGTGTTCCGACAGCGTCCGGAATGGATAGCAGCTCTCTGCCCGCTCACTTCCGACACGGGCTTCGAGAATCTTTGCGTCCGAATCAATAAACAGCGACTGGAAATAACAGCACAGGTTCATATCGATCGTCCGTTTGATTTCGGCCGGGGTCATAATCTGACAATGGACCAGACCGAAATGGAGCAGATTGTTTTCAATTACATACTTATCGTAAACATTCAGCACTTCTCTTACCGTGCGGTCTCCGATCGCATGTGTAATAACCGGCATGTTGTAGTCAGCCGCAAGCTTCACCCAGGTTTCAAGTTCAGATCGGTTGTAGACCATATATCCGCTGTTGCCGCGGTCATCACTGTAATCCTTGCTCAGGGCGGCAGTACGGGCGCCAAGAGAGCCGTCAGCGATGATCTTCAGGGGACCGATCCGGAACAGATCGTCTCCAACATCCGTCGTATAGCCTTCATCCAGGAAAGCCGCAAATTCTTCCGGAGACGGAAATTCACACTGTTCATTAACCCGGACGGTCAGTTCTCCGCGGAATGCCATCTTCATCATGACATCCAATACCAGCCGCCAGTCATGCGTGATCGACATGAAATCATCACTTCCAACTGCGGTGATTCCATACCGGTTCAGTTCCTTCTGACCCCGCAGAATGGATCTGCGGATCGATTCTTCTGTTTCGGCAGGCCAGCTGTCATGAAGAACGGTAATCGCTGTTTCTTCCAGAAAACCGTTTTCAAAATCAATTGAACCGCCTTCTACCATGGAGTCCTCATCCATATTGGCAAGCTCAAGCGCCTTGGAATTGACGACCATCTTATGTCCGCAACATCTTGTGACCGCAATGGGACGTTCTTTGGAAATCTGATCCAGGTCTGCTTTGGTCGGCATCTTCGGATCATCAAACAGTTCCTCATTAAAACCACGGCCGAGAAGCCATTCCCCTTTCGGCAGTTTTTTCTCCTGCTGTTTCAGGAGATTCAGTACCTCCTGCCTGCTGGTGCAGCTATGAAGCTGAACGTTTTCAAGATATCGGCCATATTCCAGAAGATGCAGATGCGAGTCAATAAACCCGGGGCATACAAACAGTCCGTTCAGATCGATCACTTCATCTGCGGATTCCGCTTCCTTCTGAAGTTCCTCTGTCATGCCGATCCGGCGGATCTTCTCGCCTTCCGTTAAAATCGCAGTATCTGTTCTTCCCCAGATGACCGCATTTATAAATAACCGCTTCATACCTGTATTCCTCTCTGTTTCCAATGTCCTATCATAGCACCAGTCGGCACTCATCCTTCTGTAACTGCATCTCTCCGCATTTTTACATGCGGGATCCCGTCTTCCAGAAACACTTCTGAGATCACCCGGAACCCCTCTTTTTCATAGAATCCGATCGCATATGTCTGTGCTTCCAGAACGACCGGCCGGTTTGGATAAATATCACCAATATATTCCACGGCCGCATGCAGGATCTCCCGACCCAGATCCGCATTCCGTTTGCGGGTAAGAACTCTTCCAATCTGAAGTTCTCCAAGCCGGTTTTCAAAAATTCTCAGACAGGAGATGACCGTACCGGATTCATCTTTCCGGAACAGATGGATCGCATCATAATCAATGCCGTCTAATTCCGGATACGGACAGTTCTGTTCCACAACAAAAATATCAACTCTTGCCCTGAGAATCTCATACAGGTCTCTTTGATCCAGCTCATCAAACCGCCGGATCCTGATTTCTCTGTCTTCCATGTGTCTATTGTAACCAACACCAGTAAAAAATCCCGCATATTGATCTGCGGGATTCAGCTCTGTATTACAGCGGTTTTGTTTCCGAAAAGTTCTCGGAAGTGCCGCTGTCTTCACTTCCTTCGTCTGTCTTACTGCCGGAATCCGGATTCTGCTGCATATCCTGTTTTCGGTTTGCATTCCATTGTTCACGGTTTCCCTCCTGGAACCCGCCGGGTCTTAGTCCACCGCCCATGCCGCTTCCGGCATTGCGGTTCACATAGGATACCGTTTCGGAAATCGTCACTTCACCAAGCGTCTGTGAACCCTGCGTAATCGTATAGGTGCTTCCGGTCTTAAACGCTTCCGATGCGATTATCAGATCACTGAACGTGCGATCTGATTCAAATTCCGCAGCCGTTTTCCCGGAGCTGTCTTTTACCTCGATCTTTCCGGAAGAATTCGTAATTCCGATCGCAATGACATTGACCTTTGAATTTTCAGAAGGCACCGCTGCCATTCCACTGCTTCCTGCGGCAATCAAAGTACCGCCGTTTATGACAAATGTTCCGTTATAGTCCATGGCGCTGTTGGCATTGGTCACAGGGCCATAAACGATCACAGAACCGCCGTTCATGACACCGCTGCCATTGCAGTCGATTCCGTCTCCGTCTGCGGTGACTGTTATCGAGCCGCCGTTTATCGTCAGCATCGATCCATCATCCTCGAACTCACCGGTATTGGCATCCCCGTCGACGGTATTAATACCGTCATCCTTTGCAATGATCACGATCATTCCGTCATTAATCGTCAGATTCTTCGCTTCAAGTCCTTCATAACAGGAATTCATCGTGATCTCACCGGAATGAATCGTCATCTGTTTATCCGCATGCATGCCGTCATCTCCGGCAAGAATGGTAAAGGTTCCGCTGTTGACTGTCAGATCGCCATCGGCATTGATGGCATCATCTGCACTGTCGATTGAAACGGTGGTTCCGGCCAGAAGAATCGAACCGTCTGCTTTTATGCCGGCTGACGTTTCTGTTTCATCCGTTTCAGTATCGGAAGACGAGTTGTTTTCTTCCTGGGCTTCCTGAGACATGCCGTTCCTCTCCGGCATTTCACCGTTCATTTCCGGTCGTTCTCCGTTCATCTCAGGCATTTCACCACCCATCTCAGGCCACTCACCATTCATTTCCGGCATCATTCCGAATCCCGGACGCTGCTTTTCCGATTCACCTTCAGAGCCTTCCTGCCATTCCCCGGGCCTTCCCTGAGGGAAGAGCGATCCGGAATTGCTCTCCAGTCTGTTTTCATTGCCAGAGCCTGAGAACAGACCATGCGTCATTTCATTTGTATGTGGCTGTGCATTTTCATGACCGCCGCCGGCTTCGGTATTGAGCTCACAGTTCTCTGCCGTCAGATTTCCGGTTGTCTGAATTCCGTCGTCTTCTGCAGTCACTTTGATAACTCCTCCGCTGATCTCAATATCTGCGGGAATGTCATTTCCGCTGTCATCAGTATCTCCTGCTTTGATGCCGTCTTTACCTGCTTTAAGCGTCAGGATACAGTCTTTTACTGCCAGACCTTCATTGACATCCATGCCGTCAGAATCTGCCTGAATGGAAAGGATCGCATTGATGAGCTTCAGTTCATCCCCGGCATGGATTCCATCTCCGTCGCCTGCCGTAATATCCAGATTCCCACCGCCATTGACCGCAAGATCATCCTTTGCGTAAATGCCGCCTTTTTTCTCATCTTCATTCTCACCGGAAGCAGTGATCGTATTGGTTGTTCCGGTCAGTACGGTAAGAACGGTTTCCTCTGCATTTCGCACATAAACAGCCGGACCGCTGGTGCTTTCTATCGAGACACCATTCAGGACCAGATGTACGATTGTCTCATCTTCTGAATCGACAATGATCTGCCCTTCGTCCCAGCTGCCGCTGAACACATAGGTTCCTCCCTTTGTGATCGTTACGGAAGTGTCTTTACAGACTGCACCTTTCCCATCCGAAGTAACATCCGATCCATTCAAACGGATATGTTCCGCCGTGGCATCATCATAGGTTTCATTGAGTTCATCCTCGGTGAATTTCATGTTCACAATGGATTCTGCTGAAACGGTGACTGTTCTTTCATTGACTGCTGCACCGGTTTGGGTACATCCTGCAGCCAGGAATACCGAAAGTACTGCGGAAAGATATTTCGTTTTATTCATTGCTTACTCTCCCTACAGCTCACTGGCAGCCGGCGCCATCCGACTGGACTGTACTGTCAGATTGCCGTTTCTGACCCGGATCGCATCCAGCAGTTCTTTCTCCTTTGCCGGATCTTTCAGGGTCATTTCATAGCGCAGTTCATACAGCGCCCCAAGATTGACCGTCTTCATTGAAGATAATGAAACCTGCTCTGCATAAGTTTTGAAAATATCTGCGAATACATCGGCGTAATCAAGATCTTCCGGAATCGTGATGGTCAGATACCGCTGTGTTTCCGGCTGAGAAAACAATCCGCTCCGATACAGCAGGTATGTGACAACACAGATCAGTATCGTCATGCCCACCGCAAATGTGACATAACCGGTACCGCAGGCCAGACCTGCAGCCATGGCAAGAAATACGGCTCCGATATCACTGGCTCTGCCAGGCAGGGAACGAAAGCGGACCAGGGAAAAGGATCCCGCAACCGCAACGCCGACTCCAAGATTTCCATTGACCATCAGGATCACAACCATAACCATGACCGGAAGGACCGCTGTCGTAATGGCAAAGGATTTGGAAGGATGGGCTGTAGCTTTATAACTTAATGCGATGATAATACCCGAGATCAGTGCTGCTGCAGTGCAGATTCCGATTTCCGTCAGTGTCAGTTCTGCATCCATCAGGATTGTGTTAAACATGTCATATTCTCCTTCTTCTCATAAACCGGATGAAATGCCGGCCGGTTCCGGCAGACTGGTACTGCTGTCGTTTCGCAGCGCCGTCTTGATTCAAGTTCGGAATAGATCGTTCCGTATTTGGAAAAGGTCTGTCGGTAAAGCTTCAGTTCGGTAAGAATCTCTGTCAGCCAGAGCGGATAACGATCCGAAACTTTAATCTCCATGAGGACATCTTCCTCATTCGTGATCATTTTTTCCTCTCCGGTTTTATGCAGAGACAGATGATCAAGCCGATAGCAGATATCTGTATCGAAGGTGATCCGCAGATCCCTTTCTTCGATGCCGGAGAACGCTTTTCGATGGTAGGCAATGAACATCTTCTGTGCCAGATTTCCTCGTTTCACCAGATAATCGATCTCCCTGGCAATCTGGCTGTGATCTTCCAGCGGCTGATGTTCATTCATATATGCGCTGGCTTCCTGTTCACTTACCGCAATCCGTCGTTTGACGCCGGTGGTTTTGAACTTCTTCTTGATTTCCAGAAAGCACGGAGTCTGTTCATCCGGTTCTCCATAGGTTCTTAACCGAAGTTTTTCCTTGTACTGAGGATGACCCAGGCAATTGATGATCAGTGCATTATCCGGTGTATCGTAATAGATATTGTGCAGATCATATTCCGGGTAGACATCCTTTTTCAGGTGCGGCATTGCTTTTTTGAGAAATAGCTCTGCCTGCCTGCGGTTCATCGGATACTTGTGTTCTACCCGCATCATGGTTGCTTCAAACATAGCCTCTCTGTTCATGGGATTCCTCCTTACAGCGAACAGAATATCGTCTGAATCTGGGGTCTGTTTGAATGAAGTGTGAATTTTATCTGAATAAAAAAACGACCCGCTTTTCAGCAGATCAGAGAATGATATGGGAAGATGGCCTGTCCTTCTCGAAGGCATCTACGGCGTCAAAGATACTTCGGACCATTTCCTCCACATTGGTTTCGGTATAAAAAGCTGTATGCGGAAGCACCAGGACATTCGGGAACGAACGCAGTTCCGAAAGATCCGGGTGATCAATCACCTGTCCGGAAAGATTGTAATAGTAGAGACCGTTTTCATCTTCCAGAACATCCAGCGCACAGGCTCCGACTTTTCCGGATTTCAGCGCCCGGATCAAAGCTCTGGTATCGATCAGCTTCCCTCTTGAGGTATTGATAATCGTCACATGATCCTTCATCAATCCAAAAGCTTCCTCATTCAGAAGATGATGATTCTCCTCTGTCGCATTGGCGTGAACGGTGATGACATCACTGTTCTGGAAGAGTTCTGAAAGAGTGCAGTACGTCCCGTATTGTTTCGCTTCTTCATTTTCAAAAACATCATACGCAAGCATCCGGCAGCCAAAGCCTGAGAGATGCTTCATGAGGGTTGTGCCGATCTTTCCGGTACCGATGATGCCGATGGTAAGCCTGGAAATATCCCGGCCGAGCTTCCCTTTCAGAGAAAAATCCTGTATCTCAAAACGATTCATGATCTCTTTGATCTTCCGCTCGCACATTAAGATGCAAAGGATCGTATAATCCGCCACACCTTCCGGCGGATAGGAAACATTGGAAACACGGATGCCATATTTCCGACAGGCATCCAGATCAATATGATCATAGCCGATGGATCGTGTACACAGGTAACGGACGCCGAATTCGTGCAAGGTCCGGATGTACGGTTCACTCATCTCACATGGTGTGCAGGAAATGGCATCACACCCTTTGACCCGCTCCAGATTTTCCAGTGTCGGGTATTCCTCACTCCAGTCAAACGCAAATCCGTATTCCTCTGCGCATTTTTCCGCAGCAGGCAGTTCGTCAAACGGACGGAATGCATAAAAGAAGATTTTCATAGAAGCTTCCCTCCATGAGAATTATACGAAACATCCTGCCGCAGAATTGCTGAAAGAGCGAAAAAAAACATCCGCTTTCTGAGCGGATGCTTGATCCGAATCGCTGTCGGTTACTTTTCAAGCGAATTCAGCTGATTCTGAAGCAGTTCCACCAGTTTGCGGTTGGACTGAATCAGAGCCATCAGATCCTTGACGTCTTCCATCGCCTTATGCTCGGCTGTGGAATTATAATACGCTTCTCCAAGGCGCATATAAGCCTTGTTCAGTGTACGGGTATGATCCCCGATTTCCGAACGGAGCTCCATTTTTTTGCGTTCCGCCTGGAAGGCAGCGGAGATGTCCTTTGTGTTTTCACGAACAAACTTCACGACTTTATCGCTCTGTTCATCAACATACTTTACCCAGTCTTCCGCTTCCTTTTTGAGTTCATCTGTGATTTTCTTGAATTCGTCTGCCATGTTATCTACCTGCCTTTCCAATCAGTTCTTCAATCATTTTCCGGATCTCTCGGATATCAGCTTCCGTATGGCTGGCAAGATCCGCAATTCCGCTGATAATCAGTTTGGAGAAGTATTCCGGATTCGGAATACTGGTCCGTTTCAGTTCATTTCCTTCCTTCAGAAGCTCACTCAGTTTTTCCGAAGCGATTTCCTTGGCTTCTTCGAGGCTTCTGGACGAAAGAATCGTAAGGTCGATGTTGTCATTTTTGCCGTGAAAGTTATCCCACATCATCCGGAACGATGCGATGGTATTATCGATAAACTCGTCCAGCTTGTCGTCATATTCCGCACTGGAGTCCAGTGACCGCTGGATTGCAGCTTTGAAATCATTATTGTACTTCTCACAGATCGCATCGATCACATCGTCTTTGGACTTAAAGTAATAATAGAACAGCCCTTTTGCGACATCCATCTCTTTTACGATGGCATTGATCGTCGTATCAACGACTCCGTTCTCCTTGAACAGCTTTTCCGCAGCGTCAATAAACTCATTGCGGCGCTCGTCTGTATCTTTCATTTCTTTCATGATCCGCCGCTCCTTTCACGGTTAGAATACCCGTTGACTGACCGCCAGTCAATAGAAGAAATGAATTATGTGAAAACTGCGTATTTTTCACATTTTTTGGTTTATGGTTTCAGATCATCTTCCAGATCGTAGATGTCATTCCCCTGTACATCAATGCCCACAAAACACGGGAAATCCTTCAGTGTCAGGCGGACGATTGCTTCGGCAAGCAGGTCATCAAATGCGACCGGTTCACTTTCAATGATGCAGTGTGACAAAAGCGCTCCGGCTCCGCCGCAGGCAACAAAATACACTGCGCCATATTTACTGATTTCGTCCTTTACCGCATCACTGCGTCTGCCCTTTCCAATCATCACCCGAAGTCCCTCCTCCAGAAGCATCGGTGTATAGGCATCCATCCGGCTGCTGGTCGTAGGCCCGGCCGACCCGATCGCATGCCCATGGCAGGCTGGTGTCGGGCCGACATAATAGATCGCCGCGTTGTTCAGATCAATCGGCAGCGGCTCTTCGCATTCAAGCATATGTACGAGGCGTTTATGCGCTGCGTCGCGGGCCGTATAAACCACGCCGCTCAACAGAACCTCTTCTCCTGCTTTCAAAGAGGTTCTTGTTTCTTCATCCATCGGTAATGTCAGTTTTTTCATCAGAGTCTGATCTCCCTGTGTCTGCACGCATGACAGCATATATTGACTGCGCATGGCATTCCGGCAATATGCGTCGGAGCCGTTTCAATCCGAATCCCCAGCACGGTCGTATTTCCGTGAAGTCCCATCGGCCCGATCATAAGCTGATTTGCGGCTTCTTTCAGTTCTTCTTCCAGCTTTGCATAGCGCTCATCCGGATTCGGCTGAGACAGATCTCTCAGCAGTGCGTGTTTGGCAAGAACGGTACTGTAGTCAAACGTTCCGCCCAGTCCTACGCCGACGATCATCGGCGGGCAGGCATTGGGCCCGGCAAGCCGGATCGTTTCCAGCACGAAGTCTTTTACGCCCTGTTCTCCTTCGGATGGTTTCAGCATCTTCTGCCGGCTCATGTTTTCCGATCCGAAACCCTTGGCCGTCAGTTCGATCACCAGCCGGTCCCCTTCTGTGATATCGCAGTAGATCACGGCCGGTGTATTGTCTCTGGTATTGACACGCTCATAAAGCGGATCCTTTACAACAGAAGCTCTGAGAAAGTTTTCTTCATACCCTCTTCTGACCCCTTCCTGAACCGCTTCTTTTAATGAACCGTCCGTAAAAGAGATTTCCTGTCCGGCATGAATCCATACGGTCACAAGACCAGTATCCTGGCAGATCGGGATCTGTTCTTCACGGGCTATGGCCGCATTCTGCAGCAGCATGTCCATAGCTGCCCGGGACCGTTCCCCGCGTTCGTTCTTCAGTCCTTCTTCCATCCGCTCAAGGATGTCCGTACTATAGAAAAATGCCATCTCTCCGCATGCTTTTCGGACTGCTTCCGTGACTTCTGAAACCGATATTGTTCTCACTCTCTGTCTCCTTCTGCTCAGATGAAAATATTATACATGAACGGGTGCCCGGCACTTGAAGTTCTTATCGTTCGGTGCTATATTTTAGCAGTCGGCACTTGAGAGTGCTAATATTTCAATCAATCAAACAGGAGGTACTGAAACTATGGCAAAAAAACAGTTTAAAGCGGAGTCCAGGCGTCTGCTGGAGCTGATGATCAATTCCATTTACACCAATAAGGAAATCTTCCTGCGGGAACTCATCTCCAACGCAAGCGATGCTCTGGACAAGCGTTACTATGAAGGTCTGACCGACAAATCCAAAAATGTCGCAAAGAAAGATCTCTGGATCAAGATCTATCTTGATAAAGATGCCCGTACCATGGTCATTGAAGACACCGGTATCGGCATGGATGCGGATGAACTGGAAAAGAACCTCGGTACGATCGCCCGTTCCGGATCAGCCGAATTCCGTCAGGCACTTGAGAAAGACACTTCAAAGATCGATATCATCGGCCAGTTTGGCGTTGGCTTCTACAGTGCATTCATGGTTTCAAAGAAAGTTACCGTTGATTCCAGATCTGCCGGAGGCGATCAGGCATTCCGCTGGGTATCGACCGGAGAAGACGGCTATACGATCAGCCCGATCGAAAAAGAATCCATCGGTACAACGATCACACTTGAACTCAAGGATGATACGGAAGATGAGAAGTACAGTGACTATCTGGATGAATGGACCGTTAAGAATCTGGTCAAAAAATACAGCGACTATGTCCGTTATCCGATCAAAATGGATGTGACAAAGTCCATCCCGGATCCGACCGATGAAAATAAGACGATCGATACAAAGGAAGAAGAAACACTGAACTCGATGATCCCGCTGTGGAAAAAGAATAAGTCCAAGATCACCGAAGAGGACTACAACGAGTTCTACAAGGGCAAATTCTCCGACTGGGAGAACCCTCAGAAAGTCATTCACTATAACGTGGAAGGCAACATCAGCTATACTGCCCTGTTGTATATTCCTTCCAAGACACCGTTCAACTTCTATAACACGGAGTATGAATCCGGTATCCAGCTGTACTCCAAAGGTGTATTCATTCTCGACAATGCGAAGGATCTTCTGCCGGATTGTTACAGATTTGTAAAAGGCCTTGTCGACAGTGACGATCTCAGCCTGAACATCTCCCGTGAGATTCTTCAGCAGGACCGTCAGGTCAAGGCACTTGCGAAATCGATCGACAAGAAGATCACCAAAGCACTTGAAGACATGCGTGACAAAGAGCGCGAGGAATATGAGAAGTTCTTTGAGAACTTCGGTCTCAACCTCAAGTACAGCATCTACAAGAGCTATGGCATGGAAAAGGAAAAGCTTCAGGATCTGCTGCTGTTCCGCTCTTCCAAGGAAGGAAAGTATGTAACGCTGAAAGAATACCGTGAGCGTATGGCGGAAGGTCAGAATGAGATCTACTATGCCTGCGGTGCAACCACGGAAGACATCGAAAAGCTTCCCGCACTTTCCCGCGTGAAGGAAAAAGGCTATGAGATCCTCTATTTCACGGATTCCATCGACGAGTTCATGATCAAGATGATGATGAACTATGATGAAAAGATGTTCCGCTCCGTCACAGAAGCCAACCTCGATCTTGACAGTGAGGATGAGAAGAAGGCACGTGAGGCAACCGCACTTGAAAACAAGGACCTGCTTGAGGCAATGAAGAATGCCCTCGGCACGAAAATTACCGATGTGCGCATCTCTTCCCGTCTCAGTGATGATCCGGTATGCCTTGTTGCAGATCAGGGCATGTCGATTGAAATGGAAAAGGTGCTTTCGCAGGATCCGATGAACCGCGGCATGAAAGCTTCCAAGATTCTTGAGATCAACCCGAAGCACGCAATCTTTGCCAAGCTGAAGGATGTCTTCACCGCGAATCCGGATGTGCTGAAGGAATATGCGGATGTGCTCTATGATCAGGCATTGCTGATTGAAGGGCTTCCGCTCGAAGACCCGGCCGCCTATGCCCGCAGGATCGTTGATCTGATGGTCAACGCAGCGGTGCCTGCGGCAGAAAAAAAGGACTCCGAACCAGTCGAAGCCGAAATTGTTGAATAAGCAGAATGAGGAATGACAAACGTCATTCCTTTCAGTCTGTTGACAAAGTGGCATTTCCAGAGCGATCTGCCACTTTTTCATTTGTAATGTTGCGGCAGATTGTGAATTCTTACGATGTTTCACAAGTTTCGAGCGATTTTGCTCAAAAACACAGGATGAAAAGGCTCTTCTA
>JAEEGL015463716.1_pt1 | contig 14367 bp, 11 predicted proteins | sample 9134231 | NCBI WGS metagenome assembly JAEEGL01 (sample SAMN16246548, study PRJNA631951) | gut metagenome | biome: gut microbiome; feature: rumen; material: fiber-attached | host: Bos | place: Iran: Karaj | collected 2018-10
CGCCGGCGGACCGTCTGCGCCTGGGCCGGGCCTTCGCCGCCGTCGCCAAGCGGTACGGCATGCGTCTTTACGCCTGCCTCGAAGGGGAGGACCTGCGGCCCTTCGGCGTCGATACCTCGGGCTGCCTGGCCGCCCCCGCCATCGAACGCGCCCTCGGCCAATCCCTCACCGTGCCCCGGCTCTCCCCAGCACGCCGGGGCTGTCCCTGCCTGCTGGGAGCCGACGTCGGCGCCTACAACACCTGCGCCCACGGCTGCCGCTACTGCTACGCCAATTACGACGCCGCCACCGTCGCCCGAAACCGTCGCCGCCACGACCCCGCCTCGCCGCTCCTCATCGGCCACCTCCACCCCGGCGACGAAATCCGCGACGCCCGCCAGGAATCCTGGCTCAGCCCCCAGACAAGCCTGCCCCTGGACTAGCAGCAAAGCTCCGATATCCTGTCCTATCCCGCCATTTGAAGCAAAGCGCCGGGCCAACGTCCGGCGCTTTTCCTATGCCCCGGGAGCGCCTCACACCGCTAAACGGGAGAGCAATTCCCGGCGTCGCATCTCCGAAGTTGCACTATTTGTGAAAGAAATCACCCTATTCTTGAAAACATGGGTTCTGTATTCTGTGATATGATGATAAGGGAGCCAAAAGGAATTTTACCCTGGGAAAAGCCCGCCACCACAGGAAAGACGGGCGGCTGTTACCCCCGGGGACAATGACAACCCCGCTGAAACCGGCTATACTCATACCATGGAGGGCGACGCTTCGTGGGAAAGGACGCCGACATGAAAGACCATGTTTCCGACAGCGAGCGGATCAAAAGAATAGGGCTCCGCATCGCGTTCTACCGGAAACAGCGGCGCCTGACGCAGAAAATGCTGGCAGAAAAGGCGAATATCAGCACCAGCTACCTGAGCAAGATTGAGTCGGCGGGTACAGACGTGGCCTTCTCCCTGCTCTCTCTTTTCCGGCTGGCAGACGCGCTGGAACTGGAACCCTACCGTCTCCTGATGCCGATCGACGAGAACTGCCTGCTCGGTTACGACGAGAAGGCGAATCCGGCGACGAAAGGCAAAAAATGAAGGAAACCGCCCGAAAGCGCATTGCCTCCATCGGGAAAGGTCACTATTTGGCAGAGATTGGGAGGGGCGCAACATGTCGATGCCCCTACAGAAACATACGTCGCACGGTATGTGTCCGCATTGCGGCAAGCGATACTCCATTGTCAAGGGTAAAGGATGATTACGCGTTGTGCGTAGCAGATAATTCAAGAGAAATCTTTTGTTGTGAGGTGGACCATGGGTATAGGAAATAAAATTGACGAAGCAGCGGAAGCCAAGGCAGCAGCAGAAGAAGCTGCCGCAAAAAAAGCCAAGGAATCGAAAAAAGAGCCGCCGATAGTATTTGTCCCCGAAGAACCCAAGTATTCCCTGGATGATATTATTTTGCCTGATAGTGTTAAGGATAAAATCTTGGACGCGGCTGAATATGCGGAAAACAGCAAAATCGTCTTTGAACAGTGGGGCTTGGGAAAAACACATAAATACTCGAAGCGGATCGGCATCAATTTGTACGGCGCACCGGGAACGGGAAAAACGATGGCCGCCCATGCCATCGCAAAACGCCTAGAGAGAAAAATCCTGTTGATAAACTATGCCGACATTGAATCAAAATATGTGGGCGAAACGCCGAAAAACATACGACGCGCGTTCGAAGCGGCGAAGGAAACGCACAGCATCTTGTTTTTTGACGAAGCCGACGCGATTTTAAGCAAGCGCGTCACAAGCATGTCGAACGCAACGGATGTCAGCGTGAATCAGACACGCTCCGTCATGTTGATGTTGATGAACGAGTATCAGGATTTTATCATTTTTGCGACCAACTTCATCGAAAACTTTGATGCCGCATTTATGCGGCGAATTTCGATGCACGTCAAATTTGAATTGCCCGATGTGGAATGCAGAAAAAAGCTATGGAAAATGTATGTTCCGCGCTCCATGCCAACGGATTTGGATTTTGACGAAATCGCGGAGAAATTTGGCGGTGTATCTGGCAGTGACATATCCAATGCGGTACTTACCGCCGCTTTCAAGGCGGCGCGGCAGAGAGACAACATTGTCAGGAAGCCGCTTTTCTATGAGGCAGTCAACGATATTATTATGAGCCGAAAGGCAAATGAAAAAAGCGAGGTGATCGTTACTAAGAGGAAAGTGTCCGAAGAATATGTCAAGGAGCAGTTGAAAAAGGAGAGTGAATCATAATGCTTCCATGGTTGGGCTGGGCGGCGCTTGCATTGGGTGGAGTTCTTGTTGTTGCGTATTGGGATGAAATTGTTAATTGGTTGAAAGACCTGATTCCCAAAGTTCATAAAATGTTGCGCTCAATCACACATGCGGCAGCCGCTTTTATCGAACGTGTTGAAAACGGATTGGCTGCTCTTCGTCACAAATTGTATTACAAAGAAAACGGTCAATGGGTAGAGGAAACTACAACGAGAAAGATCAAGGAGAGTGAAGTGCCAGCAAGCATCCGGCGAAAGATCGGTTATTCTGAAGAAGAAGTTACAGAAGAAATTGAAGCTGAATTGGGGATGGAACTATGAATGCAGTACAGGAACGGCTCCAACAGTTATCAGATTTAATCGGCAATGTTCTTTTTTTATCAGCGTGGAAGCACTTTATTGATTGGCTAAAAGAATTGGTTGTCAAAGTCAATACAGAATTGCAAGGAATCCCGCATGCAGCCGCTATGTTCATCGAGCGTATTGAGGATAAATTGGTCGCGATCCGACATAAATTGTATTACAAGGAAGATGAAAAATGGACAGAGGAAATTTCGACGAGAAAAATGCTAGAATCCAGTGTGCCAGAAAATCTTCGGATGAAAATTGCTGATACTGAATCAGAAATAACAGAGGAAATTGAGGCAGAATTGGGCATGGAATTGTGAGGTGCAGGAAAATGAGTTTTATTAATATTTTCGGATTAGGTGAAGCAGTAACAGAAGTTGCAAAGACACTTGAGGTTGCAGCCTCGGGAATCACGGCGATGTTCGATGTCGTTCTTAGTCCGAATATGAGCTTGGAACAACTTGCAGGTACCTATTCAAAAAAAATAGACGAATTGATTTTGGCCGAGATGAATAAGAAACTTGATTATGTGGGCGGTTCATTTAATGTCGAATATGCTAACGAATCCGCATTTCAAGTATCATATGAACTATATTTTCAAGATGAAAACAAAGAATGGGTCAAGAAGGAAGCAAAAAGCAAACCGCAAAAAATGAGCTATTTGAAGCAGGAAGCGGTTGCGGAACTCCACAAGAAAAAGAAGGTGTCCTTCGAGATTGATCCACCGTCGGCAAAACGCGAGGAGAAAAAAGAGATTGTTCCGAAGAAGGAATCGAAAGAGAATGAAGAATAATGACGTTCCCTTGCAATCGGTGCGGCCTCTGTTGCCGTCGCGTTGGCAAAACCTCAATCGGCAAGCATTTAGCACGAGAAGACGGCGTATGCAAATATTTCGACGATGAAACCCATTTATGCACAATTTATGCAACGAGGCCGCTTTTTTGTAGGGTCGATGAATATTATGATGTCCATTTCAGTGAAACAATAACTCGAGAGGAGTTTTATCGCCTCAATTCAGAAATCTGCGAAAAATGGCAGGAAGCAGATGATGGAGGTGTAATAATTGATTGAAAAACAGAACTATCATGGAAAGATTCTTAGCACAGAGACAAGTGCTGACGGTAAAACTACCACAGAAAAGAAAGTCGTAAATTATGATAAGATTCCCTCTAAGATAAGGAAGAAACTGGGGGAAGATCGAGATATTCTCAACGCTTTTCTACAAGATTTTGACTCCCCACAAGAACGCGAGTTGGCTTCATATATAGCCTACCGATATGGGCAGCATGGCGCCATAGAGGATTATGCAGAAGCAGAAGCACATCTTGTTGAATATGTGTCTATGACGACAAACTCTATTCTAGACAAAGCATGGGAATTATATAATATCTATAGATATGAAAAATACGACGTCATCTTCGACCAGGCAAAGATGGAAGCTTGGCTTAATGAGTACATATCGGCAAAGACAACTTCCACAGCGGACAAAATGCTGGAATGGTATAAAGTATATCGGTATGGGGTCTATGATTTTAATCTTAATCCTGTCCGCGATTATTCTAGAGCCTTATATTGCCTGAATGAATACATTTCTGCCAGAGCAAATCAAGGGGAGGATAAATTTGATGTAGAGTGCGAGATTGTCCAAGGCTTCTTGCACGGAGCGCTGGGCTTGCAACGGAACGCCAATGATGCCGAACAGATGATGGGACGCATATACGATTCGATTGATTTAGGCGATAAAGAAAAATGGGCCAAGTTTCATCAATTTTTGGAAAATGAAAACGTTACAAATAAATACGTTGAAGCCTTGCAAATTATCCAAAAGCAGAAATATGATTTATCGTGGCTTTTTTCAATAAATAAGAACGAACAATTTAATCCAATTTCGAGTGTATGGTATGCAGCTTGGACAGCGGTTTCAATGTACGCTATGATGGTTTCACGTCCCGGGGGCTGGACTGCGGTAGCATTTATTATTAGTGTTGTCATGGCAGGCAAAGTGATAATCGATATTTGGAGATCAAGGAAGTGGCGAAAAGGAGAAAAAGTATGGAGCGGCTTGATGCAAATTGCACCTCATCGTCAACTTACGCCGTTGAGTGATGTATTTCAAGGATCTCCCGAAGCTCCAAATCACGGTTGTTTGTTTGCGTTTGGGTATTTCATCCTTGCAATTATATTGTATAATGCGATTTCGTCCGCGCCATCAAGCTATGGCACGATAAGCTACTGGGAACATAGACTAAACTCTATGGCAAGAGAATATGGTATAGGCAATTATTCTACGATAAACGACTCGGAACGCAGACTACAACAGAACCAAATAGAGAAACCTACAACGGTTGAATCTAAGATCAACGAAACCGAGTCGTCAAAAACAGTCGATGCACCTCCGACACAACCGAAAGAAACTCCGCGTGAGGAAGCCGTCAAGGCGTTTAGTGCGTTTCATCGGGAGATAACGGGCCACAACTTGAAAATGGCATATTCCTATTTTGGGCAAAACATACAGAATGAAATGCTGTATGACGGATGGGCGCCAGGGTTTGCCAATACGGTCAGCAGCACACCAAAGGAAATCGAGGTAGAGGAGGAATCTGAAGATCGGGTCGTTTTGAAATATAATCTGGAAGCGGTGGATAATCCCGGAGGAACAAAGAATTATACCGGTACGGCCATCCTTGTTAAAACCGATTCAGGCTGGAAGATTGACGATATGGAAAATCAACTGGTTAGGACTTTGGAAAATGAGTTGATGCTTGGAAATATCGCCATTGGAGATACATTTGAGTCTGTAAAAAAGAAATTAGGCAAACCAACGAAACAGAAGAATGAGAATGGCAGGAAATGTTATTTCTATCCATCTATGGAGATATATTGTGAAAACAATAGGATTGCTGCGTTGGTTTCAAATTCGTCCCAAGTTGCAACCCCGAGTGGAATCCGGGAAGGTTCTTCGTTGCAAGATGTGTTGAACGCTTACGGAGCCGGATATGCGAAATCTCGCTATGAGAATTTGGATTTATACGAATATGAAACCACGTCTGAAGGGCATTCGGTTATGATGCGTTTCGCAGTGAACAGAACAACGAATCGAGTCGATTATATTTCTATTAGAAGGAGGTGATTATTGCCATGCGACCACTGAACATCAAACGAGGAAACGGCGTTTGCGCGTTTTGCCAGAACTGGTACGATCCAACAAATACTTCCATTCGTCCAAAGCAGCCTACCGCCGGAATATGGGAGTACGACGAAAAGGTGGAAAACATCTGCAAGCTAAACGGAGTCAAGAAAAAAGCTCTTATGACTTGCAAGGATTACATTTGCAAGATATAAAGCGCACACAGTATGAAAGCAAGCGCGCCGACAGCATTTCCGTCGGCGCGCTTCTTTTCACTATATGTGTATATACGTGTTATAATAAACGGCAAAACCTACCCTCCCGGAAGAATATACTATGTATAGATACGAACCCGGCAAGCCATGATGGCGCTTCGTAGGCTGTCTCCGGCCAAAAAATGCGCGCCGGTATGAAATTTAAGGGCTATACTTGCAAGGTATGACACCGCGAAAAAGTGGCAGGAAGACGTATGCCTTCCCGCCGCTTTGTTTTTTCCTTTTGAATCGCAATACCCGTGAAAAACCAACGCGTTTTCACGCTGTCAAAGTTAACCGTGCCGCTTGCCGATGGTTTTATCAAGGATTCTCCGTCCCGGAGCAGCACGTCTACGATGACGCCGAAAACGTCCTCATACTCGACCAACTGTTTCTGTGTGCTGTCCGTTTCTGACAGAGCCGCCGCCCCGCATTCACTCATCCTCCGGACGGCCCAGGAGGGGGGAGAGCGACAGGCTGCTCAGAAGTTCGTTGGTCTCATCGACGGAGAGGCGTCTTTCCAGCGCGAACCAGAGGACGCTGTCCCAGGGATTGCGGACATAGAGCTGCCCGGCCCCGGCGTAGTAGAGGAGGTATTGCGTCTCCTGCGGAGTGAGGCCGAGGCCGACGGCCAAAGAGAGGGCTTTCAGCCGGGAGGAATTTTTCTTGCGTCCGGCGAATATATGATAGGCATAGACGGGCTCCAGCCCGGACCGCCGGACCGCTTCGGCCTTGCTGATCTGCTTCTTGGCCAGCATTTCGCTCAGGTAGTCCGCCAGCGTGCGCTCCCGGAGGTTTTCCTGATTTTCCACGAGAAACTGGCTCACATCGCCGGCTTCTCTGAGTTCGTTCTCCAGCCGTTTCGTATCCTTGATTGCCATTGAAACGTCTCCTTCCCTCCTCACAGGATAATACAGGATTCAGCGGAAAGCAAGGTGATTTTGTGCCAGTCCTCGCCGACGAGTTTCTTGACGCCGCCCTGGAAAAGCTGCGTCTGCTACGCCAGACGGAGAAGGGCGAAGTATGGCTTGTTTCGCTGACCCGCACCGGGCAGGTCGCGGTCCTGAAACGGAGTTACCGCAGCGGGCTTCCCTACGCCGCCCTGATGGAGCACCCGCATCCCCTTTGGCCGAAGGTGCTTTACTGCCGGGAGACGGAGCGGGAAACCGTGGTGGTCGAGGAGTTTATTCCGGGGGAATCCCTGGCGGTCCGGGTAGAAGAGCGGCGCTGGCTTACGGAGGCGGAGGCGCGAAACATCCTGCTCCAGCTTTGCGATGGGCTGGCCGCGCTCCACGCGATGGGCGTTATCCATCGCGATATCAAGCCGTCGAATCTCATCCTGCAAGCCGGGAATGTCGTGCGGCTCATTGATTTCGATGCCGCCCGCACGGTAAAGGAGGGAACCGGCGCCGATACGGTGCTCCTCGGAACGACGGGCTACGCGCCGCCCGAACAATACGGCTACGGACAGACGGACGCCCGCAGCGACCTCTTCTCCGTCGGCGCGACGATGAAACAGCTCCTGGGGGAGGACTATGAAGGAGAACTGTCGGCGATTCTCGCCCGTTGTACGGAGCTTGACCCCAAGCGACGGTTTGTCTCAGCGTCAGATCTGCGGCAAGCGATCTTGCGCGGCCCGCGTTGGCGGCAGGGGCGGCGGGCATTGGCCTGTCTTCTTGCCATTGCGGTTTTCGCGGGCGGCGCTTTCTGGTATGGGAACCAATCCGGGCCAAATCCGGCGGCAAATCCCCCGTCCGAACCCGTAGTGACGGGTAACAGCGGGGCTCGGCCGGCGACGCCGGCACCTCCGGCAACGGCCCCGTCGCCGGCTGAACCATCGGGCAAGCCGGAACCGGCGGCAACTCCTCCGGCAGCCGAAAAGCCGCCCCTGCCGGAGGAAGCGGCGCCCGGGGCGGCAGAGAAGGCAACGTCCGAAGCGCCGGAAGAAGAGGCATCAAATGTCATTTACGCCGCCGCGTATCTGAACGGTCAGCGGCTGGGCGCCTGGGCGGACGATACCGATATCCGCTGGGGCGCGCTGCTGGAGATTGGAACACCGTCATGGGAAAGCTGGCGTCAGGCGGATGGATCGATGCGCTTTCCCGATGATTGGAACCTGCGGCTCCATGTCGTGAACCGGAGCGGCGCTACCTGGCATAGTCCTTCGCTGACCATCACCTATAACGACCACGGCCATACGGAAGAAGCGGTTTTTCGCGGGCAAACTTTGGCCGCCGGGGAGGAAACGGTGTTCACGGTACCCCTGAGCCGGTATCGCGTTGCCGAGCCGGCGGCCGAATATCCGACGCGGGATTTCCATCTGCATCTTTCCGGCAGTGGCCCCCAGGCCATTCACGGCGCCGATGCCGACATCCAGTTTCACTTCATGGCGCGGGGCGAGAAAACGTTAAATGAAATAATCCGCCAGCAGGAGGCACGGGGCACGAAAACGCTGGATGAGCTGATCCGCCAGCAGGAGACGAAGGAATTGGGAAGATAGCGTCCCGTAATCGCTTTGGATTTGCGATAGGGAACCTTGACGAAAGCCGCCTATATGAAAAAAAGAGCCCGCGAAGCCAGAACTTCGCGGGCTCTTTGCCATCTTGCAGGCAGGGCCACCAAAGGGCTATTCCAGCAAGTCCTCCTCCTCTTCGCGGAAGAAGGTGCACTGGTTACCAGGGGTCTTCTTGCTGATGTAGGTGGCGGCGTCGGCCCGCCGGTAAAGTTCGGTGAAGTCCATTCCGCTGCCGGGGAAGAAGGCGCAGCCGAGGCTGACGGTGATGGTCCGCTGGCCGAGTTCGGGAATCCGGATGTTCCCGATTGCCCGGAACAGCGTCTCGGCCATCATCGTCCCTTCCTTTTCGTCATTGACGCCGAGGGCGTAGCAGGCGAATTCGTCGCCGCCGAGCCGCATGACGACGTCGCTGTCGCGGAAGGTTTTCTTCAGGCAGTCGGCGATGGCGCGGATTACCTTGTCCCCGGCCTCATGGCCGTAAGTGTCGTTGATGGACTTGAATTTGTCGGCGTCCAGCAGGCAGAACATGCCACTGAGGCCCATGTCCATGAGGGCGCGGATTTCCCGCTCGCCGCTGCCGCGGTTCCGCAATCCGGTCATGGCGTCGGTCTCGGAGAGCTGGCGCAGGTGTTCCTCGCGGCGCTTTTCCTCGTCGATGATCTCAATGGCGAAGACGGCCTGGCGGACGGTTCCTTTCTCGTCAGCGTCCACCACGATGAGCGAGGCGCGGCACCAGCCGTACTGCGCGCTCAGGAATTCCCGGCGAAGGGGGCCGCCATCCGCGAGACGCTGCGGCAGCGTCGTGAGGTCGATGAAGCCGAGCATATCAACGGCGCTCTCCGGGCTCGTCATGGCCCGAACGGCTTCGTCCAGGCGGCTCTGGTCGAGGGGACCGTCCCCGGGGGCGAAGAGGCGAACGCCGGGGTCACGACTGAGTTCATGGATAAAGCTGCCGGTCAGGTCCAGCAGGTGCATCGTCACGTACAGTCTCGCGTGGCTGGCGATGCCGCTCTTTCTCGCTTCCTGGTGCTCCCGGTCCAGACCGTAGCGGATGAACGCCAGCAGGGCAATCATGGACAGGCCATAGCCGATCAGCATATAGATGACCAGGTTTGAAAGCGCGCCGCCGGTATCGTCGGCCGCCCGCTGTATCACCAGGTACCAGTGGAAGTCGGGAATGTACCGCGCGATGATGTAGTTGTTGCCTTCCCGGCGCATCGTGAATTGCTCGGCACTCTGCTCCGCCAGGAAGGCCTGCATCTTCGCCCACTCCATGTCGGGCGGGACCGTGTCGAGCTGGGCGTACCCGTCCCGGTCGATGAAGCTGATCTGGATGTGGTTTTCCGTCTCGCAGCGGCGCAGGAGCTTCTGGAGCGCCGACAACCGCACACCCACGCCGCATACGCCGAGAAGCCCGCCGTTTCCGTCCACGATGCGGGTATCGACGAAGATCTTCCAGATGTGGTGGTCGGCTTCGTCCATGCCGGCGTCAAACTCGTATTCATCCCCCTTGTCCAGGAACCTCGCGTACCAGGCGTCCTGCTCGTCCTCGAGGTCGACGCGCTTGATGAAGCCGTTGCGGGAGTAATAATTCCGCGAGGAGGATGAGACGATGTAGGCGGAACTGTAGCCGAGCTTCTCGCAGAAGGTGTCCAGATAGGCCGCGATCTGCGCCGCCTGCTCCTCCCGCGGGATAGTGTTCTCCGCTTTGAGACGCTGCTGCAGGAAGCTGTCGTTGGCAATGGTCCGGGCCACCATGATGGGCTTCAGCAGCTCGTTGTTGATGTCCTCGTAGGCGCCCGCGGCGAGAACTTTTATCATTTCCCGGTCATGGCGTTCGATGACGCTGTCCAGGACGAAGTACGAGATGGCTATGGAAAGGATGGACAATACGGTGATGATCGTCATCATCGGGGTCCTTATGCTCTTTGAGGAATGCATCCTGAAATCCCCCGCTTTTTCCTGATGGAAACTTTGACAAAGTCCATTCTACTTCGCCGGAGGCTTTCGCGTCAAGATGGGCAGCGGAGGATTTTTGCGGGGCAGAAAAGGGGACGGTGCGGGGTATGCTCCGCCAGTGCGCCAATCATCCGCAAAATCGAATAATAGATATACTCCCTCATGTATAGAATTCATTCATGATTATTCATTGACAAAATTCGCAAAAATGACTAAAATAGAGGTGACAATTGAACAGCGTTGGGAACAGGTGTCGAGACGACCGGGAAAGACGTCTGCCCGTCCGTGCGGAGGGGAAAGCGCTTTTCCGAGGGAATCCGGTCGAAGCCGGAGCGGTCCCGCCACTGTAAGGGGAGTCCCGCGGAACTGTGCCACTGGAGCGAAAGCGCCGGGAAGGCCCGCCGGGATGAGGAACCTGAGCCAGGAGACCTGCCTGTTCTGACAATCGCCGATGGCGCCGGAAACGGCGCTGGTACCTGCGAAAGATGGGGAGGGGATTGAGGGGACGCGACGAGCGGGTTCGAGGTACCGCTTTCCCGTGTTTCCCGTGCTGTGCACGGTCTCCGGCACATCAACTTCTCCGGCTTTCTTCCCGAAGCCGGTTTTTTGATGCCCGGAGCCGTTTTCCCGCAGCGCGCTCAATCTGTCTGCCCATGTTTTGCAGACAGGTTTTTTGTTTTCGGAGACGACCGGCCGGGACGCTGACGGGCGGCGGCTCCATCCGGCCAAAGGCGGAGGGTTCCTCCTCCTTTGGCAAATCGAAAAAGGAGGGTTCCGATGGAAGAAGAAAAGAAAGTCCCGGAAGGTGAGCTCGATCTGCAAGCAATCCTGAAGGAGGCGGAGAGCAAGACGGACTTCCCCGAGGTACCGCTGGACGAGTTCGCTCCGCCGACGGACGAGGAGTGGAAGGCGGCCTGCGAGGCCCTGCTGAAGGGGGCGCCGTTTGACAAGGTGATGTTCACCAAGACTTACGAGAACATCACGTTCGAGCCGATGTACACCCGCAAGCACACGGCGGACATCCTGCCGAAGAATTCCTTCCCCGGCATGGGCGACTACCTCCGGGGCGCGAAGATCAGCGGCTATGTCGGCAAGCCCTGGGGCGTGGCGCAGTCCTGCGACGAGACGCTGCCGAAGGAGAACAACGAGCTCCTGAAGTTCGAGATCGACAAGGGCTCCACCGTCTACAACATCCGGCTGGACAAGGCGACACTCCAGAACCAGGACGCCCGCCAGGCGGAGAAGGTCGGCGACGACGGCTGCAGCGTGACGACGCTGGAAGATATGCACCAGCTCCTCGACGGCCTGAAGCTCGGCGAGTATCCGCTCTACATCTACACCGGCGCTTCGTCTCTGCCGGTGCTGGCCATGGTCATTGCCGCCATGAAGTCCTCCGGCGTCGCGCCGGCGAAACTCACCGGCTTCATCGGCGCCGACCCCATCGGCCAGATGGTGGTGGACGGCAAGAGCCTGGCGCCGCTCTCCCAGCTCTATGACGAGATGGCTGCCTGCGCCAAGTGGGCGCTGAAGAACGCGCCGGGGCTGCGTACCATCATGGTGCGTGACGACGTGTTCAGCCGCGGCGGCGCCAGCGACGTCCAGGATACCGCTTACATCCTCGGCATCGCCGTCGAGTACATCCGCCAGCTGATGGCGCGCGGCCTCACCATCAAGGAAGCCGCCAGCCAGATTTTCTTCGGCGTCTCCATGGGCGCGAATTTCTTCATGCAGATCGCCAAACTCCGGGCCGCCCGTCCGATCTGGGCCAACATCATCAAGGCCTTCGGCGGTGACGAGGAAGACCGGGCCATGCACGTTCACGGCCGCCCGGCGCTGTTCTTCAAGACGGTCTTCGATCCCTACGTCAACATGCTCCGCAATACGACGGAGATTTTCTCCGGCGTCGTCGGCGGCATCGACTCCTACGAGAGCTCGACCTTCGACGAGCCCATCCGCAAGGGCGACGTCTTCTCCCGCCGCATCGCGCGCAACATCCAGATCATGCTGCAGGATGAGTTCGGTCTCATCCAGCCCATCGATCCGGCCGGCGGCTCCTGGGCCGTCGAGTCCCTGACGAAGCAGATCAAAGAGAAGATCTGGGCCGAGTTCCAGACTGTCGAGGGCAAGGGCGGCATCGTGAAGGCGCTGGAGGCCGGCTATCCGCAGGACGAGATCGCCAAGACGCTGGATGCCCGCTTCAAGGCGCTGGAGCTCCGCAAGGACCGCATCGTCGGCACCAACATGTACCCGAACATGACCGAGGAGCTGCTGGACCGCCGCGAGGAAGACGTACCGGCGCTGAAGAAGCAGCGCACGGCGGACATCGAGGCCTATCTCGCCGATCTCGACGAGGCGTTCAAGAAAGACGCGCTGGCGAAGGTCAAGGGCGCGGCGGCGGAAGCCGCGGTTGAGGCGGCCATCGAGGCGGCCAAGGCCGGCGCCACCATCGCCGAGATCCGCGAAGCCCTGGCGAAGGGCGGCGACGCCGACACGGTGAAGGCCATCGCGCCGCACCGCTGGAGCGAGCGCTACGAAGAGCTCCGCATGGCCACCGAGGCTTACAAGAAGGCCCATAACGGCGACAACGTGAAGGTCTTCCTGGCCAACATGGGCCCCATCCCGCAGCACAAAGCCCGGGCGGACTTCTCCACCAGCTTCCTGCAGGTCGGCGAATTCCAGGTCGAGCTCAACAACGGTTTCAAGACGACGGACGAGGCCGCGGCCGCGGCGAAGGAGTCCGGCGCCGACGTAGCCGTCATCTGCTCCACCGACAAGACGTATCCCGAGATCGTTCCGGATCTGGCGCCGAAACTCAAGAAGGCGCTGCCGAACGCCACCATCTATCTCGCCGGCGCGGCCCCGAAGGACCTCGAGCCGGTCTACCGCGAAGCGGGCGTAGATGACTTCATTTCCGTCAAGGCGAACTGCTACCAGATCCTGCGGTTCCTGCAGAAGAAGAAAGGGATGATCGATTAATGGCATTGAATCCTGATTTCACGAAACTGGATTTGGAAGCCGCTCCGGCCCAGAACGAGGCCGAGTGGAAGAAGCGCCTGGCCGACGAGGTCCACAAGGACTATGACGACATCGTGAACACCACGATGGAGCACGTCAAGGTTCGTTCCTTCTACACCGAGAAGGAATACGACCACATGAACCATCTGGACTTCGCCAGCGGCATTCCGCCCTGCCTGCGGGGCCCGTACTCCACGATGTACGTCTTCCGTCCCTGGACGGTGCGCCAGTACGCCGGTTTCTCCACGGCGGAGGAGTCCAACGCTTTCTACCGCCGCAACCTGGCCGCCGGTCAGAAGGGCCTTTCCATCGCTTTCGACCTGCCGACCCATCGCGGCTATGACGCCGACAACCCGCGCGTCTTCGGCGACGTCGGCAAAGCGGGCGTCTCCGTCTGCTCGATGCTCGACATGAACATCCTGTTCTCCGGCATCCCCCTGGACCAGATGTCCGTCTCGATGACGATGAACGGCGCCGTGCTCCCGATCCTCTCCTTCTTCATCCAGTCCGGCATCGAGCAGGGTGTGGACAAGGCCATCATGGCCGGTACCATCCAGAACGATATTCTGAAGGAATTCATGGTACGTAACACTTACATCTATCCGCCTGATATGTCCATGCGTATCATCGGCGACATTTTCGAGTACACCACCAACTACATGCCGAAGTTCAACTCCATTTCTATTTCCGGTTACCACATTCAGGAATGCGGCGCTACCTGCGATCTGGAATTAGGCTACACCCTGGCCGACGGCATGGAATACATCCGCACCGGTGAAAGAGCAGGCCTGAAGGTTGACGCCTTCGCAAAACGTCTGTCCTTCTTCTGGGATATGGGCAAGAACTACTTCATGGAAGTTGCCAAGATGCGTGCGGC
>JAEEGL015621743.1_pt1 | contig 14367 bp, 11 predicted proteins | sample 9134231 | NCBI WGS metagenome assembly JAEEGL01 (sample SAMN16246548, study PRJNA631951) | gut metagenome | biome: gut microbiome; feature: rumen; material: fiber-attached | host: Bos | place: Iran: Karaj | collected 2018-10
AGTCAGCAGCGGCTTGATGGATACGGTTGGCATGTTCTTGCGTATCCAGGTCTCGTTGCGGGCCATGAAGTCCTTGACAAACGCCTTGCGATCAGCATCCGTGTCAGGCTTGCCCCTGTATGCGAACACCCGATCAAAGTACGAAGTGTCATTGTTAATCAAGGTGCCAGGAGAGAAGAACATGCCGTTCACTATGTTGGGTCCGAAATTCATTGAGGCCCAGATTGCGCCCTTTGGCGGCGGGTAGTCGTACATGTAATCGCCAATGGCGCGGATGCCTTCCACCTGCGGCTTGACAGGCGTCGGCTCAAAACCGAATACATACGACTTGGGTTCCTGCCACAAGGTGGATTTGTTCACGATGTCATAGCGGCAGGTGACGCCATCTCCCTTGCGCGAAACGACGATGTTGACACTCTTCTCATCCAAGCAGAAGTTCTTTGAAGTGTCATTCAGCATGCAGAATCCCTTGTAAATGCCACCGAGCCAGATATAGGGATTATAAATGCCCTTGTTAAGAAGGGCGCCCTTCAAATCCAGCACGCCTTCGCCCTGGGGTATCCTCAGGTCAGGTGCGTCTGCGCTGCGGCTGCCAGTCTTGTCCAAAGTGGAATACAATTCCACAACATCGTTTTTCAAGGTGAATTCCAGGGCGAAATCATTCACGCGAATCATGCCTTTGGGATACAGCATTATGCTTGCCTTGCAGAAGCCGTCAAAGTCATAATCCTGGGTAATGACCAGCTTTGCCTCGTCAGTGTAGGATGTGGTCTCATAGACAACCCTGTCATCCTCTTGGGACACAAGCCGCGTGCTTGTATTGCCAAAATACTTGCCATTGAGCACAAAGCGCACAGGCGCAGCAAGTATGTTCTCCCGCTTGGAATTGAGGCTTTCCTGGCAGTATATCCTGTCCCACAGTTCGCCGCCAATACGGTATCCCGTCATCAGCGCATGGACTTCCTTGGCATCCTTCTTCACCTGCAATGGCTTGAATGGAGGAAGCACAACACGGTCTTTTCCAATCTTGTTTCCCTGCCATGGGAAATTAGCGACCTTGAAAGTGCGCTCCATCTTGTAATGGCGTTCCTCCGCATCCTCAGCATCCATCGTGACAAAATACTTGCCATTGGGAAGATCTGGCAGATATGTCTCATCCTCAAAGTCCGCCAATGGCATGCCGAAATTGGAACGCCTGAATGACTTCAGCACATTGCCCTTTTCATCCTTGACTTGGACAACGACCTTCACACAAGGCAGTTTCTTGAAAAAGACGCAGGCATAGCGCAACTTGTTGCCGTAGGAAGGGTAGAAGCCAGCGCAAAGATAAGGCAGGCCCATGTCGTTCTTGTAAACGGCATACCTCTGACCTTTCCCCACGTCCCAGTACATTGAGCGGCGATATAAGACCGCCCCTGTTGCCTTGTCCTTTATCAAGGAGAAAACTTGCCGCGTATTGCCCGCGAACTGGGCCTGCATGTACAAGTCCACATACTCTGTGCCTCCAGGCTTGACTGTCAGCTTGGCCGGTGACATTTCAATGCGCCTTGCATCGCCTACCGCCTCCATGTTGATCATGTCAATGGTGGGAGGATTGTTGAAGGCATACACTACGGATTCGGACACCACCGAAATGGGCTTGGTGCCTGGGTTCTCAATTCTGTGGGGCCAGCAATAATCGCCGTTTTCCCTGTAGGCTGCATGACCGAAACTGTCGAAGCTGACAATTGGTGCGTCCTTGTCAGGAATGAAAGTACCCATTTCTTCCGCAGCCTTGCCATGATGCCAGACACTTGTTTCAGGCATGGAGTCCCATTGCCGTATCATCTGGAGTCCCCATGCGGCCTTGTCCTCGCCGATGGACTTGACGCCAATGGACTTCAGGGGGATTGCCATCTCGATTGTCCAGCACTTGCGCAGGCAGCTGGTGAGCAAATCGGCATAGAAGTCATTCGCCACCTTTGTTCCTTCTGGCAGTGCGCCCTTGCCAGTGCTGTCGGATTTTATCACAACTGGCTTGTCTGCGCCTGGAGGCAGCAGCCTGACTTCCACTAGATCCGCTGGATACAACGGCTGGGGTGCCCTTGGCATCTCGCTGGTGCAGGCAAAGTAAATATTGTCATTGTCGTAGCCCAGCCTGAAGTTGCATTCGCGGAAAGTCATCAATCCAGTGGCAGGTGTAATGCCACCAAACGTAGTGCTGGCATAGTCCCACTCGCCTAGGTCGATGCGACCGTCAATTTTAGGAGGCTTCACCATCGCGCCGCAGCGCACCATGGTCTTGTCCGAAATCTGAACGCCAAATGCCGCCAGAGATGCAACAAGCAATGCAAGAATCGTATTTTTCATGGTATTCACCTCCTTGTTTTATTCCACCACAAGACGCATGTTGCGGAATCTTACCACTTTGTCCTTGGGACCGTAGTAGATCAGGCATGGATAGAAGTATTCCGCCTTGGCTGGGAACTCAAAGGCGCCGCCAACCGTCTGCCACTGCTGTTTCGGCTTCGCCAGGTTCAGTTGGAAATAGAAGAGATTGCTCCTGTGAATGCGCACTGCCGTACCAGCGGGATATTCGGCATAGAGTTTCTTCTCGAATGTGATCTTTAAGTTGTCACCTTCGTCGGTGATGCTCTTAATCGGGGAGGAAATCTCCATATTAGGTAAGTCACTGCAATCGGCCTTGGCGTTGAACGCCACCAGATTGAAGCCATACTTGCAAAACTGCTTCCACTTTGGATGCTTCTTCACCAGAATGAAATCCTGCTTCTCAGTAGTGGGCGCCACAAGTTCCATAAGGGAATCAGGCATGTAGTTGAAATGCTTGCCATTTATCTTCTCATGCAAGGCTGTGCTTACAATAAAGCCGCAGGCCACGGCATTCTTCAATTCCTCGTCCGCCGCGACTTCCGCTGTAAAACTGTACTTCCTGCCAGGCATGATCTTGATTGTATGGGAACACAGGAAATGCACCATGTGTCTTACGGAAAACTCGCCGTCCTTCTCATCGGAGAACAGCTTATTGCTGTCATTCACCCAGTCCCCCACCTTGTTCAGCAGTATTTCCGGCCTGCCCGCATTCTCCCATTCATCGCCATTGACATGGCACACGCACCAAAATGCGCAAAGGCACACAAGCGCCAGCAAATTCAAAGTCAGTTTCATCGCTCCATCCTTTTTTAGTTTCGAAACATACAATTCAACATTATTCTTTACACGCATATTATACCAAACTCCATCACGACATGACAGTACCTTGCAGCAAAAAATGCCATTTAGGATACGTATGGTTGTTTTATCTGACAGTTGTTGCGAGAAGGGCAATCTATGGTATATTTCCAGCAATATTCCTGATTAAAGAAAATAAACTGGAACAAGTAAGAAATGAGCGACAAGCCTGTTTGCCAAAACGGCACTAAATCCAGAAGACTGCTGCTGACAGGCGCAGCGGGCTTCATTGGATACCATACCTTCAAGAAAATGCGCTCCCTAGGATGGGATGTGCTGGGCATTGACAATGTCAACGACTACTACGATGTATCCCTGAAGAAGGCACGCCTTGCGCAACTGGGCTTCAAGGAAGACTATGCCACAGGCAAAATGCTGACATCGGCAGACGGCGGGCGCTTCATGATGATGTCTCTGGAGGACAGGGATGCCCTGCCCTCGCTATTCAAGCAGGAAGGCGGCTTCGATGTGGTGTGCAACTTGGCAGCGCAGGCAGGTGTGCGCTACAGTCTGGAAGCGCCGTTCACATACGTGGACAGCAATGTGTCTGGCTTTCTGAATGTTCTGGAATGCTGCCGCAACTACGGTGTGCAGCACTTGGTTTATGCTTCAAGTTCCAGCGTCTATGGCGAAAGCGGCAAGCCTCCATTCTCCACGGAGCAAAAATGCGATTCACCAGCAAGCCTCTACGCAGCCACCAAGAAATGCAACGAACTTATGGCTCACTGCTATACCTCGCTGTTCGGCTTCCCGACCACGGGACTCCGCTTCTTCACGGTCTATGGTCCATGGGGACGGCCTGACATGGCGTTGTTCAAATTCACGCGCGGAATGCTGGAAGGCAAGGAAATCAATGTGTACAACAACGGCCAGATGAAACGGGACTTCACATACGTCGATGACATCGTGGAGGGCGTTTCCCGCATTCTGGAACGTCCTGCGCTAGGCGGTGCCCGCGTTTACAACATCGGGCATGGCTCGCCAGTTCAACTGCTGGACTTCATCAAGGCAATCGAGGAATGCACTGGATGCAACGCGAAGATGAAGATGATGCCAATGCAGCCAGGGGACGTGCTCACCACATGGGCGGACACCACCGCACTTCAAGAAGACTATGGCTACACACCAACCACGGGTATCAAGGAAGGCGTCGTCTCCTTCGTAAAGTGGTACAGGGAATTCTACAATATCTGAGGCAAGGCAAATGAGAAAATGCGAAAAAATATTTGAGGAAATATACGAGCGTCCAGCAGAAAACACTGGTTTCTGCCCGTATAGGATTTGCCCTATCGGCGCACATGTGGACCACCAACTGGGCAAGGTGACTGGCCTGGCACTTGACAAGGGCATCTACTTCGCCTACACAGCAAAGCATAATGGCATCGTGGAACTGCGCTCGATGAACTTCACAAAACGCGCCCAGTTCAGCATAAATGCCGTTGAAGAACACAAGACTGGCGACTGGGCGGACTATATGCGCGGCGTTACACTTGCTCTCCAGGAGAGATTTTCTCTGCGCAATGGCGTGGCTGGCGTGTTTGAAGGCGAATTGCCCATAGGCGGCCTCTCCTCCTCCGCAGCAGTCACCCTAGTCTATCTGGATGCGCTGTGCAAGGTCAATGGCATCAATCTAAATGCACAGGACATGCTCACCCTGGCAAAGGGCGCCGAAAACAAGTACGTGGGCGTGAACTGCGGTAAACTGGACCAGAGTTGCGAACTTCTCTGCCGCAAGGAGCAGTTGCTGTATCTGGACACAAAGGATGATTCCTACGAGTTGATTCCACAGGCAGCCAACATGCCGCCCTGGCAGATTGCAATATTCTTCTCTGGTCTGGAACGCTCACTGGCTGGAACGAAATTCAATATGAGGGTTGATGAATGCCGCGCCGCCGCATACGCGCTGGAGGCATTCTCAAATGTGGAATACGGGCGCTTTGAGGAGACATTCCTTCGCAATGTGCCTAGGGCTGTCTTCGATGAGCACAATGAACGCCTGCCCCTGAATTGGAGAAAGCGCGCCCTGCATTTCTACACGGAACAGGAACGCGTGGATAAGGGAGCGCAACTATGGCGTCAAGGTGATTTGCAGGGCTTTGGCCAACTGATGTTCCAAAGCGGCGAATCCTCCATCGTGAATTACCAGACGGGCTCGCCCGAATTGAAATGCCTGTATGAAATCATGCTTGAGACACCTGGCATCTACGGTGGACGCTTCTCGGGCGCTGGCTTCAAGGGCTGCTGCTGCGCCCTCGTGAATCCAGCATACACCAAGGAAATCGAAGCAACTGTAACCGAAAAATACATGGCCGCCTTCCCCGAAATGAAAGGACACTACCAGGTTACATTCTGTAACACCAGCAACGGACTTCGATCGTAGCGCGGGGCTTCAGCCCCGCGATTATCCCGCCGTCCAAGAGACGGGTTCCAAAACAAACATCCCCTCCCCCCTAAAAAACATGCATTGCCTGATATTGGCGGCGGGCTACGCCACAAGATTAAGCCCATTGACAGACAACTTTCCCAAGCCACTCCTGGATGTGAAAGGCAAGTCCATTTTGGACTGGCTCTTGGAGGATTTGGAGGCAAACACACGCATTGACAAGTACATCGTGGTCTCAAACCACAAATATGCTGGACATTTTGAAAAATGGGCCGAAACACGTCCAGGACGCATTGTCGTAGTGGATGATGGCACCAGCACTAACGAAACACGACTTGGCGCAGTTCGCGACATGGAATTCGCCTTGCGTGAAACTGGCATAAAGGACGATATGTTCGTTATGGCAGGGGACAATCTGCTGGACTTCAGCCTAGCGCCATTCCTGGAATATTTCCGCCAGAAGAAAACCTCCTGCATAATGCGCTACGAGGAACCAGATGCACAACGGCTGACAAAATGCGGCGTCATCACGCTGGACAAGGATGACAAGGTGCTGTCAATGGTGGAGAAGCCAGCCGAGCCGCCCAGCCACTGGTGTGTGCCGCCATTCTACTGCTACACAAAGGATGACATTGCCCTCCTGCCACAGGCACTAAAAGAGGGCTGCGGTGCCGATGCGCCAGGCAGTTTCGCCGCATGGATTGCCGCCAACAGCACACTTCACGCAATGGTCATGCCAGGCAAACGCCGCGACATCGGCAACCTTGCCAGTTACCTTGAAGCCAACAAATAATACAACGCAAAGACGCAGAGTTTTTAACGCAGAGGCGCAAAGACGCAGAGTTTTTAACGCAAAGACGCAGAGACGCAGAGTTTTTTTAATTGTTTTCGTTTTGTTTATCAAGGGCGTGCCTAAAAGGAATACCATGGCAGTCTCATGGCAAAAACAATAAAAACTCTGCGTCTCTGCGTCTTTGCGCCTCTGCGTTAAAATCCCTGCGCCTCTGCGTTGAGTTCAACGGGGCTGGGATTCGATGAAAGCAGCAGCGTTTTTGTAGCGCTGGTATTGCGCGTCGTAGTTCTTTTGTGGGTAATATGTCTTTTCCACTGGCGAGGCAATGTGTCGTGCGGCCTCGCCAGCGCTGGGATACAATTTTGCTGCAGTGGCTGCGGAGATCGCCGCGCCAAGGGCGCAGGTCTGAGTAGAGCGCACTACGGAGATTTCCTTTTGCAGCACGTCCGCCAATGTCTGCATTACAAATGGGGACTTCTTGGCAATGCCGCCGCCCGCAAGCACTCGTCTTATCTTAACATCCAACTTTGCCAGATGCTCCTCAATGGCCCGTGAGCCAAATGCCGTCGCCAGAACCAAAGCCCTGTACACCATGGGCGGAGTTGTGCCAAGGCTAAGACCAAGTATTGCTCCGCGCAGGGAATAATCCGCAACTGGATTGCGCCGTCCATTGAACCAATCCACGGCATACACGCTGTCGTCTGCCAGGGCTGCGGCCTCTTCCTCAAGACGCGCCAGGCTCACATCTCCCGCGTAGCCAAGGAAATTCCTAAACCAGGCGTATGTATCGCCAAATGCGGACTGTCCTGCCTCGATGGTGTAGATGCCTGGCATTGACGAGCCATAGACCTGCCCGCAGACGCCTGGTATGCACCTGTCCAGTTTCGCCACGCCAATTATATCGCAAGTGGATGTGCCCAATATCTTCACATCCACGCCGTCGCCGATACCAGCGCCCACAGCGCCAGAATGTGCGTCGATTATGCCTGTTGCCACCACTACATCTGTAGAAAGCCCAAACTTCGCGGCCCATTCAGGCGCAAGCGTGCCAACTGGCACATCTGAGGTGAATGTATCGCTATACATACGGTCTCTTATGCCAGCAAACAATTGATCCACAGCGCAGAAAAATTCCTCGGAAGGCAGGCCATTCCAATCGGGATGCCACATTGCCTTGTGCCCTGCCGTAGAGCGTGCCGCCTGTACTGGTTTGCCTGTAAGCAGCGATGTCATCCAGTCGCAATGCTCCACGAACTTCCAGACATGCGGACGCATTCTTTCATTGTGGCGCAGCACGTGCAATGCCTTGCTCCAGAAGAATTCGCTGGAATAAATGCCGCCCTCGTACATGGTATAGTCGGGTCCTTTGCTCCAGTTGTGCGCCACCTCGTTAATGCGTGTTGCCTCGTCCTCGCCAGTATGGTCTTTCCACAGCACAAACATGGCGTCTGGGTCATCGGTAAAATCGGGGCGCAATGCAAGAGGCTGGCCAGCGCGGTCCACGGCGCAGGGCGTGGAGGCAGTTGTATCCACGCCAATGCCCACCACAGAGGCCCTGTCCTGTCCTTCCAGCACGCCTTTCATCACATATTCAAGCCCTTCCAGATAATCCAGAGGATGCTGTCTGAACTGGCTGATGCTACTGTCACAGTATTTGCCAGCCGCCCAACGTGGATACTTGAACTCGCAGACGGCCTTTTCCTCGCCTTCCTGCGTAACCAGCACTGCGCGGACACTGTCCGTGCCAAAATCAATTCCAATAAGTTGCTTCATTTTTGTAAACTTTAATATTCATCCACAGATTTACGCAGATTTTCACAGATTGTTTTTTTTAAAATCTGTGAAAATCTGCGTAAATCTGTGGATAATAAATTAGAATGCCACCTTGCCCTCTGGTGCCACGGAAATCGTGGTTTCCACGCCGATGCGTATTGCGGCGCATGGGAAGATATGACCATATGGTAAGCCTGAGAAACTGGGTCCCTTGACATACGAGGCATATTCGCGGAACAGTTCCGATAGGCAAGCCATGTCATTGCAGCCGCTGAATGAGCCGAAAACTATGCCAGACAGCACACCAAATATGCCTGCCTGGTAGAAATGGTTGAAGGCACGTTCAATCTCAACTGCTTGCTTGCTCAAATCCTCCAGAATCAGCACATAGCCACTTAAATCTGGCATCCAAGGCGTGCCTATCAATGCCTGGAGCACGCCAAGATTGCCAGCCATGAGTGGCGCCGTCACCTGGCCTGGAGTGATGGTGGTGTAATCCCCCTGGTATGGGACTGACAGAACCTTGCCATCAATGCACTTCCGCATGGAGGCGTATGATTGCTCAATCTGTTGCTCTGTTGCCTTGCATCCGAATGTGCATTCTGCCATAATGCCGCTGATGCCGTTCTTGAAGCCCTTGGACAACGCGCCCGCCAAAAACGCGCTCATGTCGCTGTATCCTGCCACGGGTATGTTCCGCTTCAGTAGCAAGTCCCAGTCAATATAGGGAAGCGCCCTGGCCGCTCCAAAGCCGCCACGCATTGCAAACAAAAAGTCCACTGTTTCATCCGCCAGAAGTGAATTGAATATGCGGGCCCTCTCCTGGTCATCCGCAGCCATGTATCTAAGTTCAGGCGTCTGCGGTTCGGGCATAACATAGTCCACATTGATTTCCGCAAACTTTTGCTTCAACGTGTCTATGTATTCCTGCTTCTGAAAACCAAAACTCAACGGAAAAATGCCGACTTTTCTGATACTCTCTGGAAATGGATTCAACATAGTTTAATCCTCAAATCTTGCAATATCCTGTTGCGCCTTGTAAAGTTGCTGCGCATTTTTCTCCCAGAAGCTATTCCTCTCCTCTTCCGTGCATGGAGTGTCATCACGTCTGGTTATAAGTTCCTTTGAGAAAAAACTCTTCTTTCCAACAGGCAGTTCACATTTGTAGTCCTTGTTCATCAGGACGCCAGTGTCCCAACCGCAAATGACATAACTGTCCCTGGAGTAGTCGGGTGAAAACAGATTTTGCCCAACTGTATAGTCGGATGCATTGTTGCGGACTCCAAGTAAAGGCGCCAAGGTCGCCGCAATGTCAGTATGGCTAGTAATGTGAGTGACCACATTGGGTTCCATCTTTGGCACATGAATCACCAATGGCGTGCGTATCTGCTCCTCCACAAACGCGGAATTGTGTCCAAGCCGCCCCTTCTCGAAGAATTCCTCGCCATGGTCGCCAGTTACAATTATGATTGTCTTTGCGGCCAAATCGGGTCGCGCCTCCAAATAGTCGAATATACGCTTCATCTGCATATCGATATGGTGCGCGGCATTAACATCCCTGTTGTAGAGAAGCATAGCATCCTTCTTGCTGACAGTTGTATAATTTATGTTCTCCAAATAGTCCTTACGGATAATTGCCTCATCTGGAAAACTGTAGGGTGCATGTGTGGATTCAAAAAAGCCGAACATAAAGAAAGGACGCTGCCCCTCCTTTTCCATAAACAACAGCATATTATCCACCATGGTAATATCCCGTTGCCATGGTTGTTTCTTTTTATCTATTTCAATGATTTCATTTGTTGGCACTGAGGCGAATATGGTCTTGTCGAATTCAGGATAACTGAATTTGGCCGAGGTCTGGCAGAGAATTGCATAGCCATCCACCTGCAGCCAGTCTATAAGCAAGGGGCCTCTTCTGCGCATCAGAAAAGCCTCCCAGTTAGGTGCATACAGTCCATAGAACATGCTGAACATGCCAGGCCTTGTGCCATATCCGCCACTATAATGGCAGTCGAAACGCCAGGATTTTTCGGCGAGTTTCCAGCATGCGGGCATGGCCTCTTGTGACAGCAAATCATACCGCAGGGATTCGCATACGAGCCAGATTATGTTGTATTTCGTCTCAGGTGCAATACGTATAATCTGGTTCTGGGGGTATTTCAGTTTTCCATGCGCTGACTTTGCGAATGAGTATGCCTTGTCCCGCTGTGGTTCTTCCAAACCGATTTTCAGGAGGAGTTTCCTCATGCGCATTTTAAGTGCCACTGGATATGCGTCATATTGAGAAAGGACATCCACATTTGCATAGAAATGCCCGAATCCGCAAACAAGCAATGCAGCCAAAATTGAAAGCCCGTAAAAGGCAAGTGCACATAGCACCACACGTGGACGAGCGGCAAATGCGGAAATTCCCGCACAGAACTCTGTACGGAAACAAACAAGCCACAGGCATAAATGCAAGACAGCGAAAAACAGAATACCCAATGCGAGAGGTGCAATTGTGGCAAGGTCAAGCCCCATTGACTCGAAGCCGCCTTTTGTGCAAAGCAGGTTTATCACCATGCCATTCACATGATAGCCAAATCTGCAAACAATGCCGAAATCCAGCAAGAGCACCAGCATTATGGGGAATGCCAGAAGCAGACCTATGATTTCAAATACAATACGGAACCTGCCAGTGAAATTGGAAAGCCACGCAAAAAACAAGGCAGGCAATATATATAAAAACGAGCAGCCTATACACTGCAGGACAAGATAAACACGCCCTGCAGCGCCTGCCTTGTCAAACCTGACAAGGCAGAACAGGCTGCATATCAACAAATTGAGAAATAGAAGCGCTAGGGCATAAAAATACGGCCGCCCAACCGCCTTAATCGATTTTGACATTGAAACGACTTAACCCAATTTGCCCATGAGAAGGATTGCGAACACCATGACGAAGATTGCGATGGTCTCGATGACGCCCAGCGCAAGCAGATAGTTCACAAAGCCCTTGCCACTCTCAGCATATGCGTCGCAGGCGCCTGCCGCCGCACGGCCCTGGAACGCTGCGCTCAATGCGATTGCGATTCCGCCCAGCAAACCCATTGCCAAGAACACTGGCCAGTTGGTTGCGGGTGCCTTGGAACCATTGATCATCAGCATGAGAATCATACCATAAATTGTCTGGGACATTGGCACACCAGTGAGAATCGCCAACTGGAAGGGCGCTGGCTTGCCTTGCATATAGCACTTCTTCCATGCGCCTACTGCCGACGCGCCTGCCACGCCGCAACCATACGCTGAACCCATTGCGGCAATGCCTATTGCCAAAAACGCACCTGTCTGGACTAATGCTGCATCTAACATTGTAAATTACTCCTCTTGTTTGGAAACTTTATTTTTAATTGTGCAAATCTCTTTCCAGCCCGTGGACGGGCTGGCTACAACCGATTCTCTTTCCAGCCCGTGGACGGGCTGGCTACAACCGCTCATTTGAAAGCGGCTTGTATGGCTTGCCCGACCAAGACAAATCCATGTGACCCGAAAATTCAAGTGTATTCAGCCTGACGCCGTGGACCAGCACGCCCATGCACGCCAGGGCTATATTCAATGCATGGCCGACCGCCAGAACCAAAAGCGACACTGGTATCAGCCAGGGATTGCCAGCGGACAGGCTCATCGCCATGCTGTTGAAACTGTTGGCAATGTACGCGCTGGAAAGACCAACTGCGAAAAGGCGTATGTATGAAAGCACATCTACAAAACTGTTGATGAAACTGAACGGCGAGTAGATTACATCGCCCATGTCCTTCCAGTTAATGTCGAATATCAGTATCAAGACAAAGCCAATGATGTAAAGGCATTTGTATGGCTTGGACAAATCGCCAATACCACCGCCATCCACAATGAGCAACTTGACCATTCCATAGTTGGCCCACAGGAAAACAGCCCAGCCCATCTTGCCCAAGGCAGCCCAGATGCATTTCAGGAACTTGAAGGTGTTATCTTCTTTCAGATTCGCCTTGGATGCCTCCTGCCATGCACGCCACACCGAGGCCAGCGACATTTGGAACGCAGCAATGAAGAAGCACAGCAACTGCACATGCTGCTGGGCATTGTTCTTGCTCAACCAGGGCAAACCCGCCAATGGTCCTGGCATCTTCTCCACTGGTATTGCAAACCAATTGCCGCACAATGCCCCGTATATGAGAATGGAGGCACTCATTACCATAAGAAGATTCAGCCCTTCCTTGGCATTGTCGCTCTTTGCCTTCAATCTGAAATACGTTGTCACCGCCAGGAAAAGCAGGCCATAGCCCGCATCGCCCACCAGCATGCCGCAGAATATGGAGAAAAATATGAGCATCACAGCGCTTACATCCGTTTCATGGTAGCCTGGCAAAATGCCCACAAAGTCAAATATCTGGCGCGCCATTCTGAATGGCTGAGGTATGTTGAGTTTGGTAGGCGCGTCCATATCGTCTTCCTCAATTTCCTTGTCCTCAACCACCCAGAGATTCTCCAGCGCAGTACGATGCAATTCTTCCACCTTCGCAGTTGGAACATAGCCATTAAGGAATGCGAAGCGCCCTTCCAGTTCCATGCCATCCCTGGCCTGAACAAAGGACTTCATGCCATTGATTTTCCTATCCTCGTCCGCCAGGCTCTCCTTGTTGGCAATTGCAAAGCCAGCCAATGCCTCCTGCTGCGCCTTGAGTTGCTCCTGCGCCTTGGCAAGTTTAGCCTCCCACTGGTGAAGCCCCTTGTTTTCTGGCAAAGGTGCTGGCGTGAAAATGCCATCCTCAATCGGCTTGGCAGAGAACACGGCAAAGTATATGGTGCCATTGCTCACGGAAATCACCTTGGCAACTGCGTCCTCTGGCATTTCAGGGACTTGCTTGCCCTGCACAATGCACAGATAAATGTACAATCCACGTCGCGCCAATGCCTTGAGCAAGTCGCCAGAGAATGAACCCCATGGCTTAAGTTGCTCAATTGCCTTCTTGCACTCAGCAACTCGCGCCTCTGTTTTTTCAATGGAGGCTATCATCTCCTGCGCCTTGGCAAGGGCGACTGCTGGCTCGTATTTGGCGGAAGGCTGCGGCTCAATGCCAGGCGGCAATGCATCTATTGCAGACTGAACGCTGGCCAACATCGTCTGCAAGCGCACCAGCCGCTCAAACTCCTGGGAATTGACTGGCGCACTATTCACGATATGCACCGTTCCAAGAGCCTGAAGCCTGTCAATCGCTGTCTGCCTATCTCGCTGAAGGCAAGCCAGCGTTATTTTTCGCATAGGTTCTATCATATTTCAAATCCCCCCGTTACGCTTCTTCTCCATCACCGTAGGAAGCGGCGTCCCGCGCGGCGCACTTGCCCTTTGCGATCTTGGAACGGCCCACGGAATTTGTCTGCTGGTCGCCAATGGAGATGTTGATTTTGCGTATGTTCTCCTTCGCCTCAGGTATCTTGACCTTTTCAAACAAGTTCACCCTCTGGGTCACGACGCGCAGTTCCTGCTCCAGCAGAGACAATGCCTCCTCCATCAACTTGTTCTTCAATTTCAATGCAATCTGGGAACGCAGCATCTCGGAAACATCGTCAAACCAGACAGGAGTTAGATACATGTCGTATGCGGGGGCCTCGAAAAGCAGGTCTTCGAAAACAGGCACGTCAATACCAGCCACATTTCTACGGCCCACGCGCCATTCCTTGATGGCCAGCAGATTCTCCAGCCCTTCCGCATCCGAACCGCTCAAGAGTGGATAGACTTCATTCCAGCCCTGGGCAGCCTCGTCAATGGCACGCCTTACGCTGGCAGCCTGCTCACGCATCTTGCGCACTTCCAACTGAAGTTGCTGCTTCTTAAGCTGCAAGGTTGGCAGATAGCGCTGATACATCTTCAGCGCATCTCGCTGTATCTTCAGCTCGTTCTTTGTAAGCTTTATCTTTGGCATCTGATTATTTCTTAACTATTCAGTACTCACCTGAAAGGTCTGATTTTTTTATTTATCCACAGATTTCCACTGATTATCACTGATTACATCTAGAAGACGAGCATGAAAGTGATTTTGACGATGCGCTGAAGCAGCGCAGATTTCCATTTTGTCGGCAGAGGCAAAACTAGTTTTGCCTCTGCCGACAAAACAGGAAACCTTCGGTCCTTTAGGACCTCGTCAAAATCACCGAAGGGTAATCAGTGAAAATC
>JAEEGL017002138.1_pt1 | contig 14367 bp, 9 predicted proteins | sample 9134231 | NCBI WGS metagenome assembly JAEEGL01 (sample SAMN16246548, study PRJNA631951) | gut metagenome | biome: gut microbiome; feature: rumen; material: fiber-attached | host: Bos | place: Iran: Karaj | collected 2018-10
ATTGATATGGTCCATATTTCCGATGACTGGGGCGCTCAGGACGACATGATGTTCAACCCGAAGCTCTGGTGGGAGATCATATACCCGCATATGAAAAAGGTCGTCGATTATGTTCATTCGCGCGGATGCCTCTGCTCGCTGCATTCCGACGGATGCATATTGAAAGTTACGGACGGCATAGAAGCTCTCGGTCTTGACCTTGTGCATCCGTGGCAGGAAAGCGCAGGAATGTCGTATGACCTTTATCTTGATAAATACAGCGATAAATTTGCCATTATGGGCGGAATATGTATTCAGACAAAGCTCGGACTTGTAAGTCAGCAGGAGCTGGAGTGCGATATACGCCGCGTATTCGGTCTTCTGAGAGGCAAACGCTGGGTTTGCTGCACAACGCATTTTGTTCAGGACCACTGCTCAATAGAAGACCTTGCCTTTGCGTATGATCTTATATACAAACTTGCCCGCGAATAACAGGCTTCCAATCTTACTGCAGTAAAAAATTTCAGATTATATCCGAAACGGAGAAATATATGAAACATACCGGATCATCTTTTGAAAAAATACTTAACGAAAAATTTGCACACCCCTCGATCGGCGCAAGAACTGATGTCCGCTGGTGGATGGCGTCGGGAATGCACACAAACGAAACAATTCTTGAAGAAATCCACGCAATGCATGCGGCAGGTTTCGGAGGAGTTGAGCTTTGCCAGCTTGCAGACAGAAACGTTGACGAAAAGCTCTACGGTTACGGAAGCAAACAGTGGGAAAACGATGTGAAGCTGATATTGAATACAGCTCTGGATCTCGGTATGTCTGTTTCGCTCACTTCGGGAGCAGGCTGGTCCACTTCAAACGTGCCGGGACTGGATCCCGATTCGCAAAAAACAAATCAGTGCATAGTACTTGTTACGGAAGAGCTCAAAGCAGGACAAAAACGGAACGGGGCTATTCCGAAAAGCGAACATTTAAGGGAAAAAGCCGTGTTTGTTGGCGCTGTTGCCATGAAAAAATGCGGCGAAAACATATATGACGGCGAAAAATACGAAGTTATTACCGAACTTGTAAGCAACGGCACCCTTGACTGGACAGCGCCGTGCGACGGTGACAGAACGGTTATGTATTATTATATGCAGGGAACAGCTCAGGCAGCCTCACCTGCCGTTGAAAAATCTTACGCTATCAATTATTTCGACAAAAGAGGGATAGAAGCGCTCAAAGAGTATCTTGAAAACAATGTTCTAAACGATGAAAAGCTGAATGAGAAGATCCGCCGCGGAGACGTTCAGCTGTTTATGGATTCTCTTGAATATTCGCACGGCGCAGGCATCACTAACTGGACTGAAAATTTTGAAAATGATTTTTATGCGATAAAAGGCTACAACATTTTGCCGTATATGTTCCTTGCCGCGGGAGCGCCAAGAGTAAGCATCTGGAACTGGGACGATAATTCCGATCTACAGGGTATGTATCGCCTTTCAGACAGCGAGATGAACAAACGCATACTTGACGATATTTTCGACGTGCAGACAAAGCTTTATATGACTGAGTTCCTTGCTCCGTTCCGCGAGTGGCTCAACTCTCACGGTATAACGCTCAGAGTTCAGATATCTTACGGCAAGAACCTTGAAATTTCAGAACCGATAGCGGTTGTAGACAGACCTGAGGCGGAAAACAGAAATCAGAGAAATCAGGTCGATATGTACCGTCTTTGGAGCGGCGGCGCGCATATAATGAATAAAGACCTTTCAGCCGAAACAGGTGGACTTGACAACTCAAACTACAGCTACACGTTTCAGCGGCATCTGCAGGAAGCATACGCCCTTTATGCGTCGGGATACAGCCGTATCATATGGCACATATGGGCTTCAAAATTCGGACCTTTACCCGTATGGCCGGGATATGAAGGCGGAGATTATAAAGATATTTACTACAAGTTCGGCACACGAGAACCGTCATATGCCGATTACACGCTTTTCAACGATCACCTGGGAAGGATACAGGCTTTTCTCAGAGAAGGAAAAGCCGGCGTTGATATAGGTATGATCTATATAAAATACGGTCAGCACATGGTGATCGGCAATAAAATGGACTGGATGCATACGCACAAAACGATGTTTTTCCCGTCAACGGTGCTTCAGGATAACGGATACACATATGATTATTTCAGTCCGTCGTTCCTTGACTGCGCTGTTTTTGACGATGTATCGAAAACAATTGAAAACGCCGGTTATAAAGCGCTTGTTTTGTGGCATAAGGACCTTTCTTTAAGCGGGGCAAAAAGAATATACGCCCTCGCAAAGGAGGGACTGCCCGTTGTTATAGTTGAAGGCGCAGCAGAAACGTCTCCGTATTACGGCGACAGCGAAAACGAACTGAAAGATACATTATCAATGCTGAAAAAGCTTGAAAATGTCGTTTCTGTTCCCGATGCAGACAGCGTTATAAATGCGCTCCATAAACTCGGAATCATGCCGTATATCGCATTTTCTTCTCCGAACCGTCAGCTTCTGACTCAAACGCGAAGAGTTGATGATGATCTTTATGTTTTTGCATATAATTACTGTGACGGATCGCTTCACGACGATGAAACCGATGATCACGGAAACACCGTAACTGCGGAACTTTCAGCAAACGGAAGATATATCCCGTATGAAACAGATCCGTGGACAGGCAAAACAATGATCAGAAATTACCGTTATGAAAACGGAAAAACTTATTTTACATCAACGCTTCAATATGGAGATGTTGCTCTTTACACGCTCGAATCATGCAAAAACTGCGCTGACTTTGAGACAGAAAAATGCAATGAACCATCGGTAAAATACTATTACCCGAAAGAAATAACAGGCTGGGATCTTACCGTTGAATCATGGTCACCCTCGGAAGAAACAGAAGAAAGAACCGAATTTCTGTTCGGTCTTCATACGACCGAATATGCCGTAAAAACGGATAAAAGAAATATACATGTAAAGCTCAACTCCCTTACAACATGGGACAACATAGATGAAATCGGACGTAATGTTTCGGGAACGGGAATTTATAAGTCATCGTTTTACTGGAACGGAAAAACGGAAAGCGGCGAGGTTGCAAACGGCGCGATAATTGATTTCGGAAGTATAACTCAGAGCATTCGCGTTTTCATAAACGGCGTTGAGACCGAGCCGGTAAACATGAATGTTCCGAAAGCCGATATTTCCGGATATCTGCGTAACGGAGAGAATTTTATAGAAATAAAATACAGCTCGAACCTGAATAACATACAGATGTACAGAGGTAAAGTAAAAGAAAATATCCTTGTTACGAATTACCTTGGCTATCTTACTAAATATGAAAGCTACGGACTGAAGCAAGCCGTTCTGATTCCGTATGCAAAATCAGAAAACAGCTAATGAAAAGCTGAATGCCTTTACACTATTAAAAACACGATTTATTATATTTCTTCAACAGCGCTGCTTCTCTGCGGCTGAACGGACGGTAAAACATGATCAAAATCTCTGACGGAACGATAAACGTTGAAACCAAAACTCTGAAAGCGACGATAAAAGACGGAAAAATAATAAGTCTTGCGGCGCGGTCATCGGGGAAAGTATATATTGACGACAAAAATCATGCTTCCCGTGCGCCTCTTCAGCTTGTTTATGCAGGAAACGACAGAGCAGACCTTGACACGGAAAAACACGGCGGAAAAGCGGAAACCGTAATAATAAGCGATACACGTGCGGATATCTGCATAAATTCGTGGAACGGTTCAGGCGTTATTTCCGTATCCGAAGATGAGGCGTCGGGCGACCTTATAATAGAGCCTTCCGCATTTTCAGCAATGAAGGGCGTTCGTTCTGTAAGATGGGATATCGCAGGGCTCAGAAACGACGCAAAAATGGTCGCTCCCCTATTTCAGGGCACCATCGCTGCCATGGACGACCCGATGATAAGAGGGTCACGCTTCAATTACCCTCACAGATGGGAATCACCTTTTGTTATTTTTCATTCTTTGAATGACGGAATGTGGATCCGCACGGAAGATTCTTCATATCTTTTCAGAACGCTTAATGTTGGCGACAAAAACGAATACAACAGGATCGGACTTGAAACCGAAACATGCGGGCCAATAACCGATAACCTTTCGGCAGGCGGCTGCGCATGGCGAATAAACGTTTATGAGGGCGACTGGTCTGTTCCGGTGTTGCAATACAGAGATTTTTTGCGTAAAAAGCTGAATCTTTCTGAAAGAGAAAAAAATATGCCTGACTGGATGCGCGACATACGCCTTGCTTACAGCTGGTGTCCCACAGACAGAAACATACTTTCGCTTTTAAAAAAGTATATCGAGCCCAAAAAGGTGATCATCCATCTGCCCAGATGGAGAAATGACGGATACGATCAGAATTATCCCGACTACACGCCGTCTAAAGAGGCAGTTGCGTTTTTCAGGGAAGCCGCCGAATACGGATATCATGTCTGTCCGCACTTCAACGCGTTTGAAATAGACCCTTCAAGAAAAGATTTTGAGCTTGTGCGCGATTTCAGATATCACGATCCCGAAACGCGGCGCGGTATGGGCTGGGCGTATGACAAGGTGTGGTATCCGGTTCCGGAAGACAATCTTACGCTATGCTCGTCACGTCAGTATAACGTTATGACGAAAATACATCCCGGTCACGCAATGTGGCGGCATATGCTTGAAAAAAACATCAGCAAGGCGGTAGACACCCTTGGCACAGACACCGTTTTTATTGATGTTACCCACGGCGTTTTCAATCTTGATACAGAATACGTTAACAATCTCACCGTAGGCGAAGGAGTTGTTAAACTGCTCAAAGAGATCGCCGAAATAAACGGCGTTGAAAGCGTTGGCGGCGAGGGACTGAACGAGGTCATCGTGCAGGGACAGTATTTTGCGCAGGGACATAGATTCAGTCCGCAAAACGGCGAAAATGAAGCCTGCGTTACACCTGATAAGCTTTGTGCCGTGAACAAAATGCTTTACGGCGATATCTGCCGCATTATAGGATATCATCCGCATGTGGGAGATCCGGAAGAGATGAAAAAAACATTCGAAACCGACTCGGCGCGCGGTTTTTTGCCCACTCTTATCGGACTGAGAGCCGAAAACCTTGAAAATCCCGACAAAGTTGTAAAAGAAATACTCGGAAGCGCATTGTAAATTTGTGATATGTAAATATTCTTCAAAACAGCAAAACAGGACGAAAGCTTTATCGTCCCGTTTTGCTGTATTTATATGCAATTTTAAAAAACTGTTTATGAAGTTTTTGCTTCGATCAAAGCACAGTTACTGTTTCGTCAAGCGGTTTTCTCATAAAATGCCATGGATTAGGCGCACTGTTGTTTGCGGGATAGCCCATAGCAAACATCATAACGGGAATTATGTTTTCGGGCAGAGAAAAAGCCTCTTTCACCTCGCTGCTGTTAAATCCGCGAAGCCATACGGTGTGAACGCCAAGCTCCTGCGCCTCATACATCATAGTTGCGGCAACGATAGTCGCGTCCTGCTCGCCTGAACAGTAGCTGTCATACATTTTATCGCGCGGATTGCGCCACGCGGCAGCCGCATCGTAACAAATGAGCATCATCAGAGGCGCATTGAAATGCGAAACACGAATGCTTCTTACTTTTTTCAGCGCTTCTTCGCTCTGCATCACATATATACGCTGAGGCTGATAGTTGCATGCCGTTGGAGCAAGTCTTCCGACGGAAAGTATTTTATCTATTTTCTCCTGTTCAACGGGACGGGAGTCAAAAAACCGTTCGGAATACCGTTCGGCGGCAAGTTTTTCAAAATCCATTGATATATTCCTTTCAGATCATCTAAAACTTGATTTCGGATATGTCTGTAAAGTGCTTCTACATTACAGTTTTGTGAAATGATATTTTACGGCGGCGAAATCCGAATGAGGATAAGACGGCGCAAAACCAACATTCATAAATGTGCTTCCTTTTGCCATCAATCCTTTTTCTTCAAGCAGATATTCTGCATTCGGATCAAGTCCTGCCATTTTAACGCGTTTTATTTCGTTGTTTACGGAAGCAAATCTTCTGTAGCAGATAAGTTCCGCCCTTGATTTATCTTTTGTTACTACTGCCTCTGTAAAGAATTCTGAATCGAAAGGACTGTCTATACGGTAAAGATCGCCTTCAAGAACGATATCCTCGATCTTATGGTATTCCTCCGTCTGAAGCTTTACGGCAGCCTTTTCTTCGTCCGTAAACTTTGTTGTGTCAAGCTCGTAGCCGGTAGCACCGAGGTGAGCGATGACAGCGCGCGTGTCAAACGGCGTTGTATGTCCGGTCTGATGATTCGGGCATACCGAAACGTGGCATGACATTACGGAAAGAGGATATACGATCGATGTGCCGTATTGTATTTTTGTTCTTTCCTCGGCGTCACTGTCGTCACTCGTCCAGATTTGCGGGAAATAATGCATTATTGCGGGATCAAAGCGCGCGCCGCCTGCGGAACAGCCTTCAAAGAATATATCGGGATGGCCGTTTACTATACGCTCGCAGATATCGTAAAGACCGAGAGCGTAGCGGTGAGCAAATTCCATCTGTCTTTCGGGTTCAAGGCAGTAAGACCACGATTCGGTAACGTTGCGGTTGTAATCCCATTTAACATAGTCCACATTATTCTGCTCTATAATATCGCTTACAGCCTTAACGATATAATCGCGGACATCTTTGCGCGTGAGGTCGAGCATGAACTGATGACGGCTGTAGCAGCGTTTTCTGTTCGGAACACCTATCGCCCAATCTGGATGAGCGCGGAAAAGATCGGAATCTTCACTTACCATTTCGGGTTCGAACCAGAGACCGAATTTCATGCCGAGCGAATGAACATGATCGATGACCGCCTTTATACCGCCGACAAGTTTTTTGTCGTTTACTACCCAGTCGCCTAGACCGGAACTGTCGTTATCTCGTTTGCCGAACCAACCGTCGTCCAAAACAAGTGTGTCTATTCCGAGACCGTTGACCGCATCTGCAATGGCGCAGAGCTTCGGAACGTCAAAATTGAAATACGTGGCTTCCCAGTTGTTGATAAGCAGCGGACGAGATGCTTTGACGTATTTTTTATTTATAAGATGTTCGCGGTACGCGTCGTGGAAAGCGCGGCTCATACCCCCTATTCCGTCAGCGGACCATGCAATAACGACCTCAGGTGTTTCAAACTCTTCACCGGGCGCAAGGCGCCAGTTGAAATCAAAATCGTTTATTCCGCCTGTCAGCTGAGTCGTTCCGTCGGGATTGACCTCGGCCTTGAGAACGTATGACGAACTGTATACAAGGTTTACGCCTATCGCCTCTCCGTGTGTTTCGGTAGTATCGGGGCGAAGCATCGCAATAAACGGATTGAGCGTTGCGGAAGATGATGTGCGTTTCGAATCAATTGAAACAACGCCGTGATGAACGGGAATACGGTCGATATGTCTTTCTTTTGCCCAAACGCCGTAAAGCGAAAGCATTTCATAATTTCTGTCCGGCAATGCAAGAGTGAAAGAATATGCCCTTTCGAGACGGATATCGTCAGAAGTGAGGTTTTTATAAACTGCTCTTCTCGCAATTACGGAACAGTCGTCATATACCGTATAGTAAAGGTCTGCGGCAAAACCGTTTATTTTATCTTTCAGATGTATCACAAGAGTATCGCCGCCGTCCATGGAAGGCATTCCGGATATCTTCAGTTTTTTAACGATATCGTAAGAATCAAAAAGCAGCTCGCAGAGCCTGTCTCCGGCAGGATTTACGATCTGAACGGCAGGTTCACGGTAGTCGCCCGTGCCGAAGAACGAGAGTTCCGACGGATAAGCATTATAAGACGGAACATTATCTATCCCCGGAGGGGTAGCAGCTGTCGATGTTGCGCCGAATGCGCGGGTAAAGCGCAGATCGTCTGCTCCGACGAGCGAGCCGAAATAGAGATGTTCCGGATAGCCGAGATCGTTTATCCAGAAGGCATAGCAAAGATCTTTGCCATGAAGCATAAACGTTTTTGTTTTGTCATTATAAATGATAGACATAACTTTTTACCTTTCTTATACCTTTTTTGAGGGTCATTCATGAAAATATTCTTATGCTCAGCGAGTGTATGCATATGATCGCTGAAGAATATACGGCAACAGTTTTCTTTAATTATATCAGACTCATCTGCTGGTGTCAAGATTTTTAAACATAAAAAATATTTTTCGTGTATCATTTTTCACGAACTGAGGAAAATCTATTGACAATAATACTGCCATACGATATAATAACAGCAAGGAAATGAGTATTTTACTGCATATTGAAAGGAAAGGATCAGAAAAATCTATGAATAAACTATATCTATACCTTTTCGAACCCTTCAACAATCTTTCAAAACGACTGTATATAACAATTATAACTATCCTTTTTCTCTCCGCTTTTTTCTTTTTTATCGGCGTATTCTCCAATGTTTTTAATACGGAAAATCTTTCGTTGTCTTTAAGAAACAATGAAACATTTCTTTCATATATGCAGTTGTATATTGATACTCCGATTGAAGACAGGTTTGCAGGAGCGCCATCTTTGTATGAAGGAATGAATCTTCTCTCCCAAAACGATAAAGAAGAAAAGCGTAGAGTTGAAATAGAAACTGACCGCTTTATATGCGACTTATACAATATGCAGAATGATGATTTTATCATCGAGTACTGCATTTTCAGGGATTTTCAACTTCCGGGCTTACCCAAGCTTTTTGACAGCAACTGTATTCAGGTAAACGAATCGTTTTTCGAGCATGAATATCTCCCAATTTGCAAGGGAAGAGGAATAACGCAGGAAGACTTTGATGAAATAAGGAATGCAAAAAACAGAAAACTCATAATAAACGTTATTGCGGGGTATTCCTATATGGAATACTACGATGTGGGGGATATTATCCGTCAACAAGACGATCCTTATACAGATGAATATCTGAATGAAGAGACTGAAGACTACACTCTTGGTCTTTACGATCAGGAATACGCTTCATACAGAATAGTCGGATTTATAGAAAAAGGCGTAACGTTTGCAAATGCTTCGGGGTCTGTAAGAACAACAGATAATCAGATCTTTATTCCATGTATTGTTCCGATAAGCATTAATTTCCCTTCAATCGCAGAGAAAGGCAACTATATGGTCGCGGAAGAAATTCCGGAATGGAAAATTCTTATCAGAAAAGGTAAAACAGACGAATACGCAGATATTATAAATCAGAAACTCAACGGACTTTTTATAGATAATTATTATGATTTGATCAACTCATATAGTCAATCTTATGCAATTCTCGATCAGGTAGTTGCCGCACGAAACGACAGCTTTATTATAATAGCGATCATTCTTCTTGTTTTCTCCGTTTCGGGAATAATCGTTTCTACTGTAAACAAATTCAAAACGAATATACGCTCATATACCGTTCATATGACTGTCGGTGCAACGAATAAAGATATATATGCCTTTTCCGCAATAGAAATGCTTATGCAGATAATAATCGCGCTTGCCATAGCGCATATACCGTTTATGCTGAGCTTTATAGATATACCGATACTAAGATTTATAAACAGAAACATACCGTATATGCACAGTTCCTCAATGTATATAATGATAATGATTTTCACGGTTCTTTTTATCGCCGTAACAGTTGCCGTCACCGCCTGGTGCATAAAAAAATACAGTCTTGCGGAAATACTGAAAGGGAAGGAATAAAAAAATCAAAGTATTATATCTGATAATACCTCCTAAAAAGTATTCTTTCGATTTATGATAATGAAACAGTGAAAAAAAATGTCGGAGTAAAACCGCCAAAGCCGCCTTAGCATTAAAGATAAAGCGGCTTTTGAAAATATGGATTGTGTTATTGGTTTTCTGAATAATATGTAATAAAGTCAAAAAAACTTTTCAATCGAACGAAAAGCGATGGCATAAAATGACAGTTTTCATAAAGTGACGGTCAATATCGCCACTTTTTGAATAGTGTCTCTTGACTTTCCTGTAAAGTTATGTTAAATTTAAATCAGAAACAAACTCACCCCATTTTTCGGATTATTGCGATTTCCGTTTTACGCCGCAGCATAATGAAACGGAAATAATGAGGCTAATGATTCGGATATTTTATTCATTATTTTCTCCAATAAGCTCGCATTAACTCCACTATAAGATAGTGACTGAGGTTGAAATTAGTATCTTTCTATGATAGAATATTGCGCAGAAGCAACAAAGTCGACCTTTTTCTGTCATATAGCGGTGTTTTCAGCCACAATGTCAAGTTGTGATATCCACAAACTCTATTTTTTTAAATCTATGTTTCAGTTTTATTTGCAGCTATTAAATCTTCAGCTTATCAGGCATGCATTCATAAATGATCTGAGCAATTTCTTCGTCAGGGTCTATGCAATCATTTTCTATCCAGAATCTTAAGCATGAAATCAGTGATGAATGAAAAATAATAATATAATACATCATAAGATATTCTTTTGCTGCTCTGCTATTGTAAATATTTTTAAAATAGTCAATAATCATATCACCGGAAAGCTGTTTCGTATAATCATAGTGGAATGTCGATAACACAACTTTAAATAAATTTTTATTTTCCCTGATATGAATAAGCAGGGGAATAAAAAACTTCGGGCCTGTTGCAATGGTTCTGTTGTCAACATACTTTTTCTTGATCTGTTCAAGATTATCATTTCTTATTGCTGTAAAAAGTTCGGAAGTATTTGCAAAATGTGAATAAAAAGTTGAGCGCGGGATATTAGCTTTAGTACAGATGTTTTTGACATTCATTCCCTCTGCGGGAATTTCGTTTAACAGTTCAATTACAGCACTTTTAATGCGATTTTCTGTTTTAATCCATACTTTTGTGATTTTCTTGTGCATTTTTCCCTCCATATTATCGTCAAACGCTACATCTTTTATAAAAAGTGTAGTAGTACTACACTTTTGCGAAAAGTTGTAGTTGCGTTTCGTCCTTTTTCATAGTATACTATATTCGGAAAATAAAGTCAACCCATTTTTCGGATCATAACGATCCCGTTTTACGCCGGCAAAATGAAACGGAAATCGAGCCGGCAAATAATCCGTGAAGACTTTGACGGCGTTTTCGAATTTCGAAGGAAGGAGGATACTCAAATGAAGATCAAGAAAATATTGATCTCAGTATTGCTGATAATGGCTTTTGCAGTAATTACCGTAACTCCGCTTTTGGCTGATAATATACTCATTATTCAGGATTCATATTATTATACTGAGAATGACACATATATTACCTCTCAGTGCGCCACAAGCGCTGGCGAACCGCAGAAGCATAGAGCAGTTGCAACAGTATGGTCTATATGGGACTCTCTGACTGAATATGGCAACTACCATGCCCTCCATTCTGCTACCTCTGCTACGATTTATATAGGCAACCATGCTGACGATCATCTCAACTATTACGAAGTCTGGCAACCTGGAACCTAAGGCAACTGTTTCCGGTTATCGGGATATGCGGCGATCGGGCATATCCCCGCATTCTTGAACATGAGGAAAAAAATGAATCAAATATACTTATACCTTTTCGAGCCCTTCAACAATCTTTCAAAGCGGCTGTATATAACAATTATCACTATCCTTTTCCTCGCCGCATTTTTCTTTTTTATTGGTGTATTCTCAAACGTTTTCGATACCGAAAACCTTTCACTGTCCCTGAAAAACAACGAAACTTATCTGACATATCACCAGATGTATATTGGTGAATCACTAGAAAGAGTTTTTAATCATGATATAGAACATATTCAACAAGCACTTCAATATCTTTCTGCGAACGATAATAAGGAAAGAATACGAATCGAAATAGAAACAGACCGTTTTCTGTGTGATCTTTACACAATGCAAAATGACGACTTTATTATGGAAAGATGTATGCTCAGGTCTCTTCCTGTACCGGGTATGCCAAAGTCGCGTGACAGCGGTTTTGTTCAAGCAAATGAATCATTCTTCACATATGAATATCTTCCTATCTGCAAGGGCAGAGGAATAACGCATGAAGATTTTGATGAAATACGTAACGCAAAAAGTCCTGATCTGATAATAAATGTTATCGCAGGATATTCATATATGGATTATTATGAAATAGGCGATATTCTCGGTATGGAAGATGATGGGATGCAGGAGTATTTTTCAGACTATGACGGATCGACAGAATACACTCTCGGTCTTTTCGATCAGGATTTCGCAAAATACAGAATCGTCGGATTTATAGAACAGGGGGTTACTGTATCAAATCCATCTGGTGCGATAGTAAAAACAGATAATCGGATTTTCGTTCCCAACTTACCACAGTTAAGTGTTAATTTCCCTGAAATTGCAGAATCCGGTTACTTGATTGTCGAAGAACTCCCGACATGGAAATTTCTCATAAGAAAAGACAAAACAGACGAATACGCAGACATAATAAATCAGAAACTTAACGGACTTTTTATAGATAAATACGTGGATTTGCTTGACTCCTCCAACAACACCCGCGCAATTCTTGACCAGATAGTTGCCGCACGAAACGACAGCTTTATTATAATAGCGATCATTCTTCTTATCTTTTCTGTTTCCGGAATAATCGTTTCTACCGTAAACAAATTCAAAACGAATATACGCTCATATACCGTTCATATGACTGTCGGAGCGACAAATAAAGATATATATGCCTTTTCCGCAATAGAAATGCTTATGCAGATAATAATCGCGCTTGCGATAGCGCATATTCCGTTTATTCTCAGCTTTGTTGATATACCGGTATTGAGATTTATAAACAGAAACATACCGTATATGCACAGCTCCTCAATGTATATAATGATAATGATTTTCACGGTTCTTTTTATCGCCGTAACAGTTGCCGTCACCGCCTGGTGCATAAAAAAATACAGTCTTGCTGAAATACTGAAAGGGAAGGAATAAAAAAATCGATATGAATAAATTATACCTATATCTTTTCGAACCCTTCAACAATCTTTCAAAACGCCTGTATATAACAATTATCACTATCCTTTTTCTCGCCGCATTTTTCTTTTTTATCGGCGTATTCTCAAACGTTTTCGATACTGAAAACCTGTCGCTGTCACTGAAAAACAATGAAACGTATTTGACGTATCATCAGATGTATATATATCAGCCGATACAAAGTATCTTGAGCGGTGATACTCCTATAAATGAAGAGTTGAATTATATTGCCATAAACAACAAAGAAGAAAAAAATCGTATTGAAATAGAGACCGATCGCTTTATCTGTGATCTTTACAATATGCAAAACGAAGACTTTATCATGGAAAGGAACAGTCTAAGAGGTTTTCCGATACCGGGATTACCTAAACTGTTTGATCAGTCATTTATTCAGGCAGATGAGTCTTTTTTTGAACATGAATATCTTCCTATCTGCAAAGGCAGAGGGATAATCCATGAGGACTTTGAAGAGATCAGAAATGCAAAAAGTCCGGACTTGATAATTAACGTTATAGCAGGTTATTCCTACATGGAATATTATGAAATAGGCGATATTCTCGGTATGGAAGACGACGGCTCACAGACATATTTTTCAGACTATGACGGATCGTCCGAATTCACTCTCGGACTTTACGATCAGGATTTTGCAAAATACAGAATAGTCGGATTTCTTGAAAAAGGAGTTACATATGCAAATTCTTCGGGAGGCATACACAGTACAGATAACAAAATATTTGTTCCTAATATTCCTCAGATAAGCGTCAATTTCCCGGAGATTGCCGAAAAAGGGAACTGGGGCGTTTCAGAGGAGATAATAGAATGGAAATTTCTCATAAGAAAAGGCAAAACAGATGAATATGCAGATATAATAAATCAGAAACTCAAAGGGCTTTTTATAGATAAATACTATGATCTTCTCGATTCTTCCAATAACGCGCGTGCAATACTTGACGAAGTAGTCTCTGCACGAAACGACAGTTTTATTATTATAGCGATAATTCTTCTTATCTTCTCCGTTTCGGGAATAATCGTTTCTACCGTAAACAAATTCAAAACGAATATACGCTCATATACCGTTCATATGACTGTCGGCGCAACGAAGAAAGATATATATATTTTTTCCGCAATAGAAATGCTTATGCAGATAATAATCGCTCTGGCGATAGCTCATATTCCGTTTATTTTAAACTTTCTCGATATACCGATATTAAGATTTATAAACAGAAATATACCATATATGCACAGCTCTTCAATGTATTTAATGATAATGATTTTCACGGTTCTTTTCATCGCCGTAACAGTTGCCGTCACCGCATGGTGCATAAGAAAATACAGTCTCGCTGAAATACTGAAAGGGAAGGAATAGAAGAAAAAATGACAAAAGAG
>JAEEGL012821860.1_pt1 | contig 14366 bp, 14 predicted proteins | sample 9134231 | NCBI WGS metagenome assembly JAEEGL01 (sample SAMN16246548, study PRJNA631951) | gut metagenome | biome: gut microbiome; feature: rumen; material: fiber-attached | host: Bos | place: Iran: Karaj | collected 2018-10
ATCAAAAGAAGAAAGAATTGTTAAACCTAGAAACTTCTTTTTATATCTTTTCTTAAAAAGAACTTTTGATGTCATTGCATCACTAACATTCTTGATTCTTTTTGGTTGGTTTATATTGATATTAATGTTTATTAAGTTTTGTGAAGATGGACATAATCCGATATATACATCGATTAGAGTCGGTAAGAATGGCAAATTAATTAAATTTCATAAAATTAGAACAATGAAGCCAAATGCAGATAAGCTTAAGCAAGAACTTATTGATAAAGGACTTAATGAAGCTGATGGACCAGTATTCAAAATGAAGGATGATCCAAGAATCACTAAGATTGGTAAATTCTATAGAAAGTTTAGTTTAGATGAATTACCACAAATATGGGATATATTTGTTGGAAGAATTAGTGTTGTTGGTCCTAGAAGTCCAATATATGAAGATGTTCACCTAAATTTATGTGCGACATATTGGTAAGAGTAGTGCTTTAATAATTTAAAATTATTGTTTGTGTCAAATGGACACAAATGTTTACATATAAAGGAGGGTCTTTATGCAAGAAAAAAACATAAGTGACCGAATGGAAAGACCTAATAATGAAAATAGAGAAGTACATCCAAAGAATGGTTTAGTTTATAGGTTCATTAAAAGAACATTTGATATATTGTTATCTTTATTATTTCTAATACTTTTTGGATGGTTTATTTTATTATTAATGCTAATAAAGTTTTGTGAAGATGGACATAATCCAATTTACACATCCATTAGAGTCGGTAAAAATGGTAAATTAATTAAGTTTCATAAAATAAGAACAATGAAACCAAATGCTGAACAATTAAAAGCTCAACTTATAGCTGAAGGTAAGAATGAAGCAGATGGTCCAGTGTTTAAAATGAAAGACGACCCTAGAATAACAAAAATTGGGAAGTTTTATAGAAAATTTAGTTTAGATGAACTTCCTCAAATTTGGGATATTCTTATGAATAGAATCTCCATAGTTGGACCACGCTCTCCAATAAAATTTGAAGTTGATCAATACACGGATTTTCAACGTCACAGATTAGATGTAAAGGGTGGATTATTATGTCTTTGGCAAATCCAAAAGAATCGTCATGATTTAAATTTTGATGATTGGGTAGAATTAGATATTAAATATGTTGAAACGAGAAGTCTATGGCTTGATTTTAAAATTATAGTTATAGGTGCTTTTAGAGTGATTTTCGATCATTCGGGAGAATAGTTATGAAAAAAATTATGATTGTTGTTCCGTATCTAAGTGATGGTGGAGCAGAAAGAGTTGCTAGTCTTTGGGCAAACTTTTTATCAAAAAATTATCAAGTGTTACTATTAACGTATTATACTGTAAACAATGAATATAGTGTTGATAAAAATGTTGAAAGAAAAACTCTTGTTACAACTAAAAATGAATATGATAAAATTAGTTTTATGAAAAAGATTAAAATTATTAGGAATTATATAGATTCTTTTGAACCTGATGTTATTATTCCTTTTTTATCTCATACAAATATCGCTGTTTCTCTCGCTAATAAGAGAAAAAAGACAGTTGTTTTTCAAACAATTAGAAACAATCCGTGGCTTAATCCTGGTAGTAAATTTTTTAGATTTTTAAGAAATCATTTTATTAAAAAAGAAAAGAAACTTATTATTCAAAATAATGAGCAAGGTGAATATTTTAAAAAGTATAATTTAAAAAAATATGTTGTATGTAATCCTGTTAATCCAGCTACAATGGAAATTAATAATATTAAGATAAGTTATGATAAAATAAACAAAATAATTGCAGTTGGCAGATTACATGAACAAAAGAATTATAAAATGATGATTGATTCAATTTATGATTTAATATACGTTTATAAAATGAATGTTATTTTAGATATATATGGTGATGGTCCTCAAAAAAATGAATTGATTGACTATATAAATATGCGAAACATGACTAATTATGTTTTTTTAAAGGGAAGATGTGATGACATAATTTCTATTGAAAAAGATTATGATTTGTTTTTAATGACATCTAATTATGAAGGTTTTCCAAATGCGCTTTTAGAAGCAATGGCAGTTGGATTACCTGTTATCTCAACTGATTGCAAAACAGGGCCCAAAGATTTGATTAATGATGGAGTAAATGGTTTTTTGGTTAAAATAAATGATAGTAAAGACTTGTCAAAAAAAATTAGTGAAGTTAATGATGAATTATTGTTGAAAAAAACAGGTGCTCTTGCAAGAGAGGATGTTTTGGAAAAATATAATATGCAGGAATCTATGAGACAGTTGACTTATGCAATAGAGGATGTATCTAAATAGCGGGTGATTAATATGTGGTATTTTCTTGTATTTTTGTTCTTAGTAAATTCAATATTTTTCATAGGTTATATTGGTAGGAATCTATATATTTCAAAAAAAATTAATTGTGGATTCTTTTTTAATTTAATTTATTCATTAACATTTGGCGTAATTCCATTTTTATTATCACTTTTATATGCGACAGCTAACATAAAGTTTAGATTGAGAAACGTCATAGTTTTATCATATTCAACTAATGAAGCAAGTGCTTTAGCTATAACAGCCTTGATATCATTCTTATGTTTCTTTTTATTTAATTATTTATATAAAAAAGAGGCAAAATTAAATTTTGTAAAAAGGTATGAAAATAAGAAAAAATCAATTCGAGAGAATCAATTGATTATTGCCGGCTTAATTTCGTTATTTATAGGAATAATATCTTTATATTTATGGACAAATATTTTTGGTGGCCCAATTAAATTTATGTCTATGGCTGCTAGTGTAAGAGGAGATTCTGATAATGCTTTTGGAAATTCTTTTGCAATGTTTAAGCAACCTGCAAAACTTTTATTTCCGTCAACATTTACGTTTTATTTATTGTTTTTGAATAAAAGTAGTAAGCATAGATTATTTGAATTTTTAATGTTTTGTATTTCTTTGTTTTATAATGTCATTTTTTTACTTGATACAGATGGAAGACTATCAATAACGTCGTTTGCTGTTGTTATGATCTTAGCTCCGTTTTTAATTAGAAAAGAGATTAAGAAGAGATATTTATTATTTGTTGCTTTAATTGGTTTTTTAGCAATAGTTCTTATCGCAAAACTAGATGATATTACTTATTATATGAATAATGGAGTATCAAGTGATACTGAGAGTACATCAATTTTTGAAACGATTATGAATGAGTTTTTGTTTGTTTATAAAAGTAATATAAATGCTGTAGAAAATAATGTTGTGAATGTTCCTACTATGTGGGCATATAATGATTTTGTTTCTGGTATTCAAGCATGGTTACCTAATAGTATTAAGTTTAGTAATGTTGAAACAGTTTGGACATTTAATACTATATACAGTAATTCAACAGCTACAGTACCATGTGATATTATTTCGCAAGGTATTTATGATTTTGGATTAATTGGACCATTCATTTTTGTTGCTATTTCAAGCAGACTATTAAGGATAATTGATAAGAAAAAAGAGAATTCATTATCTATATATGAAACAGTATTTTTCTTAGCTTTTATTATGATTTCTATTAGAATGCCTAATTATTGTTCTTTATATGATTTTATGCTTGGTATTTTCCCTTATGTAATATTCGCATTGATTTCTAATTTTATTGTATTTATATGTAATGTTGGTGTTGATTATGAGAAAAATTCATGTGTTTTTTGATCGTAAACAGTTTACTTTTAGATGGCTGAGCGCACTGGTTTGGGCCAAAAATGAGTTTTATAATAATGATGTTAAAGTAATAATAGGTAATAGTATTAAGTATTTTGGAAAAATTAATTTTATATCTGAGATAAATAAAATTTTAAAAGGTAAATATGATATTGTATTTTTAGCTTATCATAGAACTTCTGGATTTTTTGATTTGGGTGAAGAAAAGGTTCTTAAATTTCTAGAAGATTTAAAAAAGAGATGTAATAGATTAGTGTGGCTTGATACATCTGATGGAACAGGAACATCACAATTTGAAGTTTTACCGTACGTTGATATTTATCTAAAAAAGCAATTGTTGATAAATAAAAAATTATATCTTACTGATTTTTTTGGCGAGAGAATATATTTGGATTATTATCATAAAGAAGGTTACTTGTCATCTTCAAATACTCAGAATAATTATAGAAGTTTTATAAATAATGAGACTTACTTATCTAAACTTGATATCTCATGGAATATTGGTTTGGGTGATTATTTTAGTTCAAAATTAAAGTTTGTTTTTAACAAAAATAGAACTAAAGATCGCACTAAAATTGTAGATATCGATCGTGATAATGTTTTTGATATACATTTTAGAGGAAGTATTAATAAAAATAATATAGGTTTTCAAAGAAAATTAGCATTTGATTCAATTCTTAAATCTGAATTGAAACATCCAGATTATTCTTTTGATCCAAAACATAAAGTATATTTAAAGGAGTTAAATGCTTCTAAGTCTGTAATTAGTCCGTTTGGTTTTGGTGAAATATGTGTAAGGGATTTTGAAGCATTTTCTAATGGTTGTGCATTATTCAAGCCATCAGTAAGTCATATGGCTACATTCCCTAATTATTACGTAGAAAATGAAACTTATATTCCTGTAAAATGGGATTTTAGTGATTCAAAAGAAAAGTATAATTTGTATTTAAAAAATGATTCTTATAAGGATATTGCTAGAAACGGACAAAAAAGATTTAATTATTATAAGTCCATAGATGGTAAAAAAGAGTTCGTTAAACATATTATTGATGTTATAGGAATTAGGAGGGAAAAATGAAAGTAGTTATTTTGGCTGGAGGTTTTGGTACAAGAATCAGTGAAGAATCTCACTTAAAACCAAAACCAATGATTGAAATAGGAGAATTACCTATCATAATTCATATAATGAAAATGTATTCTGCTCAAGGATATAACGATTTTATAATTTGTGCAGGATACAAACAACATATTATTAAAGAATATTTTGCAAATTATTTTTTATATAATAATGATGTAACTTTTGATATGAAATCTAACGAAAGAATAATTCATAATAGGTCAAAAGATAACTGGAAGGTTACTGTTGTTGATACTGGATTAAATACAATGACTGGTGGTAGGATTAAAAGAATTCAAAAGTTTATAGGTAATGAGTCATTTATGTTGACTTATGGCGATGCTGTGGCTGATATTGATATTTCTAAATTATTAGAAAGTCATAAAAAATCAGGAAAGATTGGAACAATGTCTTGTTATAATTTTGGACAAAACAAAGGTGTTGTGGAGATTAGTAATGGTGCTGTTTCTGCGTTCAGAGAAAAATCTGATTTAGATGGCGATTTAATTAATATAGGTTTTATGGTTATGAATCCAGAAATATTTGAATATATTGAGAACGATAAAACTGTATTTGAAGAATCTCCTCTAAAAACTTTAGTTTCAAAAGGTCAATTAAATGCATATGTTCACACTGGCTTTTGGCAATGTATGGATACGTTAAGGGAAAAAGAAAAATTAGAAAAATTATGGTATTCAGATAATTGCCCATGGAAAATTTGGAAGGACTAATATTATGTTAGATTTAAGTTTCTATAAGAATAAAAAAGTACTTATTACTGGGCATACAGGATTTAAAGGTACTTGGCTCGCTAAAATATTAATAAATGCTGGTGCTATTGTACTAGGTTATTCTTTAGAAGCACCAACTAATCCAAGTTTATTTAAATTATCAAAAATAGAAAGTCAAATGACATCTATTATAGGTGATGTTAGAGATTATAAACATTTAAAAAGTGTATTTGATGAATTTCAACCTGAAATAGTTATGCATTTAGCTGCACAACCTATTGTTAGAGATTCATATAAAAATCCATTATATACATATGAAACTAATGTAATGGGAACTGCAAATATTTGTGAATGTGTAAGACTTACACCATCAGTTAAATCATTCTTAAACGTTACAACAGATAAGGTATATTTAAATGATGAAATTCCTAATCATCCGTTTAAAGAAGATGAACCACTAGATGGATATGATCCATATAGTAATTCAAAATCTTGTAGTGAACTTGTTACACATTCATATAAAAAATCATTCTTTAAAGATATGGATGTAGCAGTATCCACAGCAAGAGCAGGTAATGTTATTGGAGGTGGAGACTTCGCCAACGATAGAATAATCCCAGATTGTATTAGGGCAGTAGAAAAAGGAGAAGATATAATAGTACGTAATCCTTATTCTACAAGACCTTATCAACATGTATTAGAGCCTTTATACATTTACCTTGATATTTGTGAGAAACAATATAAAGATAGAAAATATGAAGGATATTATAATGTCGGACCAGATGATTGTGATTGTGTAAATACTGGTGACCTAGTTACAATGTTTTGTAATAAATGGGGTAATGGTGCTAAATGGATTAATAAACATGATGGTGGACCACATGAAGCAGCATTCCTTAAATTAGATAATCAAAAAATTAAAGATACTTTTGGATGGAAACCGAGATGGCATATAGACGAATGTATGGATAAGATTGTTGAATTTACAAAAGTATATTTTGATAATAAAGATAATATTCCATTTGAAATGGATAAGGAAATAAAAGAATTCTTTGAGGTATAATATGCGAGCAATAGTTACTGGAGCTAACGGCTTCGTTGGCTCAAATTTGATTAAAAAGTTAGTTGAAAATAATATTAATGTATTAGCTATTGATATTTCATTTGCTAATTCTAAATTACCTCAAAGCACATTAATTGAGAAATTAGAAATGTCAATAGATGAAATTGATAGATTAACAAACGATAATAAATATATGAATTATGATTTGTTCTATCATTTTGCATGGATTGGAGTTAATGGACCTGAAAAAGGAAAAATTGAGAATCAATTGAAGAATATTGATATGACAATAAAATGTGCTAAAGTAGCTAAAGAATTATCTGTTAAGAAATTTTTATGTGCTGGAACAGTTGCAGAAAGAAATATTGAGTGCTTATCAAATTTATCAGCAACAGGTGCTGGAATGTTTTATGGCGCTGCTAAGCATGCAGCACATTTGATGTTAGAAACATATTGTAAAAATATAGGATTAGACTTTGTTTGGATGCAGTTTTCAAATATATATGGCCCATCAAATAAAACTGGTAATTTAATAAGTTATACATTAAATCAATTAAACAATAATGAAGAAGCTACATTTGGTCCTGCAAAGCAACCATATGATTTTATATTTGTTGATGATTTAATTAATGCAATTTATTTACTTGGAATTAATAAAACTAACCACAATTTTTATTTCATTGGTTCAGGCAAACCTATGATACTTAGTGAATATTTAAATAAAGTTGGCAAAATATGTAATAAAGAACATTTAATTAAAATAGGGGTTAGATCAGATGATGGTATTAAATATTCATTTGATATGTTTGATAATAAAGAATTAATAAATGATATTGGTAATTATGTTTCAATGGAATTTGAAGAAGCAATTAGATATACTATAGAGAATTATTAAGAGGTGACTGCCATGCAAAAGTGGGAATTTCAAAAATTAGAATTGAAAGATGCGTATTTAATAAAGCCATTCTATGCAGATGATAATAGAGGTGGATTTATTAAAGATTATTCAAAAGAAGTATTTGAACAAAATGGTATCAATCATGATTTGAAAGAAGTGTTCTATACTATTTCTCATAGAGGAGTAATAAGAGCAATCCATTTTCAAAATATAAAGCAACAACCAAAACTTGTACGTTGTGTGTCAGGCAAGGTATACGATGTAATAATTGATTTAAGAAAAGATTCACCTACATTTATGAAATGGCAAGGATTCTATTTAACAGGTGAAAATATGAATGAATTATTAGTTCCTGCGGGGTTTGGACATGGTTATTTAGTAATTGAAGATTCTATTGTCTCTTATAAGTGTTCTGAAAAATTCTATGGTGAATATGATTCTGGTATTAGATATGATGATCAAGATATGGGAATTGTTTGGCCTTATGAAGAAATTGGTGGAAAAGATAAAGTTATTAATTCAGTAAAAGATGATAATTTACAATCATATAAAAAATTCATTGAAGAATATAATCATTTTATAATTGGTGAGTAATATGAAAATTTTAAAAAAAATTAGAGATAGATATATTTTATGGAAGTTTGATAGAATTAATAAAAAAGGGTTATCAGATAAAGAATATCTAATAGAAATTGGTAAAATACGTCTTGGTTATGTAATGAATTTAGATAATCCGAAAACATTTAATGAGAAGGTTAACTGGTTAAAAATAAATGATCATAAAGATTATTATTCTATATTAGTTGATAAAATTAGGGTTAAAGATTATGTTGGAAAATTGATAGGATTTGATCATATTATTGAAACGTATGGTGTATGGAACAGCTTTGACGAAATTGATTTTGATAAATTACCAAATAAATTCGTTCTAAAATGTAATCATGATTCTGGCGGACTTGTAATTTGTAAAAATAAAAATGATTTTGATATATCAAAGGCAAGAAAAAAAATTAACCGTTGTCTTCAAACGAATTATTATGATAGGACAAAAGAATGGCCTTATAAAAACGTTAAACCAATGATTTTGGCTGAAAAACTACTTGAAGATGAAGGTAAAATTGTTCCCGAAGATTTTAAAATATATTGTTTCAATGGAAAACCAAAATACATTGTAGTTTTTCATAATAGATTTAATAAGAATGCTAAATTGAGCGAGACAGTATATAATTTAAATTGGGAGCCTCAAAATATTTCGTTAGATAATCATTTTGAAGTGAGTGATGAAGTTATACCTAAGCCTGAGTGCTTTGATGAACTAATAAAATGTTGCTCGATTTTATGTAAAGATTTTAAGCATATTAGAATTGATTTTTATATTGTTAATAATAAAGTATTCTTTGGTGAAATGACATTATATACTGCTAGTGGATTTCAACCTATGATTCCACAAACATTGGATGTAGAATTAGGAAAATTGTTTGAAGTATTATAATTTGTTTTTTAAAGAATTTATGTCTTTTAAGTTTTTATGGTGAAAATAATATGAATAGAAAAATGCGACTTAAACTTAATACTATTTCCGGTTTACTTTATCAAGCCGTAGCTATAATATGTGGATTCATATTACCTAGATTGATTTTAAAGACATATGGTTCTGAAACAAATGGTTTAGTTAATTCTATCCAATCAATTTTAAATGTTATAACATTGATGGAACTTGGTGTTGGAGCTGTTGTTCAGACATCTTTATATAAACCATTGGCTGAAGATGATATGAATCGTGTTTCACAAATTGTGGGTGCAGCAAAAAAATTTTTTAGGATTGTAGGTATTTCTTTTGGCATTTTTGTTTTTGCAATTTGCTTTATATATCCATTTTTTGTAAAAGAACAATTTGAGATTTATACAACGGTTTTGCTTATTCTTTCTATATCAATTACATTGTTTGCGCAATATTTTTTTGGGATTGTTAATAGTTTATTAATTAAAGCTGATCAAAAAGCATATATTTATGATTTTATTCAGATAACTGTAATGATTATCAACACTTTGGTTTGTGCCTTATTAATGATATCGGGTGTTTCTATTGTAGTGGTTAAATTTGTATCAGCTTTGATTTTTTTAATTAGGCCTTTTGTTATTTTTCTTTATGTATTAAAAGTTTATAAAATATATAAAGTGAGATTAACTGGAGATGAATTACCTCAAAAATGGAATGGTATAGTACAACATGTTTCATCATATATTTTAGATAGTACAGATATTATTATTTTAACATTATTTTCAACATTAAGTGATGTTTCAATTTATTCAACCTATTATTTGATATGCCATTCTTTAAGGTTACTTGTAATTTCATTAACAAATGGATTACAATCATATTATGGCAATTTAATAGCATTAGGGGAAAAAGATTTACTAAAAAAAGATTTTAATAAATATAGCTTTTTAATAAATTATTTTTCATTAATTATTTTTGCAACTAGTTGTATTTTAATTGTTCCTTTTATTATGGTTTATACCAATGGAATTACTGATACAGATTATAATCAATTTGCTTTTGGAATATTATTGATTATTGGACAATTTTTCTGCTGTACAAGACGAATATTTAATTTATTAGTAACAGCAGCGGGTAGATTTAAACAAACTCAAACTAGTGCTATTATAGAGGTTCTTATTAATGTAGTATTATCTGTGGTTTTAGTTATTAATTATGGATTGATTGGTGTTGCCATAGGAACTGCAGTTGCAATGTTATATAGAACAATTTATTTTGCGTATTATTGTTCAAAGCATTTAGTAAGACGCAATATGCTATATTTTATTAAAGATATGCTAATTAATATTGTTGTTTTTTCCGGAGCTATAATTGTTGGATTCTTAGTTAATAAAAATATAGTCGTTGAAAATTATTGGCAGTGGATAGTTTTAGCTTGTATTACTACTTGTTGTATGTTTATTATAATATTTATTATATGTGTTATTTTTAATTTTAATATGTCAAAAAAGATGTTGGCTACATTGAAAAATAAATTTTGTAAATAATTGTAATTGATTTATTTAAAAAATTAATAAAGTATAAGCATTATACTTTTGGGAGATGACAATATGAGTAGAATTTTAATTTGTTTCAAAAAAATATTAATTAAAAGAATAAATAAATATAAAATAAAAAAAGAATTGAAACATGAGAAAAGAAAGATTAGGGACAAAAGAAGAGTTAAAATTATTAACCAGTTTTCTTTGACGAATGAACAGAAAAGATTAATAGATAATTTTTATTTAGAAAATTATGGTAAAAGGATACCATATGATTGGCACAGAGAATATTCGGCTTTTACTGGTAGATTTGATTATAAATATTTTCCTGAATTGTTGTTTATTCCAGTAGTCGAAAAAATGTATAATGATAAAATACAATCTAAAGCATTTAGTGATAAAACTCTTTTACCTCTATTTATTAATGGCTTAAATTATGTTAAGACTCCTCAAATAATATCATCGATGACAAATTCTTATAATTCAAAATATTATAATGAGTTATTAGATGTTAAGTCAATTTGTGAAAGAATTGGAAATATTGGGGAATGTTTTATTAAACCAGCTAAAGATACAAATTCAGGATTTGGATGTATGCCTTTACTCTTAGAAAATGGATATGATCAGTTTACTAAAGAAAATATTTCTACAATTATAGGTAAATATAGAAACAATTTTATAATTGAGGAATTGATCGAAAATTGTGATGAAATAAAGAAATTACATCCATCATCATTGAATACTTTTAGAATAATAACTTATGTATTAGATAGTAAAGTATTCGTTGCACCTGTTTCTATGAGAATAGGGCAAGGAAATAATAAGGTTGATAATGCACATCAAGGTGGAATTTTTATTAATGTAAATATTGATGATAATGATGGTTTTTTAGATGAATTCGCTTTTACAGAATTCATGAATAAATACGATAAACATCCAACTACTGGTATTTTATTTAAAAACTATAAAATACCTTTTGCTAAAAGAATGGTCGATGCGGCTAGAAAAATGCATGAAGAAAAATTTTCGAATTTTGGACTGTTATCTTTTGATATGACATTGGATAATAATTATTGTCCTGTAGTGATAGAAATAAATATAATTGGTCAAACTTGCTGGTTTCCACAAATGGCATCAGGGAAAGCTCTTTTTGGTGATAATACAGGTAAAATTTTACAGTTGATTAGAAAAAAATAGGTGTTAATATGATAGATAACAAGAAGGATTTAAAGGCAATTTTAAAAACTGAAAAAAATATTTATAATCCGTTTGTTTTTGGAATAATAATCAAACACGAACGTACACTTTTATGGCATTACGTTAAGAATTTAAGATATTTAGAGTATTATAAAAATACAAATAAGAAAATAAGAGCTTTATTTAGACAAATTAAATGGTATAAATTATCAACTAGATATGGAATGAGAATACCTGAAAATACTTGTGATGAAGGTTTATCAATTGCACACATTGGAAATATTCAAGTTAATAAGGGTGTTAAAATTGGAAAAAATTGTCGTATTCATATTGATGTAGTTATTGGTGCAAATAAAAACGGATGCCCAACAATTGGTGACAATGCTTATATAGGTGCAGGTGCTAAAATTTATTCAAATTGTAAAATTGGTAATAATGTTAGAATAGCACCTAATGCATGTGTTAGTAAAGATATTAATGATAATGAAATATGGGGTGGAGTTCCTGCAAAATTTATAAAGATTAATAATCAAGATTAAATTATGATTATTATGAAAAGGAGCATATAATGAATAAAAAATTATTAAAAGAACATTATATAAAACATTATGGATCAGAAGATGAAATATTATTTTCATATTGCCCATATAGAATATGTCCACTTGGAGCTCATGTTGACCATCAACATGGTCTAGTTACAGGCTTTGCTTTAAATTATGGTATTGGTATATCATATTCAATTAATGATGATGACTTATGCCAAGTTGTATCTCATAATTTTGAAAAACGTAAAAGATTTAGAGTTACTGAAGTACTAGAAAAACAAAATGATTGGTGCGATTATATTAGAGGTGGAGTAAAAGCACTTCAAAAGAACGGATATAACCTTAGATATGGTATCAATGCATATATTTATGGTGAATTACCAGTAGGTGGATTATCTTCATCTGCAGCTAATATAATTAGTTTTTTAATTGCTATTAGTAATGCTAATGGATTTGAATTATCAAATCAAGAACTAATAGATTATGCATTCCAAGCAGAAACAGAATTTGTAGGTATGTCTATTGGCAAATTAGACCAATCATGTGAAGTATTATCTAAGAGAAATAAATTATTAGTATTAGATACTAATACTGGAGAATATAAAACAGTAGAATTAGGAAAAAATGCTAAACAATTTGAGTTCTTAGTAGTACACTGTGGTGCAGAAAGATTACTTGCGGGATCTTACTATAATGTAAGAGTAGATGAATGCAAATCTGCCGCATTCATTACTAACTCATATTTAGAAGTATATAAGAAATTTAAAGATACATATCTAAGAGATTTAGATTATAATGATTTCTTAAAATATGAAAAGAAGATGCCTAAGAACTTTGCTAAAAGAGCTCATCATTTTTATAATGAATGTGATAGAGTAAAAAGAGGAGAAGAAGCTTGGGCTAAAGGTGATATTATAGAATTTGGGAAAATAGTATCAGAATCAGGTAAATCATCTATAGAAATGTATGAAGCAGGATCACCATTACTGATAGATCTATATAACATAATGGTGAACACTAAAGGTGTATATGGATCTAGATTTATGGGTGGAGGATTTAATGGAGCATGTTTAGCTATAATAGATCCAGCTTATGAAAAGGAAGCAATGGAGAATATTAAAAGTGAATATTCTAAATTGCATCCAGAATATGCTGATAAAGTAAAATTATTTATTTGTTCATCTGAAGATGGAGTAGGAAAATAATTATGAAATGTATATTATTATGCGCTGGATACGCAACAAGAATGTATCCACTAACAGAAAACTTTCCTAAACCATTATTAGATATTAAAGGTAAGCCTTTAATAGATTATCTAATAGATGATTTGGAAAATAATAATTTAATAGATGAATATATTATTGTATCTAATCATAAATTTATCAATCATTTTAATGATTGGAAAAATAATAATAAATATAAAAACAAAATATCATTATTAGATGATGGTTCAACTAATAATGATAATAGATTAGGTGCTGTAAAAGATATATGGTTTGCAATAGATAATACTAATATTAATGATGATATATTAGTATTAGCTGGAGATAATCTACTTGATTTCTCATTAAAAGGATTTATTGATTTTAGTAATGAAAAAAATAGTAATGCTGTAATGAGATATTATGAGCCTGAACTAAAAAGATTACAGCGTACTGGAGTTGCTGTAATTGATTCTAAAGATAAGATATTAGATATGGCAGAAAAGCCACAGGAGCCTAAGTCTAATTGGGCAATTCCACCATTTTATATCTTTAAGAAAGAATGCTTAAAAGAAATAAAAAATGGTATTGATAGTGGATGTAAGGTTGATGCTCCTGGTGGATTTATAGAATGGTTTAGTAGAAGAAATGATATCTATGCTTATTTAATGCCAGGTAAAAGAATAGATATAGGTAATCTAGAAGATTACAATAGAATAAAATAAGCTTCGTAATAATAAAGTGAACCCCATAAGTTGGACCAAGTAAAATTGGAAAGACTTATGGGGTTTTTATTATGAAGTTAAAATTAAAAGATAAAATACAAATTATTAGATTTTATGAAGAAGGATATTCTATTCCTTATTTA
>JAEEGL013121341.1_pt1 | contig 14366 bp, 9 predicted proteins | sample 9134231 | NCBI WGS metagenome assembly JAEEGL01 (sample SAMN16246548, study PRJNA631951) | gut metagenome | biome: gut microbiome; feature: rumen; material: fiber-attached | host: Bos | place: Iran: Karaj | collected 2018-10
GAAGGTGCCACTACCCCACCCTCTGTCGGAAAGCCCTACGTGCCAGGAGACGTTGAGGCCACGGGCGTCGTAGACACCCTGATAGAAAGCCTTTGAGCCGCTATAGCCGGTGTTCAGGCGACCTGCACGCGAGCGGCTATAACCATCGCTGCGGGCATAGCTTGATGAGAGGCTCCCACCCACTCGGCCCAAGGGGACGCTTGCGGAGCCTGTAGGAGCAAGACCCTCCCCCAACTGGGGGAGGCTTGCTACTATTGAAGCTTTAGCATAGCCATAGGAGCCAGCCTCAAGGTTCACTTCCCCCCTCCTTTGGAGGGGCTGGGGGAGGTTTGTTACAATGTTAATGGCTCCTACAAGTGATGACGTTCCGTAGACACGCCCGGCAGGGCCTTCAAGTACCTCGATGCGCACAATGTCTTCGAGCTGGCAGGGAAAGTCAAAGGTGTTGTGACCCGTCTGTGGGTCGCCGATATTGATGCCGTTGAGCAGTACGGTGATTTGCTCCTGCGTGCCTCCCCGGATGGAGACGTCGGTCTGGGAGCCAAGCGCTCCCCGTTGTCGCACATCTACGCCGACTGCGTATTTGAGCAAATCGTTTACACTCTGTACTGGCGCCTGCGCAATGTCCTCACGGCTCAGTACAGTTACCATGCGTGCCGCCTGGCTGGTGGCCAGCGGCGCTCGGGAGCCGGTGACGCCAACGTCACTAAGCATCACCTCCCTGACATGTCCGGCAGAGTCTACGCGCCACACCTCGTCGCTGATGCCAGCGGCCTTAGTGGCCGAGAGCGTGGCCACGCTGAGCACGGAGATGACCACCTCACGACCCAGACATGCAAAGAGCGAGTAGCCCTTCCGCTGGAATTGGCGGAATACGAGCACCTCGCGCTTCAAGAATAATGGTTTGTACATAAAATATAGAATAAAAGAAAAATCTTCAATCTTCTCTTATCATTTATCATTTATTAGAACGGATACCCGATGGCCAGGTGCAGGGTGTGCATGTCCTTGAAACGTGGTATGTTGAAGTAGCCGCTCTTTCCTGTGTCGTAGGGTACATGGAAGCCGAAGCCCCAGTCCACGCGCACGACGAGGAAGTCGAGGTCGTAGCGAAGTCCGATGCCTGTGCCCGTAGCCAGCTGCTTGAAGAGGTTTCGGGGCTTGAACGACATCGAGCTGACAACTTCATTCCAGATAGTGACAGTCTCTACGTCCACTTCGCCTTCCAACTCATCCTCGTCAATCGTCCAGTCGGCAGAGTCCCACACGTTGCCTGCATCGAGGAAGATTGCGCCATAGAGGTTGCCCACCAGACGCTGGCGGTACTCCAGGTTCATCACCAGCTTGAGGTTTCCGTTACACATCACGTAGGCAAACTGGCTGCCGCCACTGGTGAAGCCGGGGAAGGCTCCGGGGCCTATGCTCCTCACGGGGAAGGCACGCACGCTGTTGGCACCTCCCACGTAGAACTTCTCGCTGAAGGGAGCCTCGCTGGAGTTGCCGTAGCTGTATAGGTAGCCCGCATTGATATGTCCCACAAGCTGCGACCGCTGGTTCAGCGTCCACGTCTTGGTGAGGTCGGTCTCCATGCGCAGGAACTGGGCGTAGGGGGTCTTGAACAGCGGCTTGTCCTTCGTCGACCAGCTGTCTCCCTTGGACATGAAGTAAAGCGACGTCACATTGCCGGCCTCCTCCAGACTTGTCTCCCAGCGCACTGGGTTACGATGACTCTTGGGGCTGTTGTAGACATATGTGTAGCGCATCTTCGGGATGAAGCGGTCACTCATGGTGGTCCTCAGGAACATGTTTTCGTCCAAGAGGGCTTCGAGCTGTTCGGTATAGCTGTTCATGTACTGGTACTTCACCGTCAGTGGCGAGAACTCGTGCTGGCTGCTCTCCGACGTCTGCCAGCGGTAGGTCCACTCTCCGGCCACGATGTGCATCTTGTAATATTTGGGGCGGCGCACGATGTCGGTCGACAACTTCGCTATCGTCCACGGCGTAGTGTAGAAACGACGCCGACGCCGACGGCCTCTCTCCCCCGTAGGGGCAGCCCCCGTGCCAGCCCGCACAGTCCCTGTGCTGTCACGCTCTATACGACGCCTTCGTGGCTCATCATTGAGGAAGGGGAACAGTATGCGGGGGAACTCCACGCTGGCATCGACACCATACTGGTAGGAGTTATTGTTGCTGCCACCGCTCTGCCACTCGTAGGCACCGTGCAGGTTCACGTCGAGGCGCTCACCCCCACGGAAGGCATTGCGGCGTACCAGACCCACCTTCACCTCCGGGCCGCGACGGCCTATGGTGCGGTTCACGAAATTTGTCTCCACATAGAAGTCGTAGGGCTGGTCGAACACGCAGTTAAGGGTAAGGTCGAGGGTGTCGGTGCCAAGTCGGGGTCTGAACTGGAAGTCTACCGACGAGAACACGCCCGTGGCGTTTACCTTCTGCATGGACTCCTGGTAGTTGTCATAGCTGAAGAGGCTTCGTGGCCGCAGCTTCATGTTGCGCAGCACCACTCTGGGGCGCATGGGAGGCCGCTTGCCGTTGAAGCGTATCTTCAGGAAGCTGCGGCCTGTGCTGTCGGTAAGCTGTTCACGGGGAGTGCGCCGCATCTGCATCGTCGTGGTACCGATGTACCAAGGGTGGAGGGCCTGCTCAGGCAAGGAGTCGGCAAGTTGCAGCCGCAGATTAACGTGGTTGGCCACGGCGAAAGTGTCGGCCAGGAACGAGGCATAGCTTGGCTGGTAGTAGTAATAGCCATTGTTGCGCATGAGCTGCGAGAGCCTGGACCGCTCACCGTCGAGGTTGCCCACGCTGAAGGGCGACCCCTTGACGATGTTTGCCTCCTTGCTCGTGGAGTCGATGAGGTGACGCATGGGAGCCGGGAACTTCTCGTAGCTCAGCGTGTCGACAAGGAAGAGCGGCCCGGGATTCACCGTGTAGCCAATCTTCATCTTTTTCGGATTGCGCTGGGGTACCTCGGTGTAGGTCACCGTGCCGTGCATGTAGCCATTCTTGCGCAGCACCGACTGGGCCACCGACGCACGCAGGGCGGGGTTCACCTGACTCATCAGCACGGGAGCCTTGCCAAACGACTTCTTCATCCATTTTTTCAGCTTGCCGCTGCTGTCGCCTGCCCAGTTCCATATCCACAGGCCGTAGGGGAACGGCGTGCGGTAGTAGCTGCTGCCGAAGAGTGCACCGTTGGGAGCCGTAGCAAGGGCGGCCTCCACCTCTTCCTGCGTGGTGCTGAAATGCTCGCGCTGCATTACACTAATCTTGCGCAGCTGCTCGCGTTGTTCGCCTTGCAAGGAGTCGCGCTGTTCGCCTTGCAGGGAGTCTTGTTGCTCACTTTCCCCTTCCTTCGGAGGGGTCGGGGGAGGTGCATACTCTATCTTCGTCAGGCCAATAAACAGCTGGTCGCCGTCGGGAACGCCCTTCGTCGTGGAGCACGACAGAAGCACCACCGGCAGCAGAAAGCCCAGAAACAGTATGTATTTATTTGTCATTATCATTATACATCGCAAGTCCCTTCACCGTCAACAGATACTTCTGGCGAGGATGGTGGGGAGAGTCGGGGTAGAGTAGACAGAGAAAGCCATTGTTGATGGCAGGTTCGATATAGTTTTCAATGAAGTTTGGACGATGCTTCAACTTCAGTTTATCCATCAGTTGCTTCAGCGTATATTGGTCTCTACCCACCGCCGACAATATGACCCAAACTTGTTCGTGAACTTGTTCGGTACTTGTTCGGTACTTGTTCGGTACTTGTTCGGTGCTTGGGGTGGTTTGCAATCCCCATTCCTCTGGCGGATTAATAACCATATACCTGTTTTTCAACTCATTACTTTCTCCCATCAGCAGATTGCGGAAGAACTTTTCAAGGAACGACGTGTCTCTTGTTATCTTCTTCTGATAATTGCTGTAATTGGCACGCACCAGCGCATTGCGGAAGTACCAGGAATGTTTGGCAAAAAGGTCGTTATCCACATTGAAGCCCAGCGAGCGGAGATATTGGATGGTGAAGACGGCCGTAGTGCGGGTGTTGCCTTCACCAAAGGCATGAATCTGCCAAAGCCCAGACACGAATTGGCACAGATGGCGCACGAACTCTTCCAATGTGAGTCGTGTGAAGTCGAAAGCCTTCTCCTGTGCTATGTCATAATCAAGCGCCCGCCGCAAGTCCTCCCAATTCAGATAGTTCACCGTGTCGCCTTTGAGGATCCACTCCTTCTTCGTTATGTCATATTCACGGATTTTGCCTGCACGCAACAGCACTCCGTCGAAGATGCGGCGGTGTAGTGATATATACCCCTTTGTCGAGAAATCGAAAGTCTTTACTGACAATATCTGCTTGATGTTCTTCGAAGCCTTGTCGGCCTCCTCCGTGTCGTCGTCATCAGCCTCGCGTGTGGTCTTGCTCTCGTAATAACTGTCGAGTAGACGGCCCACCTCGTCGATGCTGATCTCGCCCTCAATGTTCCGGCGTGCCAGTTCGTTCAGATACTCCGACGTCCTGAGTCCGTCCACCGCCTGAAGCCCTATGGCCGTGCTCCAGGCGTAGGCAGCCTCGCGCTTCCCCGGCTCGCCCTGACGGATATACTCGTCGAAGTTTATGTATAGCTCTTTCCCGTCCATGTCTTACTTTCCTGCCATCCTGTCAATAATGGTGGCGATGTCGGCAACATCAACATTGCCGTCGCGGTTCACATCGCAGACTTCGCCATTACTGCCGACGGTGAACTCCTTGGTGGCCACGTCGCTGTTGTCGTAGCCCGCCTTAGTGGCAAAGACGCTCACGGTGTAGGTGCCGAGGATTTTCACCTTGCTGTCATAGTATTTCTTCACTTCCTTGGAAGTGACCTCAGAGACATACTCCACGTCCTCCGTTTCACAGCTGAATTCCAGCTCGCCGTCCACGATGCTGATGGTGGGGGTGGCGCACTTCTTTGTCTCAGGCTCCTCAGGCATCGTCCCAATGCCAATGATGGTTTTGAAGTTCTTCCAAGGCTCCTTTGCCTTGTAGGCATCGATGGAGGCCGTGGGCACGCGCAACTTAACGTAATCGATGTGGGAACCCTCAAAGGCATCGGTCTTCGTTGATGGAACCTCCTCCGCATAGCAATACACATCAGTTAGTTTCAGACAGTTGGCAAAGGCTTCATTGGAGATTGATTTCATACCACATCCCATGTTAATGGTAGTCAGGCCGCTGCAACCAGCGAAAGCATTGGCTCCTATGCTCGTCACGCTGTTGGGAATTGTGACGGAGGTCAGACCGCTGCAATCAGAGAAAGCATAATTACCTATACTTGTTACGCTGCTTGGTATTGTGACGGAAGTTAAGCCAGTGCAACTATCGAAAGCATCATTTCCTATGCTCGTCACGCTGCTGGGAATAACCAAATCAGTTATTTCCTCTTCCCCTAAATATAGATGGTGTGCAAAATATAATGGATTGTCATTAATTGTCATTTTACACCATGCGGCAATATCTGATATATGTACAGAAGTCAAGTTGGTGCAAAGATAGAAAGCTTCGAGCTCTATGCTTGTTACACTGTTGGGAATTGTGACGGAGGTCAGGCCGCTGCAATCATAGAAAGCTTGGTTTCCAATGCTCGTCACACTATAGCTAGCCCCGTCGTACTCCACAGTTTTGGGAATCACAATGTCGCCACTATACTTGACGCTGTTTTTGTACTGGATGACCTTAGCCTCCTTGGTATTCGTCACCAGATTATACCACAATCCGTTGATTTTTGCCTCTACGGCGAAGGCGCTTGCCGTCACCGACAGCAGGAGCGCGAGGGATAAAAATTTCTTCATAGTCGTTAGTTTTTAATATTTGTCATTCAATTTTCGCAAGCTCCGCAAAGACGGCCTGAAAGGCCATAAAGCTCCCAGCCCAGGGCATCGCCCTGGGTAAATGAGGTGCGCAGCCCACGCCCTGTAAGGGCAAAAGCATAATAGACCAAGCAGGGCTTTTGCCCTTTCAGGGCGAGTTTACCCTCATACTTGTACCCAGGGCGATGCCCTGGGCTGAGTGCTTGCTGGCCTTTCAGGCCGTTTCTAAACAGGACTTTCATAGTTTGCGGAACTTGAATAAAGTACTTTATATTTCATCACTTTTTTCTCTTTTTTCTTGCAAGTTTCAAATAATATTCTTAACTTTGCAGCGGAATCCCCCGAAGTCCCTGAAGCAATTCATACTTCGGGGTTAAGTTTTTATATAAACAACGGATGACCGTGGCCTCTTTGGCCTTCGAAATCAATTCATACCACAATCCGTTGATTTCTGCCTCCACGGCGAAGGCGCTTGCCGTCACCGACAGCAGGAGCACGAGGGATAAAAATCTCTTCATAGTCGTTTGATTTTTGTTTGTCATTGTTTACAGGATGCAAAGGTACAAATAAAAATCAATAAAGAAGAAAAATACAGAAAAAATATCGTACTGTACTTTCGAAACCGGCCTATAAACGTCGCAATTCAGGTCAGTTAGTAGGCCACGCTTCCCAGCGTGGCAATGGTGAATTTCATGTGAAAGAATAAAAGCAATCTTACAGAAAACATTACCTTTACTGTCACCACGGTGGGAATGTTTTTGGGGATCTGGGGAATGTGGGGCAGCAAGTTGTTTTAGATTGTCACGCTTGGAAGCGTGACCTACTACTGCCACGCTGGAAAGCGTGACCTACTACTGCCACGCTGGGAAGCGTGGCCTACTAAGCGACCCAGTTCGCGTCGAAAGCGGTCAGTTTCAATCGAACAGGTTGAAAAATGTTTACATCGACCTCGTCATACGTTGAAAATTTGGAACGAAGCGGTCTTGGATTCATCGGAGCGAGTTTTGAGAGTCGAATTGAGGGTTGTGGACTTTGAACGGCTCTTTCTAGGAGTTTGAACGGTTCAAAGTCATAGAGAGAGCCGTTCAAACCCATAGCCTGAGCCGGGCAAACTATCGGTTAGACACGTTCAGATTTTGCTTGTAAAGAAATCGGAGCTAATTCATAATCAGATTATTAAGAGGAACACATATATAAAGAATAGGTACTACCGAGAACGGAATGTTTGCACTAAAATCTCATTCTGGAGACGAAAAAGCACCGAATTATCGTTTCTTTTTGTTAATTCCTGCACAAATAGCCGATTTTGTGCATAGATTTAAAGGCGAAAATGTGCACAAAAGTGCCGCTGTGTGCATCGTTGCGGTCTAGTTGATGGTTTTTCCTGATGCTTTTTATTGTCAGTTTTCTTTACAAGTATTCCTGACCTGAATAATTCATGATAATTGCAAGACCGATGCGAATGTCTTTTTTCTTTCACATGAATGTTCATGCGCTCGGCATCCCGAAGGGTGACGCTTGCGTAACGAAGAGGAGCAAGAATGACCACGAATTATTCAAAAATAAGCCTTTTTCTTCCGAATTACGTTAATCTTCCAAAAATACTTCGCGTTTACGGGCTTTTTTCGTATTTTTGCACCCTAAATAGTCAATGGTTAATGGTAATAGTCTGCGCTACCGACGATAACTTTGTACAACACTGCTGCGTAATGCTCGTGTCGGTGCTGATGAACAACGATGACGTCACCATCTACGTGCTTACCGAGGGCCTGCTACCTGAGAATGAGAGAATCATTTCGGAGGAGGTAGCGGCACATGGCGGCACCGTTCATTTCTGCGTCGTTGACCCCACCATCATCGACCGCTTCCCTATGCCACCTGGGGCAGAACTGGCCCATATCAGCCGCGCCACCTACTACCGTCTGCTCATCCCCGACCTACTGCCGCAGGAGGTGGACAAGGTGCTCTACCTGGACTGCGACATCGTGGTAAACCATTCCGTTGCCGCTCTTTGGAACACCGACCTCACGGGATATGCCATTGCCGCCGTGTTGCAGGTGGGCTTTGGACGAGAGGCCACGAGGTTGGGCTACCCTATGGAGTACGGCTATTTCAATGCCGGGGTGACGCTGATAAACGTTGACTATTTCCGCCAGCACGACGTGAGCCGGCAGCTCATGGAATATATTGCCAAGAATTATGACAGCATAAAATACCACGACCAGGACACCCTCAATGCCGTGCTCTATGAACAATGTCTGCACCTGGAGGCGCAATGGAACCTGACGTCGAATGTCTACGACCCCGACTATCCCCTACACGGTGACTGTGTGAACGGACGAGTGGTGAACGACTATGCCGCCGACAAGCGCAGTGCTTTGGACCATAAAGACGACCCCACAGTACTGCACTACGCATCGCACCCCAAGCCTTGGCAGCGCAACTGCGTCCACCCGCTATACCACTTATATTATGATTACGCCAGCCAGACCCTGCACTATAGCCACCTGAGGCCACAAAGCATCCTCACACGAGGATGGGCCGTCGTGATTTACAGGGCGCGGAAACATGTTTCTACAATAAAACAGAGGCTCAGGCGTTTGTAGCAAGCGAGATTCCCTACCTTGTAAGCATTGTCAAGGCCTGATTCTCGGCGGCCTCCATCTGCTCCCGTTCGCCGGGACCTTTGTCGTTCAGTCCGCAGAGGTGGAGGATGCCGTGAATGATGACACGATGCAGCTCGTCATCATAGTCCTTCCCTAACTGTTCGGCATTGGAGCGCACGGTGTCGAGCGAGATGACTATGTCGCCGTTGAGCACGTTGCCCTCGCAATAGTCGAAGGTGATGATGTCGGTGTAGTAGTCGTGCTGCAGGTACTCTTTGTTCACCTCCAGAATCTTCTCGTCGTCGCAGAAGAGGTAGCCCACCTCGCCCACGCGCTTGCCGTAGCTTTCTGCCACCTGCTTAATCCAGGCCGAAGTGTCACGCCGACGGATAGCCGGCATCTTTACGTTCTCACAATTGTATGTAATCATGTCTTAGATTGAAGTTTGAGGATTAGCCTTTCGATGGTAGAAATGATGATGTGTCAACGCCGAAGTGTTGCAGCTCTCGCACCATCGTCGACGATATGCTGCTCAGCTGAGGCTCGGCATAGAGGAGGATGGTCTCTACTTCGCCACCCGTGATGAGACGGTTGATGTCGGCCTGCTCGCGCTCATACTCGAAGTCCTTCACCGAGCGGACACCCTTGACGATGAAGCGGGCTCCCTGCTCACGGGCGAAGTCGACGGCAAGGCCGTAATAGGCTTTCACCTCTACACGCGGCTCATCGGCATAGAGGACTTCTATGGAAGCTACACGCTCCGGGGCAGAGGGCAGACCAGACTTCTGAACATGGTCGCCGACAACGCCGATGACAAGGCGGTCGAAGAGGGGAAGGGTACGACGCACGATGCTGTCGTGACCTACGGTAAAGGGGTTGAAGGTCCCCACAAAAACTCCGATTCTTTCCATTTCTAGATACTATATTAATCTACCATTTTATTTCATGAAACAACAGATTAAAACTGATTTCACGGATTATACGGATTCTGTATTGATTTCACGGATTATTCCTAATTACGAGAAAATAACGGTGTAATAGGAAAAACAATCCGTTAAATCCGTTAAATCCGTTAAATCCGTGAAATCCGTTTTAATCCGTTGTTAGAAAGAATTTAATATAATCATTATTCCTAGGTTTGAGAGTGTTGCTTGTCAGATTCTGCGACAATCAAAGCTCGATGACACGGAGAGAATAAGGCGGGAGCGTGGTAGGAGTGGAGGTCTCTATCTCCTCGGCCTTGGCTTTCTGGTCGTCGATGGCTCCTGTGAACTGTTGGCACTTCACGGTAAAGGGGATCTGGATGCCCTCGACGGCAATGTGTAGCTCCGTCGGCAGGGCGTTGATAAGCTTCAGGTATCGCTTGCCGGTCTTGGTGTCGCGTACAAGACTGGCACCGAGACGACGGGTTAATTCCAAGTTCCGAATTCCTGATTCCGAATTGCCATTCGGCGCAGCCTTATAATTCGTAATTTGTAATTCGGAATTAACCCAGCGGTCGCCACCATAGATGGAGAACAGGCGCTGAATCTCGTAGGCTGGGGTGGTGCGGATGCCGGTATTCGAGAAGTAAATCATGTCGGGGTTCCAGTTGGAGTGGCCGTCCTTGCAGAGCATGGGGGCGTAGGAGGTCATCTCCACGATGTCGCCGTTGCGCTCAATGTCGGTCAGGTAGAGGGCTTCGGCAAGAGCTGTCTCCACGTGGGGCAGCTTCACATGCGTCGAGGCTGCCCACTCGCCTAAGTAGACCTTCGTGCCGTTACGGTCGTAGCGGTCGTAGTAGTCTCGGTGGTTAATAAACCAGCCCGTCGACTCGTAATAGTGCTCGTCGGTCATGTACTGCAAGCCCGGATTGCGGCGGCAGAGGTCCCAGCCCTCGATGTAGTCGGCCGAGGGAGTATGAAACGGCCCTACGGTACCACAAATCTTTATCTCCGGGTGACGCTCTCGGATGGCACGGCAAATCATCTCGTAGCGTTCCTCGAATACGGTAGAGATAATATCCTCATTACCAATGCCTAAGTATTTCAGGTTAAAGGGTTCAGGATGACCGGCGGCAGCACGCTTGGCCGCCCATTCGTTGGTGGTGGGGTCGCCGTTAGCCCAGTCTATCAGGTTGCAAAGCTCGTCGATGTAGGCGGGCATTTCAGCCATCGGTATTCCTCCCTGCTGCCCGCCTATGCCCTGCGCATTGAGGGCAGAGTTCTGGCAGGGAACGCCAGCGGCAAGCACAGGAAGGGGTTCGGCACCAATGTCTTCGCAGAACTGGAAATACTCGAAGAATCCCAATCCGCGCGTCTGGTGGTAGCCCCAGATGTTGAAGTCGGGCTTGCGCTCCTGTAGCGGACCTATGGTGTGATTCCAATGGTAGATGTTCTCCAAGCCCTGCCCGTGACTCATGCAGCCACCGGGGAAGCGAACGAACTTAGGCTTAAGGTCGGCGATGACCTGCGCAAGGTCTTTACGCAGCCCGTTCTTCCGGCTCTTGAAGGTCTCCTGGGGGAAGAGCGAAATCATGTCGACACCCACCCGTGCCACACGTTGCGGAATGATGCACAGCCGGGCTTTTGTGTCAGAGGCTTTGGCGGTGAGCACAGTAGCATATTGCTGCCAGTCGCTCGTACGAGTGCTCAGCTTGCCTTGCGCCAGCACGTTATCATTCTGGCCTACCAGCTGAATGACGAAGTCCTGCTTCTGTCCGCCAGCAAGGACATACATAGAGAAGTCGTATCGCTTGCCCTTCTCGACAACGATGCCGTCCCAGCCTTCGTTCCAAAGCGTGTCCTGCAATAGCACGGCATAATGCGGATTGTTGGCGTGAAGGGGGTGGGCAGTATCAATCTCTATGGGGCGAGACGAGTGCCAGGCCGTGGTGGCGTCCCAGCCGCGATGGTCTCTTGGCGTGTATTCAAAGTCACGGTTCTGCACCTGTTCCGCGTAGAGACCTCCGTCGGCGGCATAGCTGATGTCCTCGAAGAAGATGCCGATGAGCTTGTCGCTGATGGGCTTCTCCTTCGTTGGGTCGATGGTCAGCTTGGCCTCTAAGGTGGCGGGCAGGCCGATGAGGTTCTTCGCGTCGTCGTGCATGCGCTCGCTGCTCAGACGTTCGTCGAGGGCAATCTGTTCGAAGTGCTGGCGGATGGCGGCAAGCTCAGATGTGCTAACCTCAAACATCTGTCCGTCATATCCCTTACCGTTCAAGACCAAATGATGCTTGACCTCCGAGTCTGGTATCATGGCTCTTTCACTCTCTTTCACTTCCCTTGCCGAAATATCGGTAGAGAAGTGCCGGAAGTCGTAGCTGGCGGTGACGAGACGTTGTCCCTGCTCCGACTCATAGGTAACCTCAAAGCCCTTGCCTGTGGGACGCACTACGGGCTTCAGGCACTTGCGGGTACTCACGATAGGATAGTCCTGCGGCCGCCAGTTCACCAGGTTACGGCTATAGGAGGCTGCAAACTGCGGTGAGCGGTCGTTCACCTGGAACACCAGCCGCCACGTGCCGTCGCTTGCCCGGCATACCGATGGGGCGTACATGCGTTTCTCTGCGCCCCATGTCCCGTAGTCGCTGGAGCACAACTGTCCCAGGTCTTTCCAACCTTCGCCTTCCTGTACGGCAATACGCAGCCCGCCGCGCTCATCGGGCGAATAGATAAACACATTGTCACTCTGGCCTTTGGCCGTAGCAGCCATCATCAGCACCATGATGGTCGTCAGTAGTCTTGATATTAGTCTCATAGTTGTTTGGTCGTTTGGTTGTTTGGTCGTCTGGTGGTTTAGTTGTTTGGTGGTTTAGACGATATTAGAACAGCAATCCTATCTGGCGCACGAGGGCACTGATAATCCAGGCAAGGACGGTAGTGTAGACGGCGGCTACGGTGGCCCAGCGCCAGGAGCCGGTCTCGTTCTTGATGGCCACGATGGTGGCGATACAGGGGAAATAGATGAGGACGAAGAGCAGGAAGCAGTAGGCGGTCAGCGGGGTAATATCTGATTTGAGATTTGAGATTTGAGGTTTGAAATTTGAGGTTTGGCTCTCATCATCAGCGGCAGCAAATTCTTCACTCTTCACTTTTAACTCTTCACTTTCTTCACTTCCGCTATAGAGCACACCGATGGTGGAGGCCACGATTTCCTTGGCTCCGACGCCGGCTATGAGGCTCACGTCGAGCTTCCAGTTGAAGCCCTGAGGGGTGAAGACGGGTTCGATGGTCTTGCCCATACGGCCTATGTAGGACTGCTCCTGTTGCTGTTGAAGGGTAAGGCTATCGTCATGCGGGAAATATCCTAATGCCCAGACAATTACCGAAGCGACAAGGATGACGCCACCCATCTTCTTCAGGTACTCCTTTCCCTTCTCCCACGTGTGACGACCTATGGCTTTTGCCGTGGGCCAGCGGTAGGGCGGTAGCTCCATCACGAAGGGTGTGTCCTCGCCTCGGATAACGAACGAGGAGAGCACATTGCTGACGATGACGGAGAGGAGAATGCCAACGGCGTAGAGCGAGATCATCACCCACGAGCGCCATTGTGCGGCAAAGAACGTGCCCGTAATCATGATGTAGACCGGCAGACGCGCCGAGCACGACATGAAGGGCAGGATGAGCATGGTGATGAGGCGTGAGCGGCGACTCTCGATAGTTCGTGTGGCCATAATGGCGGGCACATTGCAGCCGAAGCCCATCACCAGCGGGATGAACGACTTGCCGTGCAGTCCCATCTTGTGCATCAGGCGGTCCATGATGAAGGCGGCACGGGCCATGTAGCCCGAGTCCTCCATGAGCGAGATGAAGAAGTAGAGGATGAGTATCTGTGGCAGGAACACGATGACCGACCCAACGCCGCCGATGATACCGTCTACGAGCATGGAGCACAAGGGGCCGCTGGGCAGCGTCTGCTCTATCCAATCGCCCAGCCAGTCGACGCCAGCCTCAATCCAGTCCATAGGATACTGGCCAAGGGCAAACGTGGTCTGGAACATAATGAAGAGAATGGCGAAGAAGATGGGGAAGCCGACGTACTTGTTAGACAGCACACCGTCTATGATATGGGTGGTGTGGTAGGTGTCCTCCTTAGTGCCCGTAGTGAAGCCCGCCTCGGTAAGGGCACCGTTGACGAAGCCATACTTCGCATCCATGATGGCTGTCTCGGCATCGTCGCCTGTCTCCTCCAACACGCGGGCAGCAGCTCTGTCGCGCACCTCTAGCAGCTTGGCGTAGTAGGCAACGCTTCCAAGCGTTGCATCTCCGGCACGCTCGGAAGCGTTCCCCATTACATCTCCGGCACGCTCGGAAGCGTTCCCTACTACGAGCTGCTCCACGCTGGTGTCACCTTCGAGCAGCTTGATAGCCAGGTAGCGGGTGGAGTAGCGCTTGTGAATCTTTTCGTCGAGCTTCAGGTATTTCTGCAGACGGGCAATGCCGTCCTCCAGTTCGTGTCCGTAGTTGATGTGCAGGTGTCTGGCAATGCGGCTCTTTCCTTCGTAAACTTTAATTACTGAGCGGAACAACTCTTTCACGCCCATGCCGCTCTTAAACGACGTGGGCACCATCGGTATGCCGAAAAGCGTGGAGAGCGTGTCAATGTCCAGATGGTCGCCACGCTTCTCAAACTCGTCGTACATGTTGAGGGCGCAGACCAGTCGCAGGTCCATGTCCATGAGTTGCGTGGTGAGGTAGAGGTTGCGCTCCAGGTTCGACGCGTCGATGACGTTGATGACCACATCGGGCATCTGGTCGGTCAGGTATCGGCGCACGTAAAGCTCCTCGGGCGAGTAGCACGAGAGGGAATAGGTGCCGGGCAGGTCGATGAGGTTGAACTCGTAGCCGAACATCTCTGCGTGGGCCTCGCTGGCATCGACGGTCACGCCTGAGTAGTTGCCCACATGGCCGTGGGCACCGCTGGCGA
>JAEEGL014050714.1_pt1 | contig 14366 bp, 12 predicted proteins | sample 9134231 | NCBI WGS metagenome assembly JAEEGL01 (sample SAMN16246548, study PRJNA631951) | gut metagenome | biome: gut microbiome; feature: rumen; material: fiber-attached | host: Bos | place: Iran: Karaj | collected 2018-10
TGCCTTGGCTGGTGGCCGGGGGACGCACAGGGGTGGGTAGTTTTTTTGGGGCCAGGGATGGGCACAAGCTGGGGGTTTTGGGGGTCCCCCCCCCCCCCCCCCAGGTGGTTTGCGACGTTGCTGCAGACCGTCTGCGAGAGCGCATGGAGGGCGCGATACTTCCGCGAGGCCTCACGTGGCTCGGTGCGAAGTTTCCGTCGCTATGCGGCATTCTCTCCATCGTTGGCAGGGTTGCAGAGAAAATCGCGCCGTTCCTTTTCAGACTGTAAGGGGGCAAAGAAAGTGATGTTTTGGAGATTAACAAGAGGTATGGTTAAGCATTGGGAGAAGGGCATTTGCCTTTCTCCGCTTGGATGGACCATGGCAGAACATCTGCATAGAAGCGACCTGTCGCCTGTTTGCAGGTCTTTGAACCGACACCCGCTCTTTAAAGGGTAGTGGATTCGCTCTTCGAGAAGGAGAATTCCCCGTACGACTTCCCTGATGGTGCTGGCCAACGGCGGCGGAGGCGACTCGTTTTTCAATGGAGAACAACTTTCAATGGAGAACAACCTCGGATGCCTCTCCGGCAAGCCGCCACATGGGTTCCATGCAGGTGGTTTTTCGGCGTACGCCGCGCGTTTCATGAACAAGCCATAGGTTCTTCGGCAAAGGCGTCGTATGTTTTTCAATCTTCCCCCACTTGTTATCTTGCACCGCTTATGCTATACTATCGGCATTGGCGGCTGATTCACTGGCTGGACTGGAGGCAACAGGCAATGGAGGCGGAATGATAGTCATAACTGGCGGTGCGGGATTCATAGGTTCAAACATCGTAGCCGGGCTGCAGGAGCGCGGTTTCAGGGACATTGTCGTCGTTGACCGCCTGGGAACAGACGACAAGTGGCGCAACATCGCAAAGCGCGAACTGCATTCCGTCGTGTCGCCAGACGGCCTGTTCGCGTTTCTGCCGGAGCATGCAGGCGAGATCGACGCCATTATCCACATGGGCGCAGTCTCGTCCACCACCGAGACGGACGCCGACCTCATCGTGCAGACCAACTTCACGCTTACGATGCAGCTCTGGCGCTTCTGCGCCGCGCACGGGAAGCGCTTCGTCTATGCGTCGTCTGCGGCGACATACGGGGCGGGAGAGGCCGGGTTCGAGGACGATTCGTCGCTCGACTACCTGAATGCGCTGCGTCCCCTGAACGCATACGGCTGGAGCAAGGCGCTTACAGACCGGGCAATAGCGCGCGAGCTCGATGAGGGCCGCCCGGCTCCGGCGCAGCATGTAGCGCTCAAGTTCTTCAACGTCTACGGCCCGAACGAATACCACAAGGGAGGACAGAAGAGCGTCATCGCGCACATATTCCCCGAAGTCGCGGCCGGTCGCGAGGTGAAGCTCTTCAAGTCGTATAACCCGGCCTACGCGGACGGAGGGCAGCTGCGCGATTTCGTCTGGGTGGGGGACATCGTGAACGTGGTCATATGGCTTCTTGCCAATCCGCATGTCTCTGGCCTTTTCAACGTCGGCAGCGGAAAGGCGAGGACATTCTACGACCTTGCCGCCGCAACATGGAGGGCAATGGGAAAGGAGCCCAAGATCGGCTACAAGGAGATGCCCGAGGCGCTGCGCGAGAAATACCAGTACTTTACCGAAGCCCCGATGGGCAGGCTGCGCAAGGCCGGCTACGACGCGCCCTTTGCGACGCTTGAGGAGGGAATCGGACAGTACGTCAGGCAGTACCTGAACTGCAGGGACCCGTACCGCTGAGGCTGTCGATGCAAGGCCACGGCAATGTCGGAGACGGACACTTGGCGATCGCCCCGCGCGAGGGGACGAAGGCCCTCTTCCTCGACCGCGACGGAACGATCAACGTGGACCACGGCTATGTACACGAGCCTGAGAGGTTCGAGTTCATCGACGGCGTCTTTGACTTCTGCCGCGAGGCGCAGAGCCGTGGATACGCCATAATCGTGGTGACTAACCAGAGCGGCATCGAGCGGGGGTATTTCACCGAGGCGGATTTCGCGTCAGTCACGAAGTACATGCTTGACTGCTTCGCCAGGGAGGGGGTCGCGATTGCAGGCGTGCTCCACTGCCCGTCGCTGTCAGGTCCCGACAGGAAGCCGGAGCCGGGGCTCTTCCTGAAGGCGAAGGGGAAATACGGCATAGACATGGCCTCGTCGGTGAATGTGGGCGACCGCGACCGCGATCTCGAGGCCGGCAGAAGGGCGGGCGTCGGCAGGAACCTGCTGTTTACTGGGGACTTTGGCGCGTTGAAGCGCACGTTATGGAATGGGCAATAGAAGAAGGGGACGGAGAACCATGAAAGCCACGACAAGGGACATTCTTGACAGCTTGATGGCGCGCCATCCGGCGCTTGGTGCCTGCCGAGACGGTATATTGGCCGCGTTTGAGGCGCTTGACGCGTCGTTCAGGGCAGGCGGCAAGTTGCTTCTCTGCGGCAACGGCGGAAGTGCGGCGGATGCAGAGCACATTGCGGGGGAGCTCCTTAACAAGTTTAGGAAGCGCCGCCCGCTACCGCGCGATTTGGCGGCGAAGCTCCCGGCGGAACTCTCATCAAGGCTGATGGCGGCGCTCCCGGCCGTTTCGCTCGTCTCGATGAGCGGGATATTGACTGCGGCGGCCAATGACATTTCCTGGGATGTCGCGTATGCGCAGGAGACGATGGGGCTTGCCGCCAGAGGCGACGTGCTGATGGCGATATCCACGTCGGGCAACAGCCCGAACTGCGTGGCGGCGGCGCAGGTTGCAAAGGCAAAGGGGGCCGTGGCAATCGCGCTGACAGGTGCCGCGCCGTCGCGGTTGTCCGAAGTCTGCGACATCGCCATCCGCGTGCCCGAGGCGGAGACATTCAAGATACAGGAGCTCCATCTTCCCGTCTACCACGCGCTATGCGCCATGCTCGAGGAGGAGTTCTTCGGATAGGCCCCTGAAGCGCCGGCGGCAGTTGATTATGCCGTGCAAATGTGATAAAATTAACATCCAATGAAAGCGAAACACACCAAGATACGCATTACCGACACGACTTTGCGCGACGCCCACCAGTCGCTCTGGGCTACAAGGATGCGCACCGACGACATCCTGAAGATTGCCTCGGAGATTGACGAGGCGGGCTACTACTCGCTTGAATGCTGGGGCGGAGCCACGTTCGACGTGTGCATGCGCTTCCTGCGGGAGAACCCGTGGCAGCGCCTGCGGGAGATAAAGAAGGTCTGCAGGAAGACCCCTCTTCAGATGCTCCTGAGGGGGCAGAACATCCTCGGCTACAAGCACTACCCCGACGACGTCCTCGAGCGCTTCGTCGCGCTCGCCGTCGAGAACGGCATGGACATATTCAGGGTGTTCGACGCCCTGAACGACCCGAGGAACCTCGAAAGCGCAATGCGCTTCGTGAAGAAGTACGGCGCACACGCGCAGGGCACCATCTGCTACACGACCTCGCCCGTGCACACCACGGCGAACTACGTGAAGCTCGCGCGCAGGCTCAAGAGCCTCGGCGCCGACACGCTCTGCATAAAGGACATGGCCGGCATCCTCACGCCCGGCGCGGCGCGCGAGCTTGTCGGCGCGCTTGTGAAGGCGCTCCCCGACGTTCCCGTGCAGGTGCACAGCCACATGACGAGCGGCATGGCCGCTGCGATGTACATGGCGGCGGTGGAGTCCGGCGCGGGGTGCATCGACTGCGCGGTCTCGACGATGAGCTCGTTCTCCTCGCAGCCGCCGGTCGAGTCGATGAAGGCGATTCTCGAAAGCGAGGGCTACGAGACGGGGCTTGACTCCGTGCGCATCGCAAGGGTCAACGCGTATTTCGCGGATCTCAAGAAGAAGCGCCAGCCGCCTTCCTCCGCGAAGGTCGAGCCGGTCGACGCGGGCGTGCTCGTCCACGCGATCCCGGGCGGCATGATCTCGAACCTCCGCAGCCAGCTCGCGCAGCAGGACGCGCTCGACCGCCTGCCCGAAGTTCTCGAGGAGCTTCCGAAGGCGAGGGCCGACCTTGGCTATCCGCCGCTCGTGACGCCCACTTCGCAGATCGTCGGGGTGCAGAGCGTCCTCAACGTCCTTTCCGGCAAGCGCTATTCGATGGTGACGGACGAGACGAGGAGATATGCCGCCGGCTACTACGGGGCCACTCCCGCGCCGATTGCCCCAAAGCTGCGCAAGCAGCTTGCAGGCGGGCTCAAGGTCATCGACTGCCGCCCTGCGGACCTTCTCGAGCCGGGGCTTGCGAAGTGCGCTTCCGAGCTCCCCGCTGGCACGATAAAGGCCGAAGAGGACATCCTTTCTTACGCGCTTTTCCCGGAAGTCGCGCTTGACTACTTCAAGTGGCGCAAGAACGGCGGCCCAATTCCCGCGGACGAAGAGGAACGGGATTCGGGTCTCGGGGCTCGGGTCTCGGGGCTCGGGGCGGGAGATTCCAAACCCGCAACCCGCAACCCGCAACCCGAAACCCCCTCCGGAACGCCGGTCCTCGCGCCGCTCAACGGCACGTTCTACAGGAGCGATGCGCCCGGCAAGCCAGAGATGGCGGCGGACGGCGCGGCGGTGAAGGCAGGAGAGAGCGTCTGCGTAGTCGAGGCCATGAAGCTTTTCAACCCCGTGAAGGCGACGGCTGCCGGCAAGATTAATTTCCTTGCAAAGCACGGGCAGAATGTCACGAAGGGGATGGTCTTGGCGGTCATTTCGTAAGGACGGCGGCAATGGCAAGAGGCAGAAGAACCAGAAACCCGAGAATCCTCATAGTGACCCCGGAGATAACGTATCTCCCGGAGGGCATGGGCAACCTCGCAGGCCGCATGTCGGCAAAGGCGGGCGGCATGGCGGATGTCTCCGCGTCGCTTGTCTCGGCGCTCTATTCGCTTGGCGCGGACGTGCACGTTGCGCTCCCGCACTACAGGAGGATGTTCCATGTCGAGACGGGCACTCTCGTCGCCGAGGAGCTGAGGAAGTACAAGAGCCACCTCCCCGACGAGCGCATCCATCTCGCCGAAGACCGCTGCTTCTACTACCGCGACACCGTCTATGCGCAGGGCGAGGGGAACGTGAAGCTCGCCCTTGCATTCCAGCGCGAGGTAATAAACAACATAATCCCGCACGTCCAGCCAGACCTCGTGCACTGCAACGACTGGATGACCGGGCTTGTGCCTGCCGCCGCGAGGCGCGAGGGAATTCCGTCGCTTTTCACCGTCCACAACATCCACACCCACAAGCTCACGCTCGCGCAGGTCGAGGACGCGGGGATTGACGCGGCGGAATTCTGGGCGGGCCTCTACTACGGCTACCCGCCGTACAACTACGAGGAAAGCCGCAACCGCAACCAGATCGACCTGCAGGCCTCGGGGATATTCGGGGCGCACTTCATAAACACGGTAAGCCCCACGTTCCTGCAGGAGATAGTGAACGGCTGGCATTCCTTCATACCCGATTCCATCCGCAACGAAATTCGCGGCAAGTACTACGCGGGCTGCGCGGCGGGCATTCTGAACGCGCCCGACCCGGCGGACAACCCTGCGACGGACGACAAGATCCCGTTCAAGTACGGCCCGGAGAACCATGTCGAGATGAAGCGCCTCAACAAGCTCCATCTCCAGCATGCGCTTGGGCTCGAGGAGAACGCCGACGCGCCGCTTTTCTTCTGGCCGAGCAGGCTCGACCCTGTGCAGAAGGGGCCGCAGCTTTTGACCGACATCGCATACAGGTTTCTCGCGAAGTACCACGACAAGGGGGCGCAGCTTGCGATTATCGCGAACGGGCCGTTCCAGAGGCATTTCTGGGACATCCGCTCGTTCCACTCCCTCCAGGGGCGGCTCGGCATGCACGATTTCGACGCGAGGCTCTCGCAGCTCGGGTTCGCCGCTTCCGACTTTACGCTCATGCCTTCCCTCTTCGAGCCGTGCGGCCTCCCGCAGATGCAGGCGCCGATCTACGGCTCGCTCGCCGTGGCGCACAACACTGGCGGTCTCCACGACACCGTGGAGCCGCTTGACGCGGCGAATTCCACAGGGAACGGCTTCCGCTTCGACACGTACGATTCTGGCGGGCTTTTCTGGGCGATGGACAGGGCGATGGACTTCTACCTTTCCGACTCCGCCGTGCGCGAGCGCGAGATCGCCCGCATAATGCGCGAGTCGCTTGCGAGGTTCAACCACCACGAGTGCGCCTTGAAGTACATTGAACTTTACGAACAGATGCTCGACCGTCCGCTTGTCAAGCGAGCGGAATGACGAGACAAATGGGAATTGCCAGAAATGTGGGATTATTCCGAAAAGATGATGGACCACTTCCGCAACCCGCGGAACGTGGGCGAAATCGAGAACCCCGACGGAACGGCCACCGTGGGCTCGCTTGCCTGCGGCGACGCGCTTAGGTTCCAGTTCAAGCTCGGCCCGGACGGGAAGATCGCCGAGGCGAAGTTCAAGACCTTCGGCTGCGCAAGCGCGATAGCGAGCTCATCGGCGCTTACCGAGATGGTGATCGGCAAGACGCTAGAGGAGGCGAAGAAGATAACTAACCGCGAAATAGCCGAATACCTTGGCGGGCTTCCGCCGCAGAAGATGCACTGCTCGGTTATGGGGCGCGAGGCGATGGAGGCGGCGATAAGGAACTACGAGACGGGCGAGAACACCGACCGCAACCTCGAGGCCGACACGCTCTGCACGTGCTACGGCGTGAGCGAAAACGAGGTGAGGCGCGTCATTACCGAGAACTCGCTTTCGAGCGTAGAGGAAGTCACGAACTTCACGAAGGCGGGCGGCGGCTGCGGCAAGTGCCGGCCGAAGATAGAGGCCATTCTCAAGGAGATCAACGGATGAAGATCGGCTTCGACAACGAAAAGTACCTCAAGGAGCAGTCGGAGGAGATCCGCAGGCGCGCGGGGAAGTTCGGCAAGCTCTACCTTGAGTTCGGCGGCAAGCTCATGAACGACTACCACGCCGCGCGCTGCCTGCCCGGCTACGACCCGAACGTGAAGCTGAGGCTCCTCCAGACGCTCAAGGACCACGCCGAGGTTATTCTATGCCTCTTCTCCGGCGACATCGAGCGCAAGAAGATGAGGGCAGACTTCGGCATCTCCTACGCCGACGACGCGCTTAAGCTTATCGACGACCTCCGCTCGCTCGGGCTTACGGTGAGGGGGGTCGTCATTACGCGCTTTGCCGGGCAGCCGTCCGTGATGCAGTTCAGGGCGAAGCTCGAGCGCCGCGGCGTTAGGGTGTACTACCACTACAAGACGGCGGGCTACCCTGCCGACGTAGACACGATAGTGTCCGACCTCGGCTACGGCAAGAACGAATACGTCAATACGGAGAAGCCTATTGTCGTCGTGACGGCCCCCGGCCCCGGGTCGGGCAAGTTCGCGACCTGCCTTACGCAGATCTACCACGAGTACCGCAAGGGAAGGGTGGCGGGCTATTCCAAGTTCGAAAGCTTCCCCGTGTGGAACCTCCCGCTCGACCATCCGCTCAACATCGCCTACGAGGCGGCGACAATCGACCTGAACGACAAGAACATGATCGACCCGTACCACAAGGAGGCGTACGGCAAGGAGACGGTGAACTACAACCGCGACGTCGACGCGTTTCCGCTTCTCGTGGCGATCTGGCAGAAGATGACGAACGGGCCCTGCCCGTACCGCAGCCCGACCGACATGGGCGTGAACCGCATCGGGTTCGGCATTGTCGACGACGAGGTGGTGCGCAACGCCTCGAAGCAGGAGATCATCAGGAGGTTCCTCCGCTACCAGTGCCTTTTCGCCGAGGGCGCGACCGACCGCGAGTCGGTGGAGCGCGCGAAGGAGCTTATGGACAACCTCGGCCTCAAGACCGAGGACCGCATCGTAGTGGAGGCGGCGCGCCGCGCCGCAGAGGAAGCCCACATACGCGGCAAGGGCAAGGCGGGCGGTTCCATCGTCTCCGGCGCGGCGATACAGCTTGACGACGGCCGGGTAGTGACGGGCAGGAACTCCGACGAGATGCATGCGGCCTCCGCGATGGTGATAAACGCCGTGAAGGTGCTTTCGGGAATTCCGCTCCAGCTGCCGCTTATCGCGCCAAACGTCATCCAGTCGATAGCGCGCATGAAGCAGGACATCCTAAAGGTCGGCTATACGTCGCTCAACCTCGACGAGGCGCTGATCGGCCTTGCGGTCTCGGCGACGACGAATCCAGCGGCCGGCATGGCGATGGAAAAGCTAAATCTCCTCAGGGGCTGCGAAGTGCACATGACGCACATGGTCACCCCGGGTGACGAGGCCGGCCTGAGGCGCCTCGGCTGCAGGTTCACGAGCGACCCGTATTACGCGTCAAGCGCGCTCTTCAACGGGGGCCAGTGACGTAGTGGCGGAAGAGCTCACACCGATGATGCGCCAGTACCTGGCGCTCAAGCGCGAGATTCCGGCCGGGGCGATTCTCATGTTCCGGCTCGGCGACTTCTACGAGATGTTCGGGGAGGACGCGGTAAAGGCCTCTCCCGTGCTCGGCGCGACGCTCACCCACAGAGGCAGCATGCCGATGTGCGGCGTTCCATACCACGCGGTCAATTCGTATCTCGCAAAGCTCGTGAGGGCGGGGATGACCGCCGCGCTCTGCGACCAGGTTGAGGACCCTCGCACGGCCAAGGGCCTTGTGCGCCGCGAGATAACGCGCATAGTGACGCCCGGCACGGTAACCGAGGACGGCATTCTCGACGAGACCGCCGCGAACTACATTGTCGCCGTAAGCGGGCTTTCGATTGCCGCGCTCGACCTGCCGACCGGGGAGTTCTTCGTAGAGAGCTTCGATTCGGCCGCGAAGCTCGACGACGCGCTCGAGCGCTACCGCCCGGCAGAGACGCTTAAGAAAGAGGAAGGCTCGTCGGACGCGTGGATATTCTCGCACGAGGCGGCGATAGACTGCCTCCTTAGGCATTTTGGAGTCGTCTCGCTTGACGGCTTCGGGCTTTCCGACTCTCCTGAGGCAGTTTCTGCCGCTGGTGCACTTCTCCATTATGTCGGGGTCACGCTCAGGCATTCGCTTGCGCATGTGCGCAGGCTTTCCGTCAGGCGCTCGGGCGACGCGCTCGTCCTCGATTCCGGCACGCTGCGACACCTTCAGCTCGTCCCGTCTCCGGGAGTGGCGCGTTTCTCCACGCTTCTTGGGATACTCGACGTCACGAAGACGCCGATGGGCGCGCGCGCACTTAGGCGCAGGATCGAGTGCCCGATGGCAAGGAGCTCCGAGATAAACGCGAAGCTCGACGAGGTCCAGCGGTTTGTAGCCGACAGGTCGCGCCTTTCGGACCTGCGGGAACTCCTCTCCGGCGTGCGCGATCTCGAAAGGCTCGTCCAGAAGGTCGATTCAGGCCGCGCAAACGCAAGGGACCTACGCGCGCTCGCCGCGTCGCTTGAGCCGCTGCCCGCGATAATCGCGCGTCTTGGCGCGGCGGTTCCAGGGCTTGCCGCGCAGGACGAGACGGTAAATCTCGTAAAGAGGTCGATATCCGAGGAGCCACCGGCGCTTCTCGCTGACGGCGGATTTATAGCGGACGGCTACAATGCCGAGCTTGACGAACTAAGGGAGGCCGCGACAAACGGCCACAAGTGGCTTGCCGACTTCCAAGCGCGCGAGCAGCAACGCACGGGGATGGCGAAGCTAAGGGTGAAGCACGTTCCGGCGTTCGGGTTTCTCATCGAGGTGCCGAAGGGGCAGGCCTCGCTTGCCCCGGCAGACTACATCCGCCGCCAGACGCTTACGACTGCGGAACGCTTCGTGACGCCTGAGCTAAAGGAGCACGAGACGAAAGTGCTCGGCGCACAGCAGAAGGCGGTCGATCTCGAACAGAGGCTTTTCGCCGAGATAATCGCCGCGATTTCAAGGAACTCCCCCGGCATACAGGCGGCGGCGCTTGCGCTTGGCGAGCTTGACGCGACGCTTTCGCTTGCAGACAGGGCGCTTGCCGCAGGCTACACGAGGCCGGAGATTGACGACTCCGACGTTCTTGAAATAGAGGACGGCAGGCATCCCGTCATCGAGCAGCTCCCTGACGCCGAGCCGTTCGTCCCCAACTCGGCTTTCCTTAACTGCACGACAGACCAGATTGCCCTCATCACCGGGCCGAACATGGCGGGCAAGTCGACGTACATACGGCAGGTCGCGACAATAGCGATAATGGCGCAGATGGGCTCGTTCGTGCCTGCATCGCGAATGAGGCTCGGCGTACTTGACCGCGTCTTCACGCGCATCGGCGCTGCGGACGACCTTTCCCGCGGCAGGTCGACGTTCCTCGTGGAGATGCAGGAGACTGCGAACATCCTCAACAACGCGACGCGCCGCTCGCTTGTCGTCCTCGACGAAATAGGTCGCGGCACTTCGACGTTCGACGGCATCTCCATCGCATGGGCGGTCGCGGAGTACATCCACTCCTCGCCCGTTGCGAAGGCGAAGACGCTTTTCGCGACGCACTACCACGAGCTTGCCGACCTCGAAAAGAGCTTCGACGGAGTGGTGAACTACACCGTGAAGGTGAAGGAGGAGGGCGGCAGGATAGTCTTTCTACGGCGCATCGCGCGCGGCGTAGCGGAAAAGAGCTTCGGCATCCACGTCGCGGCGATGGCGGGCCTCCCGCCCGAAGTCGTCAAGAGGGCCGGCGAGATACTTGCGAACCTCGAGGCGAACGAGCTTGACGTCAATTCCCCGAAGATGGTGCGCAAGCCGCGCCGCCGCCTTTCGGACGTTCCAGGGCAGATGACGTTCTTTTGATGGAGGCTCGTCGGGATGAAAATCGTCTATCAGGGAAAAGAGGTCGAGACGTCGGCGGGCACAGTGGCGGAGTTCCTTGCCGAGAAGGGCGTTGACGCCAAGAAGGCGATAGTCGAGTACGCCGGCGAAGTGCATGCGCCAGGCGCGGATCTTTCGGGGCTTAAGCTCGAAGAGGGCGCGGCGCTTGACGTCTTCAGGCTTGCGGCGGGCGGATGAAATGCCGGTCAATTCATACCTAAGGCCCGACGAGGCGAACGCGCTAGTCTCCGCATGCGTCGGAATTGCCGGCGCTGGGGGCCTTGGCTCGAATTGCGCTATGCACCTTGTGCGCTCGGGCATCGGGAAGCTCGTTATAGCCGATTTCGACACGGTTAACGAATCTAACCTCAACAGGCAGTTTTTCTTCCGCGACCAGGTTGGCAGGGCGAAGGTCGAGGCGCTAAAGGAGAACCTTCTGCGAATTAGCCCGGAGTGCGACATAAAGGCGGTTGCTGTGAAACTTGACTCCCACAACGTCAGGGAGGTCTTTGCCGGCTGCAACGTGGTGGTGGAGGCGTTCGATTCGACCGAGGCGAAGGCGATGATGGCGATGGCGTTCGCGAAAGGCCCCGTTCCGCTTGTCACCGCGAGCGGCCTTGCCGGCTGGGGGCGCTCGAACGCCATCCGCCTTCGCAGGATAGGCGCGAACATCGTAGCAATAGGCGACGGTGAGACGGCAGTCTCGCCGGAGACGCCGCCATTCTCGCCGCGCGTGGGGATAGCCGCCGCGATGGAGGCGAACGCCGCCATATCGCTTGTTCTCGGAGTTGAACCGTAGAAACAATTGAAGATACACAAGGAGGAACATGAAAACATTGCGCTCGTTTGTCGTAGTTGCCGTCGCGGCTTGCGCGGCAGTGGCAGCCGCCGACGACTGGACCGACCCCGCGACGGGGCTTAGGTGGGCGTATCGCATCGTCGACGACGCGGCAACCATCTGCAACTTCTACCTCTACGGGCGCTGCGGCACGTCGTCAAGCGCATGCATTCCCGCGCTTTCGCCAAAGCCCAAGGGGAACCTCGCGGTACCGGCGAAGCTCGGCGGAAAGCCCGTAAAGACGATTGGCGAGGCCGCGTTTTCCGGCTCCGCCAAGCTTGAGAGCGTAGTCATCCCGGAAGGGGTCGTCAAGCTCACGGGGTCGGCTTTCCTCGCCTGCGAATCGCTTTCAAAGGTTACCATCCCCGAAAGCGTCGAATTCATCGGCCCCGGGACGTTCAACGGCTGCACGTCGCTCGCATCCATTGAGATCCCCTGCAAGGTCAGGCTTATAGGCGATTCATCCTTCTGGGGATGCACCGCACTTAAGAAGATCGTCATACCCGCAAGCGTCGAGACGATCGAGGGCTGGGCGTTCTTCGGCTGCTCGTCGCTTGAGAGCATAACTTTCGAGGGCGACGCGCCAAAGCTCTGGCAGGAAGTCTTCTCGGGCGTTTCGCCCAACTGCACGGTCTTCGTCCGCAAGGGCACCAAGGGCTGGGGCGTAGAGATTCCCGGCAAGTGGAACGGCATGAAGATAGCGTTTTCAAGGTAATAGCCACGGCATTGCGGGAGTGCGCAGTAAAAGCAAAGGGGAGTTGTCAAGCCGTGCATGGTCGTTCAATTAGGGCAGTGCGCATGATGACGCTGCTGGTTGCCGCGGGGCTCGTTGCCTCTGCGGGGCTTGCCGCGCAGCTTGACGGGGTGAATTTCCTCCACCTTTCGCACGTCCACCGCGGCGGCGGAAAGCTTGAGCGCCCCGACAACACGCTCTCCACGTTTCTCTGGTGCTGGGGCAACGGCTCCGCCCTCGAGTGCGACTGCAGGAAGACTTCCGACGGCGTGGGCATCATGCTCCACGACACGACATTGAGGCGCACGGCGAAGTACGCGGGCCCCGAGATTGCCGACAGAAAGGTCTCCAGCGAGCTGACATGGGCCCAGATCAGGGACTTCGACGTGGGCTCCTATCTTTCGCCTGAATTTTCGTACGAGAGGATACCGACGATTGACGCGACGTTCGCCGCGATGAAGGGCCACCCGACGTGGCTCTGCTTCGTCGACGAGAAGGGGGCAGGGCCCGAGACGATTGCAAGGAAGGCTGTCGAGGCGGGAGTGCAGGACCAGGTCTACTACACGGGCAGCGACTACGACAAGGCGGTTGAGTGGACCAGGCTCCTCCCTGGCGGCAAGACGCTCCTCTGGATCGGGACATGGCCCAGGCCGGAGCACGTGGCCGCGGACGCGGACAGGTTCGAGGCCCACTACGAGAAGATCATGCGCAAGGTGCGCGCCGGCGGGTTCAAGGGGGTGTCGTCGGTCTCGCTGCATTCCTACTACAGGCCAGGCGCGGAGATCGAGTTTGTGCCGAGGGCCGAGTACCTGGGAAAGCTCGTAGACGAGTTCCATGCGCACGGCATCCCCGTCTGCTCGATTCCGTTCGAGGGCGGCGAGTCGGAGGAGGTGTACTTCAAGCTGTTCGACCTTGGCTTCGACGGTTTTTCCACCGACTATCCAAGCGTGATGTTCTCCGTCATCCGCAAGCTCAGGGAAGGCGGCAGGCAGTGCGCGGCGGAGACGCCCAAGGCTCTTCGGCGTGCGCCGTGAAAGCGGTGCTTAGGGAGCGCTGAGCGCGTCCCCCGGCAGCACCTCGCGGTAGCGCGTCAGGCCTCCCCTTGTCCGGAGAGAGGCATGGTCTAGCGGCCGGAAGTAGTCGCACATGTAGGTCGTCTTGAACCGCGCGGAGAATGGCGTCGCGTCGCGGCAGAGGACGTACACCTTCATGATTCCGTCCTTTTCGTCCGTCGCGACTTCGCGGCCGCGGCACAGTTCGTTGAGCGGCGCCATTGCTGCCTTCGCCTTGCCGTCGGCCCCCTTCGAGAACGAGAGCCGCCAGGCCGCGCCGCAGTCTAGCGTAAGCACGCCTTCGCAGGCGCCCGTCTTGGCGACGGTGAAGACGTCGGCCACCTTGCACCAGCCAGCATCGGCATAGCGCACGGTGTAGTCGGGAAGGTCGCTCCCTATGCACAGGCGGTCGATGTTCGCGCCCTTGATGTCGTGGTCGCTCTTGAGAATCACGTCGCGCACGACTGCCTGAGGCATGTAGAACTTCTCCGTAGCGCCAGGGCGCTTGTCGTTCCCGCCGACGCCGATGAGGCCGCCGTTGATGACGAGCTTGCCGGGGTTCTGCGGGTCGGCGCAGTGCAGGAATGAGCCGGTGCGGTCCTCAACGTCATTCACCGAGTCGTCCTCCCAGTACATCAGGTTCGCGATCTCGCAGAGCGAATTGCCGCGCCTCATGTCAAACGCGTAGTAGCAAGTGTCGGGATAGATCTCCGAGCCGGTGAAGTGCGCGAACGGGCCGAGCACGATGCCGCGCGTGTCGTTCCACCATCGCGGCTCGTGCCTGCCCATGATGCCCGTCCAGAGATGCATGTTGTCGCCGTAGGTGTGCCCGTTCAGGAGCTCGAGGCCGATGCACACGCCCATCGCCTCGATGTTCGTGAGGCGGCAGTCCGGCGGGCCTTCGATGCGGATGCCCACCGCGCGAGCCTCCGGGTCGTCCAATGTGCCCCAGATCGTCATGTTGCCCGCGAAGATCGGCCGCGAA
>JAEEGL015495457.1_pt1 | contig 14366 bp, 14 predicted proteins | sample 9134231 | NCBI WGS metagenome assembly JAEEGL01 (sample SAMN16246548, study PRJNA631951) | gut metagenome | biome: gut microbiome; feature: rumen; material: fiber-attached | host: Bos | place: Iran: Karaj | collected 2018-10
AGCGCTATCAGACGATCTTTGCAGATAAGATCGGTGCGGTAGCAGTACCGGCTGCCGGACTGCATTTCTCCAAACATCTGCTCAAGCGTATGGAGATCCACGGCATCGAGACCACTTGCCTCACCAGCCATGTCTCGCTCGGTGTGTTCAAGGATATCGACGTCGAAGATCTGACGAAGAATAAGATGGAGAGCGAGCAGATCATCCTCTCGGCCAAGATGGCAGAGACGGTCAATAAAGCCCGTGATGCACAGCATCGTGTCTGCGCCGTAGGTACCGAGGTCATGCGGGCTATCGAGCATGTAGCCGGTTCGGCAGGTCAACTCAAAGAGTACGACGGATGGACCAATAAATTTATCTTCCCGCCTTACCATTTTGCGACGGCGAACAGCTTCTTCGTTAACTTTTACATGCCGTGCTCCAGCCAGTTGCTCATGGTAGCGGCTTTCGCAGGCTACGAAGAGACGATGAACGCTTACAAAGAAGCCGTCAAAGAAGGATACCGCTTCGGCGATTATGGTGACGCGATGTTAATTGTGGATTAGTTTATGAACGTACGTATCGAGGAGTCATGGCGCAAGGTGTTGCAACCGGAGTTTGACAAGCCATATTTCGAACTCCTCACTCAGTATGTGCGTACCCAATATCAGACTCGCAGGTGTTTCCCGCCTGCCGGTCTGATTTTTAATGCCTTTGACTCCTGTCCGTTCGATAAGGTGCGCGTGGTCATCATCGGCCAGGATCCGTACCACGAGGAGAATCAGGCCATGGGGCTCTCTTTCTCCGTACCCGAAGGCGTACAGATCCCGCCGTCCTTGATGAATATCTACAAGGAGATACACCGCGACTTAGGTACGCCTATCCCTGCCACCGGTGACTTACGCCGTTGGGCGGAACAAGGGGTGCTGCTCCTCAATGCAACGCTCACCGTCGAAGCCCATAAAGCCGGCAGCCATCAGGGCAAAGGATGGGAAGAACTGACAGATGCGGCTATCGACGCGCTCAATAAAGGACGCGAGCATCTGGTGTTCATGCTTTGGGGCTCTTACGCCCAACGCAAAGGGCAGTTCATCGACCGACGCAAGCATCTCGTGCTGCAGACCTCGCACCCCTCGCCGCTATCCGTCTATCGTGGATTTGACGGATGCGGACATTTTAGTGCAGCCAATAACTATCTGATTAAAAACGGCTTACAACCCATCAACTGGTAACATGAAAAAACTGCTTTTGATAGACGCGTATGCGATGATCTTTCGTGCCTATTACGCCTTCATCCGTGCGCCGCGAATGAATAGTAAGGGAGAAAATACCTCCGCTATCTTCGGTTTCTGTGTCACGCTCGAAGACCTGCTCAAGAAAATCAACCCGACCCATGTAGGCGTCGCTTTTGACCCTGCAGGCGGTACCTTCCGCCATGAGGCCTATGAGCAGTACAAAGCGCAACGACCCGAGACACCCGAAGATATCCGCAAAGCCGTGCCGGTCATCAAACAACTGCTGGAGGCAATGAATATCCCTGTGCTCGAAGTGCCTGGTTTCGAAGCGGACGATGTCATCGGTACGCTCTCCAAGCAAGGCGAACAAGCCGGATTTGAGGTCTATATGGCTACGCCGGACAAGGATTACGCGCAGTTGGTCACCGATCATGTGTTCATGTATCGTCCGCGCCACACGGGCGGTTTCGAACTGATGGGCCCAAAAGAGGTTTGCGACAAATACGGACTGCAGAACCAGACGCAGGTCATCGATCTCTTGGGCCTTATGGGCGATGCCTCCGATAATATACCGGGTTGCAAAGGAGTAGGGGAGAAGACCGCCGTAGCACTCTTGCAGCAGTTCGGGTCGATCGATAATATGCTTGCCCATACGGATGAGATCAAAGGTGCCTTGCGACAGAAAGTAGAAAGCCAGGTCGAGGAGATTCAGTTCTCCCGCTTCCTCGCTACCATCCGCACCGATGTGCCTATTGCACTCGACGAGGCGCTACTCACCAAGAAAGAACCTAACATAGATTCGCTCGCTGCCCTCTATCGCGAGCTTGAGTTCAATACGTTGCTCAAGAAACTGGATCTCCCTAGTAGTCCTAGTCAGCCTAGTATTCCTAGGAAGCCTAACAAGCCAGCCGATCCCGCTCAGTTAGATCTCTTCGGCTTCGGAGAAGATTCGAGTACTCAGAATACGCAGAGTACGCCGACTTTCGATACCATCGAGAACCGCCTCTGTCAGTATTTGTTGAATCCAGAAGTGGCTTTCAATCCCTACAAAGAGCCGGACTGGAAGGCACTCCAAGCCGATGCCGATTTGTGGAACTTGTACAACGAGGTTGAACTGCCGCTGGTAGAGGTACTGCGTGAGATGGAAGCAGCAGGCGTACGGATTGATGTGGCTAAACTCAAAGAGGCGGAGACGGCCCTTACGGCTGAACTCGATGCCCTCGAGCAACGTATCTATGCGCTCTCCGAAGAGCCCTTTAACATCAATAGCCCTAAGCAGGTAGGCGAACTGCTGTTTGAGAAACTCAAACTAGATGCGAAAGCCAAGAAATCCAAAACCGGTCAGTATTCGACTTCCGAAGAGGTGCTGATGGGACTCAAGGAGAAGCATGAGATAGTAGGCCTTATCTTAGACTACCGTGAGTTGAAGAAACTCATCTCTACTTATATCGCTGCGCTGCCGAGTTACATCGCGGAGGACGGTAAAATCCATACGACTTATAACCAGACTGTCACGGCTACGGGACGCTTGTCCAGTTCGAATCCGAACTTACAGAACCTTCCGATCCGTTCGGAGCGCGGACGATTCATCCGCGAGGCCGTCATTCCCGATGAGGGCTGCCTCTTCCTCAGTGCCGATTACAGTCAGATCGAACTGCGACTTATGGCGCATTTCTCGCAGGACGAACATATGCTGGCCGCTTTCCGTTCCGGACAGGATATCCATGCGGCTACTGCGGCACGGATCTACGGTTTGCCGATCGATCAGATCACCAAAGACCAGCGCCGCAAAGCCAAAACGGCGAACTTTGGTATCATCTACGGCATCTCGGCTTTCGGTCTTGCACAACAACTCGACTGTTCCCGCACCGAAGCCAAACAACTCATAGACGATTATTTTGCTGCTTTCCCGCGCGTGATCAGTTATATAGAGAGTCAGAAAGAACTGGCGCGTCAACGTGGCTACGCCGAGACGCTCTTTGGACGCAAGCGCTATTTGCCGGATATCCATTCGCAGAACGCTACCGTCCGCTCGTTCGCCGAACGCAATGCCGTCAATGCGCCGATCCAAGGTACTGCGGCCGATATCATCAAGATGGCGATGGTTTCCATCCATAGAAGGCTCAAAGAGGAAGGACTCAAAGCGCAGATGATCATGCAGGTGCATGACGAATTGAACTTTAATGTGCCTGCCGCCGAAGTGGAGCGTGTTCGCGAGATCGTCGTGACCGAGATGCAGAACGCCGTCCATCTCTCCGTGCCCTTAACAGCCGAATGCGGTGTCGGCGAGAATTGGCTCGTCGCACACTAATGCAGGATTTCTACGTATATCTCTCTTGCATGAGACAGAAAAAGGACGGCCTTTCGGTCGTCCTTTCGTGATCCATGCAGGATTCAAACCTGCAACCCCCACATCCGTAGTGTGGTACTCTATTCAGTTGAGCTAATGGACCCGGAGGTGTCCCCGTTAATCGGGGAAACCGGCCTCCGCCGGAAGGGGCATATCCCCTTAGTTTTGAAAAGTAAACCAGCTTTCGCTGGCTTTTCTCTCCGAAGAGAGAGCGGTGCGGACGAGACTCGAACTCGCGAAAAAGTGGAGTCTCACTATTGACTTTCTTCCTGATTTACAATCAGTTAGTTAGCAATTTCAAATACCGTTCAGCGTTAGGACTGTTTGTGCAGTTTTTGGGCTGTTTTACTTCTTTTTCAAAAGCGAGTGCAAAGGTACTGCTTTTTTTTGACATATGCAAATTTTTAAGCAAAAAAATGCAAAATTTGTACACTTTTGTAATATTTAGTGCACAAAGTTAAGGAAGCACCTTGCGCATGTGTACGTACGCTACGCGCGTACCTTATATTTATTGTTTATACGATTTTCTCGGAAAGCAAAAAAATAGAGGCTTTGCAGCCCCTATCGGATTCTATTTATCTTCCTTGAATCCCGTCGGTCGTTCGCCTTCCCATCCGAACGCGTCCTTTGGGATCGGGTGCTCTGTCGGTTTATGCCGGGGCACTTTTATGTTGTTAGCATGTAATAAGTCACGCATCTCGCGAATTTCGTCCTCCAGATTCATGATTCGTTCACGCTGCATCTCCACCATGTCTGTTTGAATCTTTCTATCAAACTCCAGCGCTTGAATCAGACGATCTTTAGCAACCACAGCCCGCTCATAGTATTCGGCTCGTTTGTCGAATGTCCATACCTGCTCCACTTCGGGCAACTTCTCGTTCCGTATAAATAGTGTATCGATGGACACTAAGAAAAAGTCCGCTATCTTCTCCAGCGTTTCGGCTGTCGGGTTGGCGCCTTCCTTGGTAATACTCGTTAACGGCTGACGTTCGTTCCCGCTCAGATACTTTGCCAAATCCTTGACACGTTTGCCTTGCTGCCCGAGCAAGATGGTTATCATCTCCGGATTGTACATGATTTTCACTTATTATGGGTTCAACTTATACTGTTTGCGAAATTATATTATAACAAACTACTAACTTTGCACACTTTTATTATCCTAAATTTGGTCATGTGGTAGAATTTGCATAATTTTGCACTCGCAAAGGTACAACAAATATTTGGACTGACAAAATTTTGGCGTACTTTTTTAACCTAGAACTTAATTTTTAAACCAAAATAACCAAAACTATGAAATCATTTAAATCATTTTACGAGCAATTGTACGGCAGTCGTCGCCGTCAATTCAAGAACCAAGTCATGCAGCGCACTGGCTGGAGCAACTCCACTTTTTACTACAAGTGCGACCATGCGAACCTAACCAAGTTGGAGGATGAAGTAATCGACACTATCATCGCTCGTTTCCGTTATGCAGATCGTTCGCAACAACGATTCGCTGAGAGGTATTACAGAACTTATCATATCTCTCAATGACGGTAGTTAATGTGAGTTGGACGTGTTCCAACTCTTTCTTCAAACCTTATAATCTTAAATTGATATGATTTCTAATCGTACTATAGAGCTAGTCCACGCTCAGGTGAACATCCACGACGTTGTCGCGGATTATGCCCACCTGCAAGCGTCTGGTAGTAAGTTCAAGTGTTGCTGCCCGTTGCACCATGAAAAGACACCGTCGTTCCATATCAATCCCGTGCTCAACACCTGGCACTGTTTCGGTTGTGGCGAAGGCGGTGATGCCATCGCTTTCATCCAGAAGAAGGAGAACGTTGATTTCCCGGAAGCGGTCCGCATCCTTGCGAATAAGTTTCACATAACTATTGAGGAAGATACGCGCGAACGCACAGCCGAAGAGCATGAGCAAGACAAGCAACGCGAAGCTATGTTCACGGCTTATGAGTATGTCCAGAAGTACTACGTTGCCAACATCCATAATGATGATAACGAAGCACGCGCAGCCTACACGTATGCGTGCAACCGTTGGGGCAAAGATTTCGTCGAAGAGAGCGGCATAGGCTACGCTTATGGCGCATGGGACGGTCTTGTTAACTACGTCAAAGGAACGGTGCTCTCGGAAGAAATACTGAAGCAGCTTGGGCTTATCGCGCACTCGGAGAAGAAGGACAGCGATTACGACTTCTTCCGTGCTCGTGTCATGATTCCCATCCGCGACCGCTACAACCGCATCATCGGTTATACGGGTCGCACGATGGCAGATGATGACAAAACGCCTAAGTACTTCAACTCCTCCAATAGCCTCGTCTATCAAAAGAGCAAGTCCGTTTTCGGCATCAACCTTGCCGCTCGTGCCGCCACGAAAGAAGGCACGTATGTCTTGGTCGAAGGTGCTCCGGATGTGCTCCGCCTGCAGTCCATCGGCATCTTCAACGCCGTTGCCTCATTAGGCTCCGACTGGACGGATGACCAGTTCAAAGTACTGCAACGCGAAGCCACTAAACTCATCTTCTTACCCGATGCGGACTGCCCGAAAGTAGGCACTCCGTATGGTACCGGCATACAGAAGGTGATGAAATCCGGTGCACAGGCTTGGAACCTCGGCTTCGAGATAAGCGTCAAGGAGATTCCGCTTGGGCAGGACGGCACCAAGCAAGACCCGGATTCGTTCTGCAAAGCGCGTATCCTCTATGATGATCTGGAGACAGAGGACTTCCCTGTCTGGTATGCGAAGAAACTCTTGCAGACACCCGGTCTGTCTCCCACGGAGATAGTGGACAAAGTGGCTGTCCTCCTCTCGCGCCTGGAACGCGAATACGAAGTGGACCGGTATATCAACCTGCTCCATGATGTCATTCCCGGCAAGTCCATGTGGCGCAAGGCTATCCATGCGGCTCAGCAGAACCGCCGCGAAGAATCGCTCAAATCCAATGATCCGAACGCCTTGTATTTCGACCTCTTCGAGAAATACGGCTTCCAGACCAAGGGCAATTCCTATATCTCCATCGGTGCCGGTGGTAAGATATTCAACTGGTCGAACTTCACCCTCAAGCCGCTCTTTCACATCTCCGATGGAAGTTCATCGGCACTACGTCTCTTTGAGATAGAGAACGAGGATCATGAGAAACGCATCATCGAGTTCAAGTCCGAAGACCTCGTCAGTCTCAGCCGTTTCAAACAGAAAGTCGAGAGTATAGGCAACTATGTCTGGCTGGCCAAAGAGGAACAGCTCACGCGCCTCAAGCAGTTCCTCTACAAAGCCACCGAAACGGCTGAACCTATCACCCAACTCGGCTGGCAGGATAACGGCTTCTTTGCCTTTGGAAATGGTGTCTTCGATGGCCGTTCGTGGCAGAAAGTGGATGAGTTCGGCATCGTCCGGCTGGGCGACCGTGGCAACTTCTACCTGCCGGCTTTCTCCTCCATTTATGAGAAGCAGAAATCGCTCTACCAGTTCGAACGCAGCTTCGTCCATCATGGGCTGGGCAAGGTGACGCTTCGCAAGTACGCAGAGCAACTGATTAACGTCTTCGGCGATAATGCCAAAATCGGCATTGCCTTCTTGCTTGCCACCTTGTTCCGCGACGTGGTCACGGCGCAAACCAAGTCCTTCCCCATCCTCAATCTCTTCGGTCCGAAAGGTTCCGGTAAGTCCGAACTGGGTCACTCGCTCATGTCGTTCTTCATAATCGAGAACACACCTCCGAATATCCAGAACTCCACGCTCCCTGCCTTGGCGGACGCGGTCGCACAATGTGCCAACGCGCTCGTGCATATAGACGAGTTCAAGAACACCATCGACATCGACAAACGTGAGTTCCTCAAAGGTCTCTGGGATGGCACCGGTCGTAACCGCATGAATATGGACAAGGATAAGAAACGCGAGGTGACTCGCGTAAACAGTGGCATCATCCTTTCCGGTCAAGAGATGGCAACAGCCGACATTGCACTCTTCTCGCGTTTCATCTTCTTGCGTTACGATAAGTCGGAGTTCACGCCGCAAGCCAAGATGCAGTTCCAGCAACTCAAAGAGTTGCGCAAGATGGGTTGTACGCACCTCACGATGGATATCCTCCGTCATCGCACCTTGGTCGAAGCGGAGTACGCGCACTCCTATCAGCAAGTGCAATCTGATCTACGTGCTGCACTGGAGAACTCCGGCATCGAGGATCGTATCGCCAATAACTGGGCAGCAACGGTCGCGGCTTTCCATTGCCTGCAATCCCGCCTCGACCTGCCCTTTACCTACGACGAACTGCTCGCTATCGCCGTGGATGGTATCATCGAGCAGAACAAAGAAACCAAGCGCAATAGTGAAGTGTCCACGCTGTGGGACATCATCAACTTCCTGCGCACGGAAGGTCACCTGGTCATGCAAGCGGATTTCCGTATCGAGACCATCAATCGCCTCAAGGTCGATAACAGTGCCACGCCGATTGAGTTCCCGCACCCCAAGAAGATTCTCTACTTGCGTTACAAACGTGTCTTTGAACTTTATCAGATGCACAGCAAGAAAATCGGCGAGTCGCTACTGTCTAAATCGTCCTTGCCCTTCTATATGGAGCACTCACCTGCCTACCTTGGCAAGAAACGCAGCTTCCGTTTCAAGAACATCATCCAAGGTTACGCGCAGTCCAGTATTCCCGATGGTCAAACGGCTTTTTCTTCGGAGTCTGTGCTGGACCAAGCCTACTGTTTTGATTACGATATGATTGTCGAACTCTATGGTGTCAACCTCGATATAGTGTATGGTTTAGGTAATGAGGATGAAGAGAAATGACGCTTCCTTCATCCGGGAATGCCGCTCTCCAATGGGCGGCATTTTTCATGTCCGTTCAAAATGATTTAGTTGCCGTGAAAAGCCGTTCAACACATTCAACAAGTGCAACACACTTGTTTTAAATAGGTTAGTGCGGCTTTTTGCTTTCAACACCCGTTCAACGATTTTCAACACCATTCAACAGCCACAAAGGATGATATTCAACATTATACAACAATTTATTAAATATTCAACAAATAGTATAATATATAAATATCTATAAATAAACAAGTTACATCTTTGTTGCAAGTGTTGAATCCGTTGAATGGGAAATGTATCTATTCGCTTTTAAATTATTTTCTTTAAGTGCTTGGCGCTTTGTAACTGATAGCACTTTGTGTTGTGTACCTGCTTCCACATCTTCCCACACTTTTTCACAATGGCTATTCATTACCATTTGGTTTCACCATTGGGAGGTTTTCCATCATTTTTGGTTGCTTGCAGGGTAGTAGGTTCGGGAAGTGCAGGACACCGTTTCTCGGTTTTTCTATCCGTCTATTTCCGGTGAACGATTTTGAGGGTTCACTTTTTGCCTTTCTCCCTGTCGCATTTGAGGTGGTGCTGCTCCTCAATGGGCAGAGAGTTGTGGCGCTTTGTACACGTTTGGCGGGCTTGCACCGTCGTAGTCCACGCTCTTGAGGTTGCCCGATGTTCCCCACTATGCCGGTCATTTCTCGGCTTTCTTTTACTGCTCCGAATTGGTCATATCGCCTTGGAGATTTATGTCGTTCCTTTTAGCAATGCAAAGGTAGTTGGTTCTTTCCGTATGGCAAGGCTAAACATGTTCCGTCGCTGATCCTAAAGGGCTTAAAATTTCTCCAGTCCTTCAGATAGTAAATTTTTCGGAAGTCTTGCTGTTCACGGAAGATGGAACTGCACTCCGTCAACTCTGAAAGCATTGTAAAAGAAACAAATCTCAAAACAATATGTCTAACAATTCTAAAAACAGTAAAGTTATGAAAGCTACAAAGAAAAACAACCAGGCAGTTGAAGTGAAGAACAATCCAGTTGAGCAACCCAAATCAGAGCGTCAAAGCCTACGTGAATTATGCAAGCAACTCCGCGCAAAGTTCGGTACTGATGAGCGCATCAATTTTCTCCTCTGCGCCTACTACAAGGAGCTGCACAATCTCCCCATCCTCAAAACCCGCGAACAATGGGAGCGTGAGGGCTATAGAGTATTCGATAACAACCTCACTCGCTTCCCCGCTTGGGGCAAGCCGGTAAGCCGGGTAAACAAGGAAACAGGCGAGTCCTACACTTTCTTCCCCATTACCCACTTCTACGTTCCGCAAGCAGTTTGTCAAGCATGATATCGGAAAAGCCACTCGCCTCAAATGGCGGGTGGCTATCACCTCTTAAATGAATAGGCTTTATGAAAAATCAAGTTACACAACTCAGTTTTGATTTCGAGTTCAATCAAGTTTCCACTGTTGAGAAAGAAATCAAGTGCGAGGTCAAGAAAACAGTCACCGCACGCTATAGCATCACTAAAGCCGAGTTCGAGGCGCAAATGGCGCTTGAAAATGATTTAATAAATGGCCGTGGAGCTTGGCTCTATCAGCAACTGCAGAAAGAGCTGGAGCACGAGCGCAAAGCGGCAAGAGCATTGGCAGAATTTGAAGCGTTGCGCGCTGAAGCGTATCGCATAAATGTTAAATAATTACTACTATGATTACCGTTCAACAAATCCTATCGCGCTGCACCGAGGAGCAGCTGGAATCTATCCTCTCATCATCGCAACAAATCATGTCACACATGGAGTTTGTTGCCAACCGTCCTTCCATTGAGCTCGCCGGAGAATGCGAGCAGTATTGGAAAGTGTATGGCATTAACGCTTTGGCGTTTTTAGAACTTGCGGGAAGAGCGCAAGGCACGCACAAGCGAGTTGCGGAACCCATTGAGCAACCTCAAAAGTGATGGCTATGCAACTCAACATTGATTTCCAAGAAATGGATGATATTGAAGTTGCATGGCAGCAGAACTACATCCGCAACAAGTCCAACCCGGTTTGGCAGGGTTTAGTACCGGTGGAGGGTTTCTAACCCTCTGCCAGACTTGTTTCTGCCGCTCCACGACTGTCATCAGCGGTTTAGTTATATCTAAATTCCTCATATTTTGTACGACTGTCATTATTTGGGCGTTCCGGAACAGCCGCAAATCTCTATAGGACTACAAGCAGCCGCGATTTTCTCAAAGACTGTCCCGTCGGGCTTTGCAGGGGTTCACAAGTTCCGCATTATTGCATAATACCGTAGCCCTTTCAATCCCTAACGCGGGGGGAAATTGCATTTTCCGTTAATTTTTGATAAATCTTTAATCAAGAGTGCCATAAAACTTGCACATGTCAATTTTTTTGAGTAATTTTGCAGCACTTTTATATTAGGCTTATTATATCATGAAAGGAACGTGGTACATACTAATATTCGCTCTTGCACTTTGTTCTAGCAAGCACACAAAGCCGGAAACGCATGTTTCTGCCCTCATCGGCTGGGCTGCCGAGCATTTTGAAGAGATAGCCAAAGAATAAATACCATATAACAACTATGCGAAAAGTAATCATTTCTCTGCTGGCGGCGATAATGAAAGCGTCTTCGCATTATAAACTTCAAAAAAACGCACTTCCAATAAAATAATTGTCAGACTTGTTCGTCTATAAGAGTGAAGGGGTGCCAAGTACCAAGTACCAAGTACAAAGTTGAAGATACAAAGCCTCTCATTGAACAAGTCAAATAGTATAACCAGACATTTATGGAACAGAAGAAGAACAGATGCGGCATCTGCGCCGCGCACATCGGAATCGGTCTGTGCATCATCGCCGCAGTGACGGCAGTGGTCATGGTCCTGTGGAACGTGCTCATTCCCGCCATTACCGGCTGGACTGCTATCAACTATTGGCAGGCATTAGGTATCGTTGTCCTCGGACATCTTATCACCAGCGGTCACAAAGGTGGTCCCTGCCACGGTCATCATGGTTCTCACGGACACCACGGACACTGCTGCAGCAGCCACGAGAAGCCCGAAGACCCCGAAGCGGCGGCATAGAGCCTGATGAGCGGAATAGGCGAATTATACAACAGTCTGCGCGGGGAGTTGCTGGCATATTTGCGCAATTCCCTGCGTGTCGATGACGAGGCGGAGGACATCGTTCAGGATGCCTTCCTCCGTCTTCTCATGCTTGACCGATTAGAGGACATCGGTAGTGAGGCGGCGTATCTCTATACGGCGGTGCGCAATCTAGTTATTGACCGTCAGCGCACACGTCATGAGGAGCCGATGCCACAGGTTACTGTTTCCGAGGAGGACGAGCAGTTTACGCAAGACCTCTCAGCGCTGATTGCCGACACCGACCATGCGCCCGACACGCTTCTGCAACGTCAGGAGATACACAAGGCGTACCAGGCCGCACTCGCCGAACTGCCCGAACCGCAACGCGAGGTCTGGGTGCAGACGGAGGAGGCGGGCTTGTCTTTCAATGATCTCGCCGCACAGACAGGCACGCCGCTTAATACACTGCTGAGCCGCAAACACTATGCCGTCAAGCACCTCCGTAAACGCCTGCAACCGTTCATGTCGTAAATCAGACTAAACATAAACAATTTTCAATAATTTTCAATATGACATTTGAAGAAGCGATGCGTGCCCGCCACATGGTGCGCCGATATACCGAAAAACCTCTGCCGGAGGATATCGTAGCACAACTCAACCAACGGATTGAGGAGAACAACCAAACTCATCATCTTGCCATCCGCCTGATGCTGAATGATACCAACGCTTATCAAGGCATTGTGAAATTGCTCCTCGCCAAAGGCGTGAAGAACTACTTCATTATGGCCGGTGACGATGCTCCCGACCTTGGCGAACGTCTTGGTTACGCCGGTGCAGACCTAATGCTATTTGCCCAAACCCTCGGTCTTAATACATGGTGGGCCAGTGGCACCTTCAGCCGCAAGAACACCGCAGCGGCAGTCGGTAACAAGAAAGTACTTGGTGTGGTGGCTGTGGGATATGGTGCCTCGCAAGGCGTGCAACACAAGATGAAGAAAGCCACGGAAGTGAGTGCATACGAAGGCATTGCACCGCAATGGTTCTCTAACGGTGTTGCAGCAGCCCTGCTTGCCCCGACAGCTCTCAATAAACAAGCGTTCTTCGTGCAAGGCATAGGTGACAAGGTGAATCTGACCTACAAGGAAGGCACATTCTCCGGTGTGGATAAGGGGTTGGTGAAGTACCATTTCGAACTCGGTGCAGGAAAAGGGTGTTTTCAGTGGATGTAGGCGATTGACAAACAAACGAAATTGACATGATTATCGCTATTCTAATTTTCGCATTGCTGTTCATCCTGCCGGACCTGTATATCTCGTCGGTGCTCATGCGTGGTGCCGCATGGTGGGCGCACCTGCTGTTGTGGCTTCCTGCTATCACTGCCTTAGGGCTGATAGCCTCATTCCGCTTGGGTGGCGTCACCAGCGGCAAACTGGATATATTCACCGCCTTGCTACTCTGTGTGGCACTGCCGCAAATCATTTTTACAGTTTTTTCGCTGCTCGGCAAACTGACATCTTTTGCATGGCAACCGGCTCTGGGAATAGGTAACGGCACAGGTATAGCCGTCGGCGCAGTCGTCTCTGTGGCGATGCTGTACGGACTGCTGTTCGGATGGAAGCAACTGACCGTCAGGAATATTGACTTGGCGTTTGACGACCTGCCCGAGGCGTTCAACGGTTACCGCGTTGCCCAACTGAGCGACATGCACGTGGGCAGTTATGGCACGAGCCCTGCCTTCCTTGAGAAAGTCGTACAGCGTGTACATGACGAGCAGCCCGACCTCATTGTCTTTACCGGTGACCTCATTAACACCACGCCGGACGAGATACCACCATTCGAACATGTGTTGGCACAACTGCACGCCAAGGACGGTGTGCTGGCAGTCCTCGGCAATCACGACTACTGCCTTTACGGCGTAGGTCCACGACCTACCGACCCGCAAGATGGTGCAAAGCAGGTCGTTGAGGCGGAGCGGCGTATGGGATGGCAGGTCTTGCTCAACGAGCATCGTCTTGTCCGTCGCGGTAACGACAGTATAGCCATTGTAGGTGTGGAGAACACAGGGAAACCGCCATTCCCTGAAATAGGCGACCTGCGTGGAGCAATGGCGGGATTGAGCGACAGCACGTTCCGTATTCTGCTCTCGCACGATCCTTCGCATTGGCGCATGGAGGTGCTGCCTGCCACCACTATCCCGCTGACGCTTTCCGGACACACCCATGCAGCACAATTCAAAATAGGTGCGTGGTCTCCTTCCCGCTGGCTCTATCCCGAATGGAGCGGTCTGTACGAAGAGGGCAAGCAGCGTCTGTATGTCAGCGAAGGCATCGGCGGCACTATCCGCTTCCGCTTCGGTGCTACACCTGAAATCATCGTTTTCACTCTGCATAAGTTAAATCACTGATCATGAAGGCGGTATAGAAAGAATTTTAGCAGACTCACAAGGGTCTGCTTTCTTTTGTCATCTACCTACGGTCTACCTCTTTCTGAAGCCGTTTGTTCGCCCTGACTAAACAGCTGCGTCCTACACTCTACCTTGCCGGTGGCTTTTTTTTCTTCGTCTCTTTCCTGCAATTGCATGCAGGTTCATTCACACATTCACAGATTCACACAACTTTTTGTCTTTACCTTTTTTTTGCTTTTCCCCCCTTTAATTTTCACGAAGTGAAGAAAAAAAGAAGGAAGGCATGGGATGTGTAGGCTTCTTGCAGGAATGCTTTTTGGTCGATTAATTTGAAATTCGCTGCAAAGGTACGACAATTACCGAGCATCATACAATCAGTTTGATGCGGAAGCCGCGGGTGGTGGGCTCCCGATAGTCCTCCCCATTCGAACAAGCGGAAAGGGCATAGAGCGTAATAAGCAGGTAAAACAGTGGATTTTTCATATCATAATTGCCTAATTGGGAAATCGAAATAGGTAT
>JAEEGL015527421.1_pt1 | contig 14366 bp, 18 predicted proteins | sample 9134231 | NCBI WGS metagenome assembly JAEEGL01 (sample SAMN16246548, study PRJNA631951) | gut metagenome | biome: gut microbiome; feature: rumen; material: fiber-attached | host: Bos | place: Iran: Karaj | collected 2018-10
ATACCCCCAAACTGTACGCACACGGCGGACACTTTGAGAGTGTACCTCTCACGCGGACACTCTGTCTGCCCACCTCGGACACAGTGTACGCACTCCGCGCACTGTCCCTGCCCGGCGCACATCCTCCCGGAACAGACGTTCCCTGCCCGTCCGCCTGTCGTGTACAGTTTGACTAAAGTATACATTTAGTAAAAATACACAAAGTATAAAAATAGCGCCCCGGATCGCTCCGGGGCGGCTGTTTGTATTAAGTTCTATACTTGTATTCTGTATCACCTCGATCCGGTGTATACGTTGTTACATCCTCGAGCGCCACAATTCCTAACCACCGCGGGTCTTTCTCGCCCTCATACCAATCATTAGCCCATACCCAGACATCATCTTCACAATCCCATTGTAAGAGCTCATTGACGTACTCGCCGTCAAGTATGATTGTTACAATATAATCTGTGCGCGGCGAATTTTTCAAGAATGTGAATAGCTCCGGTTCATCATCATAGAAAAAAGACGGCAGGTATTCATACGGCGTCAGCATCGCCGTCACCTCCCATTATCGCATACCCGTCACGCAAGCAGAGATAGCATGCAAACACATTCGGTACCCTGCTGCCGTGCAGCGTGCGCAGCCTCCAGAGCGTGCGAATGCGAGCTTTTTCGCTGCTGCATTTGTAGCTCCGCGGCTCTCCGTCAATCCATGCCGTGAGAGGGAAACATGCTGCACAGTTATTCATATTGCATTTTTTGACTCTCATAGCCCACCCTCCTTTGTGATTGATTTCTTGATCTTCTCGAGGTCTCCGCAAATCTCCGTGATTGCATTGTAAACCGGCTGCACCTCCGATCCTCCCCGTATCAGGTCGGCGAGATTCATTAGTTTGATCTGCATGACCTCGATCAGTCCTATCATTTGCAGATCGGATTTGTATGATTCTTTATCTTTCATAATTACACCACCTTTTCAGATAGACACCATTGCAGATAAGTGCGAATAACCTCTCCGCACTCATTATCCATATAGAACACTTTTTCCGCCCGGATCAGATCGAGGATTGCTTTTTCTGCCGGGCTCATCGGGCGCGTGAGTCTCCGTCTCCAATTCGGACGCGGATCGTCTCTGTTAGAATAGATAAGCTCCTCATCCGGATACTTGAGCTCCGTCGTTTTCGGCGTAAAGTAGATGAATTCCGAATCCCCCTCGACTATGACGTCCCCGCGGAGCAGATCATCGAAAAACCACACAAAGAAAGTATATGCTTTATTCGCCTCCGTGATTTCGATGCCCTGCGGCAAATGCGGATAGATTGCAGTCTCGAATTTGCCCTCCGTTATCATTGAAAGTTTCGGATTGTCAAACGCGAAATATTTGTCCGTCTCCTTGCCGTCCGGCAGTCCGTCCGCCCAATGCACGACTATCGTGCAGTCTTTCCGCGTGCCGGTGTATTCCTGGATGCCGCCGATCTCCATGTCACGGATATGACGGAGCCCCATTTCCCGGAAATACGGGCAGTATCTCGAGACAGTATTGCCGAGCATCCAGATTTTTGCGTTTCCGTCATCTCTGACAACTGTCGAAATAACATTTGCAAAGAGCGCCATTTCGTCCGGCAGATACATGCCGCGCGTGAGAAACTCATCGAAAATGATCGAGGTTATATTCGGCGGATATGTGCCGCCCTTATCGTGCTCCATTTGCGTCAAAGCGAAACAATAACCAAACGGCTGCGGAGCTATGACCTCATTGCCGTTTTCGTCCCAATCCGCTAAATAGAACATGCGGCTCCGGCAGATCACATGCGAATACTCTCCGCCGGACAGATACTTTATGACGCCCGTTTTTTCCAGTCCTCCGAACAGTCTGTTGATTGATTTCGGCTTGAAATCCTCATCCCACCGCCGGACATATGCAAACAGCTCCCCGAACAGGAAATAACGCACGACAGCGCAGAGCATTGCAGCAAATGTCTTTCCGTTTGATCGCTCGCCATATACAATAATGTACAGCGTGCAGTATACAAGCATTATCAGGGGATTGAAAAAACCTGTTTTTCCTGTTGTTTTTTCAAGCCATTTCAGCACATCCTCGAGCGTCCGGATAAACTCAGGTTCATAATAAAACCGGGCTTTTTCTTTGGTTTTAGACTTCATCATATTGGTATTTCACTCCTTTTAGGAATTCGAGAAAATCCTCCTCAAATGTAACTCTGTATGATGCTTTCGAGAGATGTATAAAAGACTTTTCGTGATAGTGCCCGATCCGTCCGGTATAATCGCGGATATCCCCCTCGATTTCACGGTTACAATAGGTGTGTGTGAGTTTTCCGGTGCCCTCCGGCGGGAAAATAAAGTCGAGCGCAAATGCTTTAAACTCACGACCCCGGTAATTATCGAACAGATACCGCGCACCCAGAGCGGGATTGACTCCGGCACAAGTAAGAGAAAGCCCCTTTGTGTATTCGAGCTCTTTATCATCCGGATCCCACGTAGAAACCCGCGTGAGGTATCGTTTTGCGCCGAGTGTTTTGAAATCTGTATACACGCCCTCGAAATCCCAATATCCGAGCGGCTTTTCTTTTCCTTTGATCGTTTTCGGTATGACCTGCGGCAGTTTCAGCCCGTGATAATCGCACGCACGCCCGAGCGCTCTGAATACTGATTTATTATAGTTCTCGATGAACTGCAAGTGATTTTCGTAGTGCAGCATTTTTATGCTGTCGGTGTCCGTATATACGTAGTCGTCCCGACCCGCCTCGAGAATTGCGCTCCATACTCTGCGCCGACCGTGCGCCGTGATATATATGCCCCACGGGAAAAACGTAAAGCGTGAGAAAGATGAATTGTATTCGTCAATTTTCTCCCCGGTGTCCGGCGCTCTGGGCGACTCCCAATCGTCAGTATAATCATAGATCATCCGGAGGATGTCCGTGACGAACATGCCGTAAATCGAATTGATATCCTCCTTTTTTGACATATACTCCTTGATCCGGGACTTGATACCTTTTAGACTTGTTTTGCCCTCGTACAGATCGACTATGATTCGGACTAGCTCCGTCGGCAGCCGTCCGCGTAAATAGGTATAGCATGCGCCTATTTCGATGCGGCTATACGTGTAAACGGCGTTTATAATGTCGAAATCTATTTCCGTGATTGCCGTCGTGAGCTGCGGCGCTGAAACGATACGACCGTTATCAACCACACAATCATCTATGAGTTTCGGGAACACGCCCCGGCGTGATACCTTATAGACAATTTTCCGGCGGAACTTGCAGCACTTGGATTTTGACAGATAAAATTCATAGTCAATTTTCGGCTCGAGGTCATAAAAGGTGACTTCTGCGATTACGCAGTATGTTTTGCATAGCTCTTTATACCGCTCCTCGGTGACATCCGTCTCGATCCGCCCGCGGGACATCGGCATATAATCAATCACGGCGATTGTGGGATATGATGACGACAGATCAAACGACGCCACGTCATGCAGTATTTCGTTGACGTGGTAACAGTTTGCATGTGTAAAACCGCCCATAAACGCCCGCCGTGCAAGTGTGTACTCCTCCGGCGTGAGCTGCAAGTCGTCCATGATTTTCTTATACTCAAACATCATATTTTTGCGCTGCTTTTCGTCTGCAATGTGTTTGTGGAAAAATGCCTCATCGCGGCAGCGGCGCCGGACGTATCCGGTTTTGGTGCGGGGAATGAGCTCGAGACCTCCCTCATCGTCAATGCACTGTGCGATATAACACATAACGACCAAGATGTCATACAGACAGTATGTCTTTTCGTCCTCCGTCAATATGGTGTCCGGCGTGTGTATCAGGTCATAATTGAGCAGTCCCGTTTGCTTTTGCACCTCCGGAAAATCGAGGAGCTTATCCGCTGCAAGTGTCTCGAGCTTGTAGCCCGTGAGGAGGAGCGAGCAGCGGAACACGACACCGAGACCGGCAAGCTCTCCCTCGAGCGGCGTGACGGGTTTTAGAGCGAACACGCTGCCCGGCTCCCAGTTAAACCACCCGCGCATAAACTGGAATTCATACGCTAATTGGTGACAGTATACGTATATTTTCCGCTTTTCCCCGAGTCCGAAAAAAGATGATATGCGATAAATAAGATAGCGGAACTCCTCCCAGGTGCGCCCCATGATACAAACGCCGTTTATCCCAAATTGCCAAACATACATAAACGCAGCTTTTTCGCTTCCGATCATCATAGACGTTGTCTCGATATCAAAAGAGCACGCAGCCTGCACGATCTCGACGGAGCTTTTACCTCTTTTTCTTTTTTCGTGCAGCCAATTTGCGGCGCTTTTGCTGCCGCCGTCCCCGATTGGATCGAGGCGCTCGAGGTTGTTTTTGACCCGGTGCAGAAATGCCGGGAGTGTCCGGAGACTGTACGCCATTTCCGGACGAAAGCTCGAAATTTCCAAATGTATCGCCTGTCTCACGTTCATACTGTTTCCGCATCTCCTCGTCAATTCTCTTTAAAGCATCCGGCATGTCAGGCTCCTCGAGCTGCGAGTAAACGGATGCAAATGCTGCAAGCCGTTTCGGGATGTACCGCGTGCCGTATCCGGCATACTCGAGGTATTTCGCATAGGTATCATAAAAATCCTCGAGTTCGTCCGCGGTGACATCCGGAAAACCGTGCGTTTTGAGCCATTGCACGTCTTTTCTCTGTTTTCTTTTCGCTCTCTTTGGAGAGGCGTCTTTTCGTTTGAGCCACCTTTGCAGCGCTGCAATTTTTGCCCGGATTTCATTTATCGTCATTCGATCCGGATTGAGCCCGGCAAACTCTGCCTCATACTTTGCGGTCGCTGCATTCGGTGTGCCCTGCTGCATCAGCATATAATATCTGTGATACGCTGCGTCATGCAGATCACGGAGGAGATTGACGGCGTCCTGCTTTGACATTTGAGCGACGACTGCCGCCGATGTGCTGAGATACGCAGCCTCCTCGCTCTGGGCGCGGGACATCTCCTCTCGGATGCGCTGCCGTGCGGATGTGCTGCGCGGCTGCGCTGCCGGTGTCTTTCCGGATTCGTAGAGCGCCCGGGCGAGCTTTTGCGCTTGTTTCCGGAGCCGCCGCTGCGCTGCATTAAGTTTCTGTCTTGCCACTTGCGAACACCTCCCCGCTCATTGCCTCAAAAGCATCCGTCCGATCCTCGAGCCGGAATCCGTGCGATAAGTATGCGCAATAGATTCGCAGCGAATTGCACCGACCCGCCTCAAACTGACAGACAGCCTGTACGGATGTATCTGCCGTCTCTGCGATCTGCTTTTGTGTGACGGCTGCGCCCAGCCTCCACGCTCTGCAATGCTTTGCAAGCTCTGCATATGTCATTATATCCCTCCTTACTCATTATTCGGCATCGTCCGTGTCTGTTATGTGCTTATACTCATTGTTTGAGATGGCGCCGAAATAAAATACAGATAGTGCCTCGTATACGTCAGAGAGTGTCGGCTGCCTGCCGGTGTCGATTTTGCAAGGTTCATTGGTGCAACGAATACGCCACCATGTAACCCATTTCCCCTTTGACGCATACCGGCTTTTTACTAAAGGTTTATTGCACATAGGGCATAAAATGGGAATGTCAATTTGTTCCGTCATATTATCCCTCCTTATAATGAGGATAACCCCGCAGCATGTACCGCTGCTGCGGGGTTAGTCTCTTGATTTACTTCTTGCCGGGTGCCGGAGCTGCCGGAGCCGGAGCGTCGGGGATCGTTCCGACCGCCTCGAGCGTATGGGTGTAATAACCTTTGCGCGTCTGCACGCGGCGCGTCTTTACGACGATTGCAAAGTCCCATGTTTCCGGCGTGCCGAAAATGTTGAAAATCTGTTTAAGAGAGCCGAACACGCCGCGGCTCACCGCCTGGAACGTGCGCCCGTCGGATGCGATCAGGACGATGCGCGGGCATTTCTCCTTTTCGCCGGTTGTCGGGTTTTCGCACTCGATGACCTCGACATACACATGACGCATCGGAATCTCCTCTCCGATGTGCTCCGCGAGCACGTCGCTCGTGTTTGCCATTGCGTTATATGCCTTGACCTTATCAGCGACGGACTCGATCTGCATCGAGCAATACGACATGACAGCCGTCGACAGATCGGCGATCATTGCGGCGCCGTCCACATCGACAGCGACCGGGACGGGGGCGGCAGGTGCCGCCTGCGGTGTGATAAAATAATTCTCGTTTGCCATTTGGAAAACCTCCTATATGATATTGAGGTGTCTGCCTCATCAGCGCCGGGAGACTGTCCCCGACGGACGGAGCCGGAGCTCCGTTTCGGCTATTATGATTCCTCCATGTATTTTTTGAGCCCGCGCTTTGCACCCTGTTCTGCGGCGATTGCAAACATAACTGCTGCGCGATAGCATCGAGCTGAGTCCTCGGGGAGCTGCAATGCAAGCCCCTTTACAATGTGAGCGATAATAAATTCCAGATCAGTGCATAAATCCGGAATACTTGATTTGCATGGATCATGACGGAACCGGCGTCATCTTTCTCACGATCAAAATGTGCATGAATGTCGATCATTTGTTTGCCCCCTTACGCCATGGCTGCATATTCATTACGTGCTGCACGTCCCGGAATACGTGGGTAGCTGCTGCATGTGCCTCCTCGACCGTCTCCCATCCGCCGACATCCGGCTCACCGTCCCGGAGCACCCGGCGTCCGATAATGGCATCCCCTACAATCCGCCCGGCATAAAGGATCGAGGCGACTGCGTTTTGTTCTCTGTATTTCAGCAGCCCCTCTCCGTCAACCACGATCAGCAGATCACGGACTACCTGTGTAACGAAGAGTGTCGGTCTCACGATCTCGATGTCCTCGCAGCCGATCCATTTGTAAAAGGATCGGAGCAGACATGCATCCTGCGGATCGACCGTCGTGCAGACAATTTCCGGGTGTATCGACCCGGTGCGATACAGCAGGAAATACTCGTTAGTCTTTTTCATATATATCCTCCTTTTCAATGTGCCGCAGCTCCTCCCTGTGAGGAACCCTCACTATCATAATAGCACATAAACCGGAGATTGTCAAGCAGTGGTTTATAATTTTACACATAAAATAAAAAGTGCGCAATTTTCTGCGCACAATACAAAATGTAATATTCTCGAAAAATATTAAAATCCATACCCGAATAACCGCCCTCGAAAAGTGCGAAAACACGCACTTTTCAAAAGCGGCTTTTTGTTCATTAAAAAACTTTTACGTATCGCGCGCTAGCCCGTTTCAGGTATAAAGTACCCATTTATTAAACCCCCTCTTAAAACGCATTCTACGCGCTCTGAGAGGCATTCTGTGATGCGCATTTTTATGCACATGTTTAAGTTTTCCATAGACACATAATGTCTATTGTCGTTCCGAGTGACGGCGATATATACATATCACATGCACCGTCGGCGCCGATCCATGTGTCCGGATACTGCGCGGTATTTCGATTCCGGTAAATGCAAAACGGACACTGAGCACTCAGCGGACGGACTCCGCTCGGAATTGTGATGATGTTAGAATGCCACCCGGCAGAGATACCGGATACTGTAATTGACACTTGCATGATTGCAAGGTCACCGATTTTTTCAAGTCCGCCGGAGGAGCTCGTCACCTTTGCACTGTCAACAGATACCGTGTATCCCGGTGTGATAATGTCCCATGACATATCGCCCATTGTAAACGACTTATTGCTTGCAAGGACGATATGCACCTCACCATTTGGCAAAATGTATCCGGTATCGTCCGAGGCGGAGCCTCCCGATCCGCATTTGAAAAGATACTTTGTATATGGACGGAGCTCCGCGGGGACTGTAAAAATATGTTTGTCTCCGTATGTCGTCGAGGTAAAATCCACACGCCCCGTCCATGTCACTTTATGCCCGACCTTAACAACTGTACCATATATCGTGCTGACGCCGGTCGCCGGTGTCGGCGTGTAAAACTCCGGTGTGTCTCCGCCTCCCCCTCCGCCGTAGCCGGCTATCAGACGCTGTACAGCGGCTGTCAGATCGGTGTCCGCGGTGCCGGTTGTCGTATTGGCAGCGGTAAGCAGACTTTGCACTTTTTCAATCAGAGTCATATGCCGCCTCCTATCAAAGAATTGAGCCCCGCGATTTCGTCGGATACTATCTTGTACAGCTCTGCAAGTGTCGGGCAGTATTCCGTAAATGTTTCCGTGATTTCGTAATACGCCGCCGGGCATACCATGAGATCAGTGACGGTTACCGTGTCGCCGGATGAGTGATTGTAATTATCCGATGCATAGACGTAAAGAAATGCAGCGGGCTCGGAGATCGAAAATTCGATCAGTTTATCTGTACCGCGCGTCGTGCCGCCTGCATATATCGCGCTGTCGGCGGAATTTGCTACGGCGATACGGCAGACGCTTGCGTCCGTGTCTGTCGATGTGATTTCACCAATAGTGAGCACATAATCTCCCGCGGGGATTTCGAGCCCCATTTTGACATACCGCACGTCGCTGCCGCTCGTGATCTGGGCGGCATTCTTTCCGCCTGTATTGATTAGCTGTGTAACCGCAGCGAGCGTGTCAACGTCCTGCAATTCGAGAGCCGTGATATCGTCGTCGATATCTCCGAGCATCGTGTCTATTTCCGATTTCGTATAGACGTTATCAAATGCCCCGGCGCCCGGCTGCTTGATCCATGTGCCGTCAGTTTGCATTCTGTATTCGTCGCCGGTCGATATATCCAGTGCGGACGATCCGCATAAAAGCGTGACATCGTCAAAGATTGTCAGCCCGGTCAGATCGGCTGCGGTGTCAACGTACAAATCCATTTGAGCGCAATTTGCGGAGCCGTTCCACATGATTTCGTGCGCCTCTTTGAGTGCTGCACTCATTGCACATAAACCCCCTCACTGAGTTTTTCTTTGATTTCCGCCCGTTCTGCATCCGTCGCCCCGGGGATGTTTACGGACTCGATGTCAATATCAAATTCACCGTAGCCGGATGCATCGAGCTGCGCCGTGAATGCCGAGAGCTTGCCCCCGACGCGGGCGACTGCGCCGTATGTTTTCCAGTATTGCGGAGTCATGCCGTTTTTGTTATACGTCCACTCAATATAAGGAATGCGGAAAACATTTGCGGACGCGCTGCCGGATATGTCTGGATTGATAAGCTGCGTGGAGTGCGGTGTCGTCATGGATTCGGCAAGAGACGCAAGCCCGCCGCCGACAGCTCCGGCGGATATTTGGAGAATACCCGCAGCCGCAGCACCCAGACGCTCGAGCGTGCCGGTGTCGCCTCCGCTCACGGGGACATTATACGCGACATTTCCGGACAAATCGCCGATCGGGATGTCCCCGGCATACACATGCGCTGATATATTGCCGTTGTGCTGATCGAGACGATATTGCAGCGAAATGTCTCTGTCATATGCGCAGCCGATCGGGATCGGAATTTCGCCGCAAAATGGTACATACATTTTTGCAGTTACATGCGTATAATCCGCAAAACACTGAAACGGGCGCGCCTGTTTTGTGAACACAATAGGAGACGTATGCACAAACCCCGGTGAAATGATGTGACACGATCCGCCGCCGGTATTGACCGGCAGCACAACGCCCGCAATACTCACGCCCGACGCGGTGCCCGCCGTCGGCATAAAGCCGCTCGGCAGCGTAAAGCATCCGATAACGCAGGACGCCGGAGAGTGCGTTTTGTTAAGGAACTTCTGCCATAAACTTTTCGCAATCGTCCCGGCATCGCCCCACAAGAACCCTTGCAAATTTTGATATGCCGTATCATTTATAATGTAATAATGCAGACCGCGTCCGCCTGTCGGCATACCGCCGCTCGGCGCGGAGTCGAGCCCGACGCCGGTGCGCCTGAAAGAGCCGGTACCCTGACCGCCGTCGGGTGTGTCACCCTCTCCGTAATTGTACGGGGGGTTTGTGGCACCCGTGAAAAAACTTTCCTCGATCAAAAGCGCCGGAGACGTCGAGCCCTCATTTGCCCGCGTCATCCACCCAGTAAAGCCGACGTACCAAATATCCGCCCACTGTACGCGGATGAGATAAACGGAGGGATGATTCGTGTCCGTAGCATTTGCGCTCGAGCCGGTGCCGGGGATCGGAACAGACGTATTATAATAAAATCCGCTGAGACTGCACGTTCGTACTGTGCCGTCAAAATCCTCCTCGATAATATTAAACTGACACCCGTTTTTCATGTATAGTGTATTGCCGGGAGACGGATATCTTTTAAACGCTGCCGAAAATACTGCGGGCGGATCATCATTCGAGATTTCAAAACCCGTCATATAATTTTCAAATCCGCGCAAGTACTTGTATGTTTTCCCGCCGAGCGTGACCTCCGCAGGCGTGCCGCGCACATTTCCGACGCGCGCGGGGAGCACTTGCGCCGAAAATGCAAGCGTTTTGCATGATGCGTCCGCATAGAATGCCAAAAACATAAATTCACCCCACTGTCACAAGAATAAAATGCGAAAAGTCATGCGCACCCAGAGCGGCAGCCGCGTCCGGGTCAATAACCTCCGTTGCCTCAATCGGTGCATTTGGATCGACAATGTTTTTTGTCTGGATGCCGCATGCAGTCCGTCGCCCGAACACATCGAGATTTTTGATCTGAGTTGCAAACGATTGCAGCACATCGACATGCAGCTCCACTCTGTATGCATTATTGCGCTCTGCTGTGATATCCGTAATAAAGTAATACCGGGAAAACTCCGGAATATATACGTAATTCTGCCCGCGCGGATCGCTCTGGATCAGGATTGACGGCTCCTCGATTGAACACTCCTCACGGAGCACGCCCTCGAGGGACAGATTCGGTTCCGCACTGAGATTCTTATTGATAACATTCGGGCTGCCCGCCCAATTATAAAAATAGATATGCATGATACCCTCCATTAAGCGGCGCGCCTCCCGCGGGAGGGGAGGCGCAGAAAAGAGAATATAGGAGATAGGAACAATCATTCAGTATCCGCAATGATATATACAATGCCGTTTTCGCAAAGATCATTATAATAGCTTGCATCGCGGTTATAGAAATACTTGTAGAAACGACCGTCCGGATTATAGATCACATCGACAGGCGCATCCTCCTGACAGATCATTGCAGCGTCGATATCCTGCATGACAAACACGATGCCGCTCTGATCGACCGGGTCGCCCTTTGTCGGTGCGCCGGTGTCCGCGTCGGGGATAAGCGGCGTCGCCATGATCGAGCTGCGCGCGTCATAAGTGTCCTTTCCGTCATTGGAATCAATCCGGAACTGCCAATAAGGGACTTCTTTGTATCCGCCAAGCGTGACAAATGCATCGTGATACGTTTGGGATTTCAGCACCGTTTCCATAGCGGTCGCAAAGTCAGTCAGAGCGAAAACTTTGAGCTTGCTCGCCGGTGTAAAAGTGCCGTATCCCTCGACATTGTACATGCCGGAGAAACGTGCGAGGAGCTTTTTGTCCGTTTTGATCCGGCGCACGCAATACCGCAGGAAAGCAGGAGACTCGAGCGCCGTCGCTGCCGTGAGAGAGCTGTCTCCGGATGCATCCTCATACTCAGCGAGGAGATTTACAACACCATTATTGAGACTCAGCTTTGCAGCGATAAAGTTATTTTCTACACGCTGCTCGAGTGCCTCTTTGCTTACCTCCATTTTTGTGCGGATGCGGTTTTCGATTGCACCGAAAAAGCGCTGCATTGCGGACGCGCTGCGGAAAGCACTCTCCATTTGGTTGCGCGGCAGGATAATTTTTGCGCGGAATGTCGTTTTGAGGTTGAAATACTTTGCTTGCACCTCTGCGGGCTCATCGAATGCAAACAGGTCTCCGAAATACGGGTATCCGTCCATGCTCCGGAGATCGTCCTCGGTGGGATCGTCCGGATAGGTGCCCGGCGTAACTTTGCCGTTACCGGCATACTTTCCGCGGGCGAGTTTCCAGGAATCGTTCTCGACGAAATCGCCGACCTCGACGCGGATTTTTTCCATAACAGACCCGTACTGCCAATCCTCACGCTCGAGCCCGAGACTGTCCGCAGAATAGGTGCGGTCTACGAAAATTGTTCTGCCGATTTTGTCGATAATGCGGGCGACATAATTGTCAAAATTATTGCCCCAATCCGTCGAGCTCGTGATTGTTCTGCCGATATCGACGATATTGGACAAATCCTCATCGAAACCGCCCACCTTGATCGTCTCGGGGTTATCCGGACCGACGGGGCTGTCCGGGTCAAAATCCGGATTCGGGATATCGACGTAAACGCCGGTGACCTCCTTGAAAATGTCGTTGAGAATGCCTGCGATCTGTTTTACTTTCATTGGTTTTCCTCCTCATTCATAGATCGGAATTGTCAAAATCGCCGCAATGTCTGCCGCGATCCTATCGAAAAAGTTTTCCGCGCTCCATAGACTTGCGTCGCGCTCGAGCATCTCCGTCGAGGTCAAAACGCCGATATTTCCGGAGCGTGTAAAGGTGCGGGTGCGGTCATTTTTTCGACCGTACTCGGTTTCGTCGGCGTGCGAGCCCTCAATTTCCCGCGTGTCGCCGGTGTCGCCTGCTTTGCCGTATGTCGTTGTATTCAGTGTCTTTCCGTCATGGACGCCGTCCGGATTCGAGCTGTCATTATTATCAAATCCGAAAATATTAGACGTATCGTCTGCCTCGATCGTGTGCCCGAGCTTTTCCGTTTCCTTATACTCATCATATGTGCGTGTCGTGGTATCTTTGCCGCCCGCCCGGTCATGAATGCCCTCACTTTCGGACATATTATAATTTTCGATCGGATTGTATTCAGCAGCAAAATCCGCGGTCAGGCGCGCCCACGAAAGACGGCACATATCAAGAACATAATAGGAAATGATCTGCTCATTCTGCGGCGTGAGTTTCCCGTCTCCGAGTTTGAGATACTCCATAAGATATCGGGAAATGGGTCGATCCCCATAATTCGTAAAGATGAGTTTGTCAATTTTGTCATATGTGATGTTCAGTTCCGGCACGTTTGACCACGGCGGCAGCGTGCCCTGTTGTGCGCCCCAATAACCGCAAATCGTGCCGAAAAATCCATAGACGTCAATCAGTTTCGGTGTCATCTTCTGCACCTCCCTCCGGCTCTGGATCGGGCTCGGACGGCTCCTCATCCGCTGCCGTTTCAGCCTCGAGGTTGTCGCTCTGGGCGCGGAGTTTCCAAGCTCCGGCGAGCTCCGGCTCCGGAATACTGATTCCGAAAACTGTCCGCAGTTGACGGACAGCGTCGATCCGACAATCAAGCATATCATCTATCAGCGGACGGAGCGCATCCCTGTTCATTTCAGTTTCAGCCGGGGACAGCGCCTCACGTTTCATATTGCCGTTAAACTGCAAGCCGATATCCGTATACAGAGCTGATTTGTTATATGCTGCCGCCTCGATGAACTGCACAAGATAATTTGCGGGGACGCCGCCCGTCGGCAGATTTTCAATCACAGGAGATGACGGCGCGCCGCTCCACCTTGATTTACTGTCCGATCCGGTAACAATACCGGCACGACCCTTTTTGATCTGCCGGAAAAAGCTGAGCGCCGCCTCTTTCATTTTGTCAGTTGCTGCGTGAATGATATTCACGATCCGGAGATTTTCGAGCCCCTGCAAAATCGAGATTTCGAGCTCTACCTCCATTTCGCCGCGCGGCTCCATGATCGGCAATAGACCTTGCATATATGTGTCATTGCGGATGAGCACGGCATCGACTCCGAAATGATAGGTGCCGTCAATTTTCTGCTTTGCATACGGATTCGATACGATGACGCCCGTCGGCATATAGTATTCGTCATACTCGCCGAGGAATCCGGCGCAGTTGCCGGAAACAAGATGATATTTTCCGTCTTTCCGGATGATCGACGCCCACCCATATACTTGCAGAAACGTCTCGATGATCTGCGGAGGCAATAGCTCCTCCGGGATAATGTCAGACAGATTCCATTTGATTGCACGGGATGTCATCGAGAGCCATTTCCGGACGATTGCGCGGTATCTGTCCGGCTTGCGTCGGATACCGCGTGCTTTACAGTCATAGTCATCCCGATCAAACGGATCGGGAACATAGTCCATAAACCACGTCGGGCAGTATGTTCGCATGAGATTTGCCAAAATGCACACCTCCTCACGGTCAGTATAGTATACATTCTGTATTATGGCAATATGTCAAAATGCACAATGATAGTATTATACTGTCAGTTTAGTCAAACTGTCCACAAGGGGCGGACGGGTATAGAACGTCTGTTCCGGGAGGATGTGCGCCGGGCAGGGACAGTGCGCGGAGTGCGTACACTGTGTCCGAGGTGGGCAGACAGAGTGTCCGCGTGAGAGGTACACTCTCAAAGTGTCCGCCGTGTGCGTACAGTTTGGGGGTAT
>JAEEGL016156813.1_pt1 | contig 14366 bp, 10 predicted proteins | sample 9134231 | NCBI WGS metagenome assembly JAEEGL01 (sample SAMN16246548, study PRJNA631951) | gut metagenome | biome: gut microbiome; feature: rumen; material: fiber-attached | host: Bos | place: Iran: Karaj | collected 2018-10
ACCGGGGTTCGATTCCCCGTCGAGTCATTGACGTTATTTCATCCATGTTATAGCGTCCTTTCTCATCCCGCCGGATAGGGATGTAAAAGATCGCCGGCGTTGGGGGATGATCCTTGGTATATTTACCGGGAATCCTCATCCCCCGTATTTGCCCCCATAGCTCAACTGGCAGAGCAGCTGATTTGTAATCAGCAGGTTGCAGGTTCGATTCCTGTTGGTGGCTCTCCCTCGTCAAGGGAATGTTATTGATCATAATAAGGCTCATCGGAGTAATACGGCATCTTTTACTTATTCGATGAGTGTACCAAACATCTGTAAGAGTGAGAGACCGTAGCAGATGACCTCCTAATCATGATCGCGGGATAGAGTAATCGGCGAACTTATTGGGTTCATGCCCCAAAGTTGTGGGTTCGAGTCCCACTCCCGCTATTCACCCTACAGGAAAGGAGACATGCTTCTCTCGAACGGGGATCCCTGTTCGGTCAGAGATACGCAGCGACCAATGGGTAGATAAGCAAATTATTGTGAAAAAGATTAAAATTGACGACCGGGAGCCAGCAGCCTAGTAACATACATGAACGGTCCCAAGCTGGCATCACTTGCCGGAAGCCCCGGCAAGTGTATGTATCCGTAGCTCAGTTGGTAGAGCACTTGACTTTTAATCAAGCTGTCGGGAGTTCAAGTCTCCTCGGATACACTCTGAGAAGGTCTTTCGCCTTCTCATCGGGGTAGAGGTCAAAATATCAGAGCGTCCTTTTAACTATCAACAATGCAAAAACACCCAAGTACAGTCGATCTTATGCGACCCGCTCTGAGGTCGTTGACCTCTGCCCTATACCGGAATATGGCCCAGTTTGGTAGGGTACCTGATTTGGGATCAGGGGGTCGTCGGTTCGAGTCCGGCTATTCCGACTTGGCTTTGCCGAGTTTGCGTCGTAGAAGCAACCGGACGTTTGTGAAATAGCACAGATGGGGGTTAACTCCATAACCAAATGGTGAGGTTAGTTTGCTTTTGCAAAAGGGCACTCATCAGAGCTTGTTCCAAAATGGAAAAAGCTTGGAGAAAAAAAATCAGAAATAATTTTTGGAGAATCCGTATGAACAAAGAAGAAAATTCTGCATATACCAGTCTGATCCACCTGTTGGATGATCATCAGGTAGATTATTACGATGATCAAGATCACGGCGTGACATTCGTTGGGCCTTTCAGTACGGACTATACTCCGTACTTTAAAGAAAGAAAGAATGCTGTCAATATGTGCGGCTATGTGGAAAATAGATGGGTCTCCATCCGTTTGGATTTTACCGCTGGAAAAGAAAAGGACTTAGAAGACGTTTTTGCCCATATGATGTATCTGGTATTGGTAATCCTGATGGCGCTATTGGACGTGGTATCTTTACAATGTACGATCCAATCACAAAGTATTATCGCATTGAAGATGATGGGGTCAGCGCGACGAGACGCTATGAACTGACTTCGGAAGATGCGGGACATACTTTAAGTGCAAAGGCATATACTGTAACTTGGAGAGAAGTAACAGGAGCCAAAGGTGATGATCAACAACTGATAGCTCATGGTGCCGATGCCCTTCTTGCGAGAACCAAATATATCCAAATATACGCAGATGAAGAGCTGGAAAATCCAATCACAGAGTTTATCACTACGAACCATGGTATCGTCTATTGGGAATACAAAGAGATTCACAATCTGACCGACATTACAGCCGAGTACACCGGAGATGACATTACTGTGGACGAAGAGTACGACAAGGAAGATGTGATCGTAACCATCACATACAATGTCACTACAACGGATTCTGAGGAACTGGATCCTGTAACAGAGACTGTTCCTATAGATGAGTTCGAAGTAAATCAAACGAAAATCACTCGGATTGGTGATAATCTGTTTACAGTAAACTATACCTTTGAAGACATTGATGTAACAGCAGATTTTATCGTGAACGGCATTGAAAAGGTTACAAATGCAATTCGTGAATTGTCTGATTTGACAGCCGCCTATAACGGAAGTGATGTTTACGTTGGTGATGAGTATGATAAGAGAGATGTTACCGTAACGGTAACTTATGCAATCACGGTAAATGATTCAGATGAAGTAACATATGAAACAGAAGCCCTTGATGCCGATGCTTTTGCTACTGATTCAACCAGAGTCACGACGGTTGGTTCAAACACATTTCATGTGACCTTTACATTTAATAATGTGACCAAGACTGTCCCGATTATTGTGAATGGTATCAAAAAGGCAGAGACTGTGATTCCCAGCGTGTCAGACAACGATGATCCAAATCCTAAGCCGAATACGCCAGTTCCAATCCCAAGCGTATCGGACAATGATAATCCTATCATTCCAGATAAACCAAGATATGAGCCGGTAGATCCAAGCTTCCATGAAATTCCGAAGTCAGATCCAGTTCCAACAAAGGAGCAGACAAAACCCGAACCAAAGAGGGATAATCCAACACCGATCGAAGAAGACGTTCCAATGGATATCGTACCCGCACCAGTACATATCTCAGAGCGGAATCCAATCTCTATCCCCGATCCTGTTATTGATCCGGATCCCGTTATGATTGAAAAGCCTTCTATAGAAGCTCCCGTAACAAAGGAAGAGCCTATTACTGTTCCAGAAGTAAGAAATGATGTGCCGACCGAACCAGTAACAGGAGCTCCGATCGCAGAAACGACGGAAGAAATTCAGGAATCTGTTCCGGAGAGAATAAGTATTCCTCGTAAAATCGCTGATGCTCCAAAGTTAGAGCCTGTGGTCGAAGTAACGGAAGAGCCGAAGGAAGAAGTCGAAGAGACCATTCCCGTAAAGGTAACTACAGAAGCACCCGTTCAGACAGAGACTTTTACGAATACAGACATCGTGATCGCAGCTCCCGCAGAAATCGTAGACGAAAAACTGCCTCGTCTGGCGCAGATTATTGTCGAAGGTGTCGTATTTGTTTCATTGCTGTTCCTTCTGGTCTTAATCGCACTGATCGTTGTTGTACACAGACACGCTACAAGACGGATTAAGAGACAGAGAGAAGAGTCTGAACAAGAGTAACAAATATCACTCCGAGGGGCGAAAGCCCCTTGGAGGATGATAAGGAGTATTTTATGGAAAACACCCCTGTAAAAAAGAAAAGAAGTCTGATAAAAGACCTATTAAAAGACGCTGTTGTTGTAGCAATCATTTTTCTGATCGGACATGTGATTGTTCAGCTTGCCCAACCAGTAGTTGTTATTGGTTCTTCTATGGAACCGACTTATTCGAATAATGATGTCCTGTTGATCAATAAAACCTTATGCCTTTTGGGAAAGATAGACCGTTTTGACATTGTTGTATTTGATTCAGAAGACAGCCCAAACACCATTGATTATGACGAAGAGAATCTTCACTATCTGGTAAAAAGAGTGGTCGGTCTTCCCGGAGAAACCGTTCGGATTGATGAAAATGGAATCATCTTTATCAATGACGAGCCCTTGCCCGAAAACTATGGCTCAGAATCTATACTGGATGCAGGAATTGCAGAAAACGGAGTAACTTTATCGGAAGACGAGTATTTTGTTCTTGGCGATAATCGAAATTACAGCAACGATTCCTGCGATCCGTCTATCGGACCAATTTCTTCTTCCAAACTGATGGGAAAAGTAATTTTTGAGTGTCCAGACGTCATTAAAAATCTTATAACACAGTAAATCAGATAAAACCTTGGCTCACGTCGGGGGTTTTTCTTGGACTTTTTGTTTTTTCATATAATAATGTAAGGGAAATATGATAAAATCCATTCAGAAGGAGATTATAAATATGAAAAAAATTACTGCAATGTTTCTTACCATGATGATGGTTGTGGCTATGACCGGTTGTGGCTCTGATGTGGAGAATATTATTTCCACCTCTGTACAGCCTGACAATATCGTATCGGAGTCTGTAGATCCTGTCGTGACTGAGACTGAGGAAACCGAAGCAGCTGAAGTCATCGCCAACGTAGAGGAAGAGGTTGTTGTTGAAGCCGAAACGGAAGAAGTAAAGGAAGAAGTAAAGGAAGAAGAAATTACTGCCGAGGATGAAACCTCTTCCGAAGAGGAAACCGAGGAAGTAGTAGAAGAAACCGCTTCGGTAAGTGAGAAGGAGTCTGCAAAGCAGAAGAATACTTCTGCAAAGAAGACAACTTCCACCGAGAAGAAGGAGACCGTCACGGTAACGGAGAGTACAGCAGAGGATAGCGTTGCAGATACTACATCCGCAGAGACCATTCCCGCACCCGTGCAGAATACCCAGACTGTGACCGAGCAGACCGCTGAAATAACAACCGAACAGCCTGCTACCCAGAACACATCTTCTGTAGAGACCGCACCTGCACCTGCTACTGAGACCTCTCCTGCACCCACTACCGAGACAGTACAGATCACATCCGAAGAGACCACCACCAATACTACAACTGAAAATCCAAATCCAATTCGAGATGATACAGATAAAGACCCCAGTCTTGTCGCAGCACTAGACGATGCTCTTGCAAACTATCAGGGATCAAATGTCACCGGTGATGTAAATGGAAACTATTACTACGGTGATACCAGATATGATACGGAAGAAGAAGCAACCGCTGCCATGGAAGCCGCAACAACTGCTCTGCGCGAAGCAACTTGGGCGTATGAAGCAAACGGCGCTTGCCAACATCTTCATCTTGGCGTAGACGAAAACGGTGAATATTGTATCGATTGCGGAGTTAGAAACCCTTTTGACTGATCAGAGGATAAGTGCTACCAAAACCACGCCACGCATCAACCATATCAGCCAAAACAGATACCCGTCAGAAATGGCGGGTATTGTTCGGAAATGATTTTGAAAATGGAGTGAGAAATATGAGAAAACCTAATATGAATATAAAGATTAAAAACAAAGTCGTTGTTATTAGTGATAAAAATGCAAGAGCGTATGAAAAATTGAACTCGTCATCTGTAGACGAAAATGTGGTCAGAGTTTATATCAATTCGGCTTTTCATGTCCAAGGGGCAGACATTGACAAAATTATCTCCCAAATGTCAAACAAAGAACTATCCGATTTTGTAAACCAAAATATCGAAGCAGAAGTACGGGATTGTGGTGGCGACCAGTTCTATGAAGAGGCTTAACTATGCAATCCATAATCCGATTCTATTTATGCAAATTCAATTGTAGTAATACAATAGAAGCTCAAGAAAAATATACAAGTAATGAGGCGCTGATGATCGAATGCGTCAATCATTGTAAGGCCCAATTGCTTACTACACCGGTCAAAGATATTGTAGTTTCGCAAACGAAATATGATACAGCTACTAGAAGATACTTATCACTGGTAGGTTACAAAGGTCATATCTTTTGTGGCTTATATAACGCCAACGATAAGATGATCCATTTTGAAGACACTGACTGTATTTTTGAAAAATACGACATTGATTCACAGATTGCGAAACTGGAATCTATCTTTATTTCTAATTGTAAAAGGTCGGTAAAAGAACAAGGCGCTACTATCCCGGAAATACAAAATGCATGGAAAACTACATTACCCCTTCTTGATAAGATTATAAGATACGAGCATAGTTTGGAATTGATATCAAGTGACGCCGACTTGAAAAAATCATTGAAACACGACGAAGTACTTGATCAGTTAATTTCTGACTATGAAAATAATATACAAAAACAAACAAATCTGACACTGGGAGATGAAGGTATCCTAATGTGACGATATGATTGTATATGTGATACCCGTCAGCAATGGCGGGTATTGTCTTAAAGAAATATGATATAATAAAAATGTGATTATAGGAGAAATCAAAAATGCGCGATATGGACGATTTATACGACGAAGCTAAAACGAATGATAAAGAATATAAAATTGAAGATTTGAATTTTGAATGGGATGAAAGAAAGAACAAAATAAATATTGAAAAGCACGGCATTTCGTTTGAAACGGCTGCACATGTGTTTTTTGACGAATACCTATTAGAAATCTATGACGAAGAACATAGTGACTATGATGAAGATAGGTATATCGCAATTGGAATGATTGAAGAAGTGTTATATGTAGTATTTACCGATAGAGAAACAAATATTCGTTTAATATCGGCAAGACCCGCAACTCAGGCAGAAGAAAAATTATATTATTTAAGGAGGGAAAAATTATGATTACAGAAACAAAATTAGTTCATAAAAATATTAAAAATGTTAAATTAACTGAAGAACAAATTTTGGAAATAAAGAATGCAAAAAAGATGACCCAGGAAGAAGACAAGGATTGTCCTGCATATTCATATGATAAACTTTTGCAAATGCTTGAAAACACTTCCGGAAGGACCACCCCAATTGAATCAAGAAGATCATAATATAAGATACCCGTCAGAAATGGCGGGTATTTTTGTGCGAAAAAGAACAGACAACAAAACAAATTTCCCGGCGAGTGAACTCTTACTGGGATTTTGTTCCCTTGGAATAAATTGATCTGGTTAATCTTTTTTTATTTTTCATATAAATATATAGACTCTTTGATAAGTATGATGTGACAAAACTTGTTCTGAATGCGTCAGTATATAGAAGGAGCGATTTATGAATTTGCAAGATACGATCAGAAAAGTAAGTACAAAGACGATTCTTGGTGTAGCTGTAGGCATTCTTGGATTGATGATGCCTATAACATCTTATGCTGCCCAGGAGGGATATGTTCAAACAGGCACTTGGGAGGGCCGTGCAGTTTGGACAACAGATCCTGGCATAACAGGCTTTGATAATATTGGAGTAAATACCTATATCAACAATAGAGAATATATAGTTTCTACGTCCAATACAAAAAATCATGATGATGCGGGCGCAGGAGAGCATTATTTTGATGGGTATTATGACGAAATTTATATCTCAAAATGGAAGCTGGCTCAAAATCCATATCTGTCAGTCCACTCTGCAGGTGCCAAAGGAGAATTTACCTGGGCGGGTCTTACGGTTTTAGGAATAAGTCCTTGCCGTGTCTAACACCAACACGGATGGTTATATGTCTGCGCCGATTGTGGTGAAGCTAATTATGCTTATTACGGAGATTATAAGTACGGCGCTTATCTTGTCTCCATGTCTGAGAATACGGCGAAGGGCCTTTCCAAAATTCCCAATGATACATATTACTATTATTTCTGCCCGGACCATATCTCTTCAGATTATAAAAGTGGAGAGATGGAACAGGGTGTTGATGATAAACATGAATGCTTAAAGACGTCCATCAACCAATATAATATTTCCTATGATACCAATTTCCCGTCAGATGCCGCTTATACGGTAGGTAAGACCAGTCCCGAAAGCGGATATTTTTACAATGTCTTCACCGAAGGAGCATCCGTTACCTATGAAGATAAGACCATGGTAGCGAAAAACTATCTGAAGGGATATACGGCTTCCGGAACGCTCAACCTGTCGAATATTCCTTATACTGCAGCCGGCTATGTTTTTGATGGCTGGTGGACCGAAAAAAATAGGTGGCACTCAGGTAAAGTCATGGAAAGACCTATGTTCAGTAACAGATGCAAACTACTTCGGAAAAGGTGGAACAAGAACGCAATGGCTTCAAAGCCAAGGCGCTTTTAGAAATAATAATCAGTTTACCGTATATGCTCATTGGAAAAAGGCAAGTGGTCTCTTAAAGACGTTGGATAGCAACGGTTCTGCTTTAGATGCGATCCAATCCGGTAATAGCAAGGTCAGTTCCATCGAAGTTGGCTATAAGGATTCCGTAAATGTTGTTAATCCTACGGGAAACAAAGTATTCACCGTTTCTTATAATGCACAGAGCGGAACGATCTCTCCTGCATTGACGGCAAGCAATAAGACTGCAACCGGCATCTTTGATTACTGGATCGAAGGATCTTCCAACAAAGGTAGTTGGAACGCAGAAGATTCAAAATATACCAACACCCAAACTATAAGCTTTACAACCTATGATACACTGACCGCACACTATACGACCGGATTTGTAACACTTCCTACCGCCACAAGGGAAGGATATCAGTTTAAAGGATGGTATACCGCAGGTGGTCAGCTAGTTGGTTTAGGCGGAGCGCAGTACACTCCAACAGCGGATGTCACACTATATGCGAAATGGGAACAGGTGGCGTTCTCTCTGAATGCGACCGTAAACAACACCACATCCTACCCAAGCCTTTCGGATACACAGTGGAAATACTCTGCGGCAACCGGTACAACATATTATAAACTCTCTTATAAGATATCAACCGCAAGTGCTTATACAGTAGCAAGACTGAACAATGCAAGTTCTTCATCCAAGAATGAACAATCTTTTACTTCCGGAAGCAGCACTTATACTGTTCCTTCTGGAAAACAAGGTCTGTATACATTTACCATTGCAGGTGGACAGGGCGGTACGAACGATTCCTCCTATGCAGGTGGACAGGGCGGTATTACCACCTTTACCGTTTACCTGAAAGAAAATGATGTCGTGAGATACACTATCGGTATGGCTGGAAACGGAACAACTGCCGGATCCGGCTATCAGGCTGGTGCAAGAGGCTCTAATAGCGGTGCTGCCGGTGGCGGAGCAACTGCTGTCTGGATCAACAATACGCTCTATGCAGTAGCTGGCGGCGGCGGTGCATCGGGTGTTACCAGAAATGAAAGCGGGACCGTCATATCGAACATTACCGGCGGAAACGGAAATGCTCAGGTAAAGACTTCAACAAACACCATAAGCCTGTCTGGGTATTCTGATAAGAATAACGCTTCACCCGCAGTTAGTCCTGCATCTGGTTCAAACAACTACATTGAAACAAGATATACTTATTTCGGTGGTGGTGGAGGATATACGGGCGGAACCACCGGTAGCATTTCCGATTATAAACATGTACATGTTTATGACGGAAGCGGAACAGCCATCTATAACACGTCCGGCGTACATGTGGGATACAGCACGTCAGGAGGATGTTATAATCATCAGACATCTCAATTTGTAGGACATGTTCATACGGATCAATCCGGTAGCTGTTACAGTAATGAATCTTGTGTCAAAAATGTTGGAAATGATACGCAGACGTGCGATACCTGTCCTCGTTGTGGCGAAAATGCGTATCATCATCAAACGCATCATTGGCGTTGTGATACATCTGTAGGTGGATGCGGAAGCGAGTTTACTTCCCAAACAAACCTTTGTTATAATTGTCACTATCAGGCGGATAGATATGACAAATCAGGCAATAATTGTCATACTTACCGAAAATTGACCTGTACTGAAACCGGCAGTAATGAAACATTCTATGACTGCGGAAATACTGCCTCTCAGACATATGTGTATAGTACGAAAACAAGCTCGGCAGGCGGCGCAGGATATGTGAACACAAGTGTGATCACTTTTTATAGCACTAATGCGGGAAATACAGGAAACGGTTATGTAAAGTTCTCTGCAACGATTGGTGAAACTTATGACAAAAATTACCTGAACGGTATCTCCACTCCAGATGTCAATGCCCCAAATACAGTACCCGCTCCTTCAACTACAAGTGGCACAACGGTTCGTACCACTTATGAAAGCGCAGACGGAACGCAGAAAAAGGTAACGGTAAGCTGGGATACTCCGACGGATAATGGAACGGAATATCAGTTCATCTGTTATGCGTATGAATCGAATTCCGCTACACCAACTACGGTAAAGGCTACTTCAAGTGTTGCTTCCACTAAAATTACATCCGGAATCAGCGGTTTCCGATGGCTTGTAAATACAACAAGTAATACCAATCTGACCAAGACAACGGGAACCTTTGTATCCGATACGGATTCCAAAGGTGAAGTGAAGGATATTGCTCTGACCACAACAAAGCAATACCTGCATGTTGCTTATGTAGACAAAGCGGGAAATATCGGAAGCACAACGCATATTGCGTTGGATGCTATCATTATAGGTCATCCTCATGGCTCTATGAATGCACCAACGCTTTCTGTGGCGAATAGCGGTGCGGATGGGGTATATGTACTGAACACATCAACTGTTTATCTCCGTGCAGATGGAAAGATAGCCCTGAAGTTATCAGAAACCGGAACCGTTTCCAGCATTTACACACATTTCCAGATCACAAAACTGATGTATCGGGAAGGAGCCTCGGGGATCAACGGATATGCGCTAACGCTACCCAAATATCCAAATCATAAAAAAGAATCGGCTGTTTTTGATAAGGCTGGGACTTCTGTCTTGTCATCTTATGGAAATCCGAGCGTGACAGTTTCCGGGTACACTTCCGTTTCCATGACAGAAGGCTTTACAATGACTTCAGAAAGCAGTGCAACAGTATATGCTTATGATGAAGTAGAGTGTGCAAAATGCGCAAAAGTCTTTCAAAAGACCGGAAACCAGATAACTGTAGTCGGGGACAATACCAATCCGTCCATCATCAACAAGGATGGGAAAGATGGAACGGCGACTGCCTTTTACGATTATCTGTACAGTTGGACCAAGACAGCGATTACTCCGAAATTCCAGATCAAAGATACCGGCTCGGGAATCAAAAGCATCAAGGTATATTTTGGAAGCCCGTCTTTCGGAAATCCGATCGTAAATAAGACCTATTCCACTCGGACAACGGAAGATACGATTTCCTGGACAGCAACGAAAAACATTTCCGCAACATACTATATTGAAGTAACGGATAATGTCGGAAATATCAGTACCGCAGTGGTTGTAACACAACATGACGACCAGACCCCCGTCATTACAGACAATACGCTGGTTGATAACACCTACATCTATTCGCCGGAAAATCTTGCAAGCCGGATAGCATCTGATAATGCGAATATGACCAATGCTCAGAAGGAATGGTCTTTGGGTTATACTACGAAGTCCGTTCCGAGCGGAGCCACCTCTGTCAGCACTTCTACCATGAAGGCGAACAGTGATGCGATCTGGATCTACGGTTGGGTCAATAATGATTACACATTGTCTTATACGGTAGAAGATGTCTCTTTAAAGAGTTTTACCCTGTATAAGAGCAATAGTTCCTGGGCGACAGGAAGTGTAATTACAAAGGTAGATTCGGTTGATACAGATGGAACGATGTCTATCCTTTACGATATCACATCTGCCGGCACATCTTACTATAAACTTGTTGCAACAGATGAAGCTGGCCTGTCCACAACGGTCAAGATTATTGCAAAGAAGGATGAGTCTATTCCGAAGAATCAGTCGAGCACTCTGACAGCAGGTGGTGTTACCTACACTCTCGATCAGGGACACGCTTCCGTAGATTTCATGAATATCTCCGCCATGTCAGATAGCGAGATTCAGACATTCGTGAACAATTATGCTGCGAATACGGACAGTCTTGGAGCATTCTTTGATACGACTTTTGCCGTTACTGCATATGAAAAGTTCTATGATACAGACGGAAATTCTTCCAATAATGCAGATGAATCCGGTATTTACAGTATCCATCTCATTGTGTGGGCAGCATCAGATGCAAATGCAGTAAAAGAAGAAACACCATCCTCTGGAAAGAAGGATTACACCTTTACGGTAACAGACACCAATATTCGTTTGACTTATAACAAAGCGAATGGTGTTGCTTACGAGTATAATGGTAATTCCAATACGAGACGCATGGCAACCGGTACGTTTAAAGTCACCGTGAACACCTATAAAGATTTCAAGAATATCTCTTACCTGCGTTATCAATATATAATTACCGATTGGGCTGGAAACAGTACCACATATACTCCAAGCTACAATCTGATCCAGAACTTCTCTGTAAAAGCAACGGTAATCAGCACTGAGGGTGGTGATTATAATATCCCGACCGATGATGGAAAAACCTCCGTAGCCTATATGAGAGCGGGATCCTTTGGATATGTAGATGTTTGGACGGTTGGATATGTCGATTCCATTGATCTTGACTTCGGCGAGATCGGAAAGATCAGTATCTCCGATATCGAGCAGGGTACGCTGGATAGCAAGTACAATCTTGGACTTTATAATGTCACAGATCTGGAAGGCTATCAGAGAAACATCCCCAATGCAAAGGCTATTTCCTACGCAGATGGTTTTGCTCACCACTACACCGCATCAAAAGACGATGAAAAGTGGCTGTCAGAAGGAACGCAGATCCGGATTCCGACAAGTCTCACCGACACAGATCTTTCAACGCAAAGCGCTGTAGTCTATGCATGGAAGAACGGGGTTGGTACAAAGACGAATGCGGTATATGTTCTCTTCGATACCTTTACCGCAGACATCCATTACAGGGTGACTTGGGAATAATCTTCAAAAGACCTATCGCCAAAATGGCGGTAGGTCTTTTCCAATTCATTTTGAACTTTTTCATTTTTCATATAGTTGTAGATCCCCAAATGGGATATCGTTCGAAAGTCACTGCAAAATATGAAAGGGATGATATATATGAAGAAACTGATTGCTGCAATCTGTGCATCTACGATTCTTTTAACTGCTTGCGGGACAAAGGAAGAAATAGCAGAAGAAGCTGATCCCGTAGAAGAAACCGCCGTTTCTACCGAAACCATCGAAGTAGAAACCCCAAAACTGGAGATTTCCGAAACCGGATATATCGAGGGTATTTCTCTGGATCAATATTCTATGGAAACCTTTATGAACCTTACCGATGAAGAGTGGATCAAGGCATATAAGATCTCAGAAGAAGAATGGATGACAGCACTGAAATTCGACACACCCTCTGATGAATTTACAGAAGAGGATTATACAAAGGTAAAAGCGCTGGTGTTCTATATCGTATACGGTCGCACGATCGATACTTATTATCGCCAGCAGGAGTATAAGCAGGTCATTTTGGACAAGGATGCTACTTATGTCGTTTATCTGGAAGACGGTTCCAGGGCGTTCATGACCATTGACGAAATGGCGCAGAATGATTTTATCCTTTACAATGCACCCCTGTCTGATTACATCAAGTCTCTTTCCGATGAAGAAATGCGGAATTATATCATCGGATACTTTACCTACTTCCGTGACCAGATTCAAGAAAAGCTGGTATCCGGATATGAAGCGTATACCGGTGACGGCTCTCAGGGGATTGAACTGTATAACAGTTACATCGAATCGATCTCGAATGCGGAAATGGACGCAGACTTGCAATCCTATCTTATCCAAATGAAGGAAAATATCCTGTCAGAGTTTGCCAACGACTATCTGACCGTAACCGAATACGAAGCGATTTACGGCCCTTTGGAGTAAAATAATTTTTCTAAAATGAGCCTTGAAAATCATTTCAGGGCTCTTTTTATGCTTTTTTGGATTTTTTGTATTTTCATATAAATATGTAACAGGAAAAAATCCATAATCATTTTAGAAAGGATGTGTAAATATGGATGCAAAGGAATTTAAGACACAGAGTGAAATTTTGGAATGGCCCATGCCCCGGATTAACGGGAACAATCAGCATAAGGGAAAGACGATCATCGCATTGGACGGTGGATATTCTGCAGTAAAGGGTGTTTCTCCCAACAAGCTGTTCCGTTTTCCTTCTTATGCAAAGAAGGCTCCCGCAGATTTTGCGATCATCGGAAGACCGGATGATGACGATCTGCAGTTCCGTAACAACAAGACCGGAGAAGTATGGCTGGTCGGTAAGACCGCAGAAGGTCAGATGGAAGTGACTGATGTAGAGTCCACCACCGATGCTTCCCTTTATACCAGATACCGCTACAATTCCGAGATCTATCGTGTGATCATGAGTACCGGCATCGCTCTGGGACTGCTCGGCACGGGTCTTGGTAACGAGATCTATCTGCAGACCGGACTCCCCAGCGCTTATGTAAAGCGTGATTCTGAGAAGCTGGTCCAGTCCCTTGCAGGAACTTACGATATCTCCCTGAAGGTTGGTAATAAGGATTGGGTAGATTTCCAGTTCGATCTGGATGCAGACCACATCGATGTGATGGAGCAGCCCAAAGGAACTTTGAACGCACTGGTCTATGAAATGGACGGAAAGCTTTCCAAGGATGCCATGTCTCTTCTGAAGAGCGCCGTAATCATTCTGGATATTGGCTTTGGCACGGAAGACACCTTCTCTTTCCGCAATGGTGCTTCCACCGGTCATCAGTCCTACAATGACACCGCAATGAAGTCTGTGTTCGATTATGTGATCCGAAATATTTCCGAGCAGTACCCTGTCGATGTAAAGGTGTTTGAGCTTCAGAAGTATCTGGAGAGCGGTCAGATCCCCTTCATTGATCCCGATTCTGAGCAGATCAAGATGGAGTATCTTGACTTCACCGATATGCTGTTCCAGGCAAACAAGAAGCTCTGCGAGAAGTCCATCAAGCGCTTGCTGCAGGAGTACGATAATCTGAAGGATTACACCTACCT
>JAEEGL011640923.1_pt1 | contig 14365 bp, 13 predicted proteins | sample 9134231 | NCBI WGS metagenome assembly JAEEGL01 (sample SAMN16246548, study PRJNA631951) | gut metagenome | biome: gut microbiome; feature: rumen; material: fiber-attached | host: Bos | place: Iran: Karaj | collected 2018-10
CCGGCACTATAGTCGAAGAAGGGATGATAGCGGTAAAGGTCACCGCAATAGGCGACTCGACAAGGATAAACAGGATAATAAGCACAGTGGAGGAGTCGGAAACACGCAAAGCATCGGTGCAGGGCAGGGCAGAGCGTTTAGCCGACGCAATAGTGCCTTTTAATTTTGCGCTGGCTCTTCTTGTATATATATTTACACGCAGCGCTCTGCGGGCTTCCGCGGCGCTTATGGTCGATTATTCCTGCGCTATAAAGCTTTCGACTCCGCTTGCTATCCTGTCGGCAATGCGGGAAGGCATAAAACACGGTGTCCTTATCAAGGGAGGCCGGTATATAGAGGCTTTGGCTTCAGCGGAGACGATAGTTTTCGATAAGACCGGAACTCTTACCGCCGCCGAGCCTAAAGTCGTCAAAACGATAGCGATGGACGGCTTTGACGAAAATGAGATGCTTAAGTTAGCGGCGTGCCTGGAAGAACATTTCCCTCATTCGCTTGCAAAGGCGGTAGTGCGCAGGGCAGAGGAGAAGGGGCTGCGCCATGCCGAAGAGCATGCGGAAGTCGAATATATCGTAGCACACGGAATCGCATCTAAACTTCGCGGAGAGAGAGTGATAATAGGAAGCTCGCACTTTGTTTTCGAAGATGAAGGAATCGTCATGACAGATGATGACAGACGCATCATTGAAGATGAGACGTCGCATTATTCTCTGCTCTTCCTGGCAGTAGGGCAGAGGCTGGCCGGTATCATCTGCATATCAGATCCTCCGCGGGAGGAGGCTGCCGGCGTGATAAGTCAGCTGCGCGGTGAGGGGTTCAGACGTATCGTCATGCTGACCGGTGACAGCAGAAAGGCAGCAGGAAATACCGCTGAACTGCTTGGGATAACAGATGTATTTTCTGAGATGCTTCCAACAGATAAGTCGGAATACATAGGACGCCTTGCCGCGGAAGGACGAACGGTGATAATGGTGGGGGACGGCATCAACGACTCTCCGGCGCTTTCTGCGGCAGCAGCAGGCGTTTCGATGCGCAGCGGAGCCGATATAGCCAGGGAAGTGGCTGATATCGTACTTCTGAACAACGACCTTGCATCCCTCGGAGAGGCGCGAAGGATATGTGCCGGGACAATGAGAAAGATACATAATGCCCATGCTTTTATAATCGGCATAAATACCGCGCTGCTCCTTGCGGGCCTGTTCGGCATGGCAGCGCCTGCGCTTTCTGCGCTGCTGCACAATCTCATGACTGTAGGAGCAAGCATATACAGCATGACGCCCGTACTGCCCGGCGCAGGCGGAAACGGCGGCGCTAAAGCCGTGTGATAAAATCATTCAGGCTGCGCCATCATTACAGACAGGCTTTTCTAAGCTCATCTTTAATATATCCCTCCGATGTCGTTATGTGTTAAAATACGCCAGTAACGACTTTCCAAACGAGAGGAGCATGTCTGTATGCTGTGCTGCACCAAGATGAACGGTAACGGTAACGATTTTTTTGTCGTTGACAACAGACAGCTCGCTGTAGATAAGGACGAATTTTCAAGGCTCGCGCGCTTGCTTTGCCGCAGGCGCGAGTCTTTGGGTGCCGACGGCATTCTGGCGGTCGAACCTTCAGCAAGTGCGGATTTCAGGATGCGGCTCTTCAACAGCGACGGCAGCGAAGGAGAGATGTGCGGCAACGGAGCAAGGTGCATAGCGCGCTTTGCGCTCGAAAAAGGAATCGTATCTTCTCCCGACATGAAAATGGAGACTCTTGCAGGTGAGGTGCATGCTGTCGTGAAGGGGCGGGTCGTCACGATCGATATGTCCCCGGTGGATATCTCCTCTCCGGTCGTTGGAGCTTCTATAAGCGCCGGCGGCGCTGTTTTTCAATATACATTCCTCAATGTGGGCGTTCCCCATACAGTTATCTTCGAAAAAAAGCACAGCCGTTCCTTTGAAGGATATGCGGAGCTCGGCAGAGAGATAAGAAACCGCCTTGATCTTTTCCCGGAAGGTACGAATGTCAATTTCGCAGCAGCGGATGAGAGCGGACGCCGTCTGGACGTGATGACTTACGAACGCGGCGTTGAGGATATGACGCTTTCCTGCGGCACAGGCTCCACGGCAAGCGCGATAGCGGCCAATCTGCTGGGCATTGCGGGAACGCGCGTTGAAGTACAGAACCCCGGCGGCGTCAATATCGTCACCCTGGATCTTTCAAAAAAAGGCACAGTATACCCGAAACTTGAGGGAAATACCGCGATGCTTGCCGATATTACATTTCTGCCGGATGCGCTCTGCTGATATATCGTTTGTTTTATGATGTTTTATGGGAGGTAATCTTATTGGCTAAACCGTGGTGGCGCGAAACTGCCGAAACCGTTCTCTGGGCTGTTGTCCTTGCTCTTATACTGCGCACATTTGTCATCCAGGCTTTCTGGATCCCGAGCGGATCGATGATCCCAACTCTCGATATAGGCGACCGCGTCCTGGTCCTGAAATTCTGGTATCATCTGCCGGGTACGGATCCGAAGCGCGGAGATATAGTGGTTTTCAAATATCCGATAGATCCCAGACGTGATTTTGTAAAGAGGATAGTCGGGCTGCCGGGCGATAAGATAGAGATGAAAAACGGCTCGGTCTACGTAAATGACAAAGAGCTCTTCGAACCTTATGTAAAAAACACAGACAGTTACAATATGCCGGTGCTGACAGTTCCGGATAAAAATTATTTCTGCCTTGGCGACAACCGGCCTAATTCGCAGGACGGAAGATTTTGGGGGTTTGTCCCGGCGAGCTTTATCAAAGGTCCGGCTCTTTTCAGATACTGGCCGCTGACACGCATAGGTTTTATTGATTAATGCCCCGTACTGTATGGTATCCCGGGCATATGGCAAAAGGCAGGCGTCAGCTTGAAACGCTTGCCGCGAATATCGACCTCATGATAGAGGTCAGGGATGCTCGCGCTCCCCGTCTGACGTCATCGCCGCTGCTTTCGCTTTTTTCCGGAAGGATAGAAACGCTGGTCGCGCTCTCAAAGGCCGATCTGGCGGAGGAAAAGATGACGAAACGCTGGAAGGCTGAATTGAAAAAGAGCGGCTTTGCATCTTTTGCGCTTGACTTGCGCAAAGGCGGCGTGGGTGACCTTTCAAAAATGATGACAGCAAGAAAACCATCCTTCCGTGATCTTAGAGTCGCGGTAGTCGGTATCCCGAACGTAGGCAAATCGATGCTGATAAATCAGCTGGTCGGAAGAAAAGCGGCCCGGGTGGGGGGCATCCCCGGAATCACCAGGGGGGTTTCCTGGTTCTCGGGAAGGGGCTTTCTTCTTGCCGATTCTCCCGGGATACTTGATCCGCACAGCGGTGCAAAGGCTCATAAGCTGATCTCCTGGATCGGCTCCTCGCGCGGCCAGGTAATAGGGGATACAGAAGAACATGCAAAAGAATGCATAGCCTTTCTGATCGCAAGAGGCCTGTGGCAGGGAGTTGAAAAGGCCTGGAATGTAAAAGCTGAAGGCACTCCCGCCGAGATACTGGAGAACATCGGCGTAAGACTGGGCAGGTTAAAGTCCGGCGGCGCAGTTGATACTGCAAGCACGGGAAGCATTTTTCTTGAGTCGTTTGCGTCAGGCAGATTCGGGCGCATGAGCCTTGAGGCGCCTGAAGATCCTCCGCTGTGGGAAACGATCTGAAATACAGACATAATATAATAATAGCAGGTACGGACGAAGCCGGCAGGGGGCCGCTCGCAGGCCCGGTGGTGGCAGCCGCTGCGGTGCTTGATGGGGAACAGCGCCGATTTCTGCTTGACAACGGACTTCGCGATTCAAAAAAGCTCAGCGCAAAACAGCGTGAGATTCTGTATAATAAAATATGCGGCTGCGGCGTCGTATGGCGGGCACAGGCATGCAGCGCGGCTGTGATCGACAGAATAAACATCCTGCAGGCGTCGCTATGGTGCATGAAACGTTCAATAGAAAAACTGCCCATATCGCCATACCTTGTTCTTGTCGACGGAAACAGAAAAATACCGGGGCTTGCGGCCGCCCAAAAGACGGTCACAGGCGGCGATGATAAAGTGCCTGCGATCTCTGCCGCTTCCGTTATTGCAAAAGTCCTTCGTGACCGTATAATGGAGACGATGGACCGGATATATCCGCAGTATCAGTTCAAAAAGCATAAAGGGTACCCGAGCGCTCTCCACAAAGAGCTTATTGCGCGTTACGGTCCGTCCCCGATACACAGACTGACATTCAGAGGAGTGAAGGAGTAGAATGCACCAACGATCTTTTGAAAAAGCAGCTCTTCGCGGCATAAAGACCTCATCTGACAGAAACCTTGCAGCTCCCGTTTCAAAACCCCTCTTTTCCTCTGATACGCCACATCTTGCAAAAGGTATGCTGGGCGAAGATACCGCCGCAGCATATCTTGAGAATATCGGTTTCATCCTTATAGGAAGAAATATCCGTACAGGCCGCTGTGAGATCGACATTTTAGCTAAAGACCGGGACGAGATCGTCTTTGTCGAAGTAAGAACAAGGAGCCGCAGCTGGATAATGAGCGCTTCCGAAAGCGTCGGTCCGAAAAAGATAGCAAATCTGATGCAAGCCGCAGGCAGATGGGCCCAAGCGAGGAACTACTGCGGCTTCTGGCGCATAGACCTTGTGGCTGTCACGCTGGAAGATGGAAAAGAGCCTGTGGTGGAACATATCAGGAATATCACGGAGCCTTTAATAAATGAATAATGTCTGCGGACTGACGCTGCGTGGTATAAACGGAGTCCCGGTAGAGGTCGAAGTCGATATAAGCGGGGGCCTCTTTGCTATATCTGTAGTAGGGCTTGCCGACACCGCAGTCAGGGAGGCAAGGGAGCGTGTCCGCGCAGCTCTCCGTGCTACAGGGGTAAATTTGCGCGGACGTGTTTCTATCAACCTTGCTCCGGCAGATATACCCAAAGAAGGAGCACTGCTTGATCTGCCTATAGCTGTGTCGCTTGCATCGGCAGCCGGATATATCAAACTGCCCCGAAAGACGCTTTTTATCGGAGAGCTCGCGCTCGACGGCCGCCTGCGTGCCGTCAGAGGCGCAGTCCCGGCGGCCTTTTTCGCTAAAGAGAATAACATGGAACTTTTCGTGCCGGCAGACAACGCCGAAGAAGTATCTCTCGTAGAAGGCGTCCGCGCATATGCCGCATCCAGCCTGCAGGAACTTTTCAGACATCTTCGCGGCGAAAAGACAGTTGAGCAGGTGCCCGTCCGCACGATCGGAGATATCCCGCCGCATGCCGATCCCGACTTTGCCGATATCAAAGGCCAGAGCTTTGCAAAACGCGCGCTGGAGATAGCCGCAGCCGGGCATCACAATATACTGCTGATAGGCTCTCCCGGATCAGGCAAAACGATGCTGGCCCGAGCGTTGAGAGGTATCCTTCCGCCGCTTTCCGATGATGAACTCATGGAAGTCATTCTGCTTAGAAGCACTGCCGGCCTGCCTTTTGAACTGTCGCGCGAGAGGCCTTTCCGCTCAGTGCACCACACCGCAAGCACAGCGGCGATATGCGGCGGCGGAGCTTCGCTGCGCCCGGGTGAGATAAGCCTCGCCTCGCGGGGAGTCCTCTTCTTTGATGAATTTCCGGAGTTCCAGCGTGACGTTACCGAAGCACTGCGCCAGCCGCTTGAAGACGGCTGCATAACTGTGAGCAGGGCTTCCGGCAGCGTCGTATACCCGGCAAAGGTACTGATGGCCGCGGCCTGCAATCCATGCCCGTGCGGTTATGCCGGCGACAGTGAAAGGCAGTGCAGCTGCCCGCCCGCGGCGCTTGAAAGATACAGAAGAAAACTCTCAGGGCCGATACTTGACAGAATAGACCTTCATGTCGCAGTTCCGCGTCTTCTGCCGGAAGAGCTCGTATCAATGAAAGATATGCAGGCGGAAAAAAGCGAAAGCGTGAGAAATCGTGTTATACAGGCAAGAAAGATACAGCAGAAGCGCTGGGCTCCCTTCTCGTTCCACTGCAACTCTGAGATACCGGAAAAATTTCTGCTTAAGAACGCGTCTCTTAAAACAGAAGTACGCAAATTCCTGCTCGAATCAGTGAAGGAGATAAAGCTCTCCGGCCGCGGACTTGCGCGCGTGCTGCGCGTATCCCGGACGATAGCCGACCTCGAAGGAGCGGCTCAGATCGGGATATCACACGTTGCGGAGGCGATAAGCTACAGAGAGGGGGAGGCGCTGTCATGGATGAACGCATGAAGATGCTGCTGCTCCTTAATTATATAAACGCTTCCTCCGCCTCACTTGCTAAATTTCTTTTAGCGGGTGCGGCCCCTTCCGATCTGTGGGCGCCGGGTAAAACAGACCCGGCGAAAAGTATATTCGGCGAAAAAAAAGCGCTTGCGCTGCGTGCAGCAAACGCGGAAGCATGGGCTGAGAGGGAATATGAAAGAGCATCCAAACTCGGCCTCACGTTGATCTGCATCGAAGACGAAACATATCCGGAGGTGCTTTGCGAACTGAAAGACGCCCCTTTGATACTGTACGTGAGAGGCAGCGCGGCGATCCTTCATAAAAGACCAAGGACAGGTGTAGTAGGAACGCGAAGGATGAGCCGTTACGGAAAGGCGGCGGCAAAAAGCATCGGAGAGATGTGCGCGGGACACGGGATGATGCTGGTGAGCGGCGGAGCATGGGGGATCGACAGCGAGGCGCAGCGTGCCTGTTGTGAGAACGGCGGCGTCACTGCCGCTGTCCTGGGTACCGGCGTCGATATATCATATCCGCCGGCAAACGCATCTCTCTTTGAGATGATAGCGGCGCGCGGAGCGCTCGTATCGGAATTTTCGCTCGGAAGCAGGGGAGCTCCCTGGCATTTCCCGCAGAGAAACAGGATAATCGCCGCGTTGTCTGAGAAGCTTATCGTAGTGGAAGCCCCTGTGAAAAGCGGCTCGATGATAACAGCGCGTACGGCTCTTGATCTGGGCAGAGAGATATGGGCCGTGCCCGGGCAGATGGATTCCGCCAATTCCGAAGGAACAAACAGGCTGATATATGACGGAGCGTTCCCGTACATCTCAAATGAAGTTTTTCTTTCCTCATGCGGGATCAACACACCGAAAAGCGCTTCTTCACAGCCCGCTTTCCCCGATGACCTTTCACCGGAAGACAAAAAAATCCTGTCGGTTTTGTCTGAAAAAAATGATATGACAATTGACAACCTTTCTATCTCGGTTAAAATGAGCGCTGCGGAACTGCTTAAAAATATCGCTCTGCTTTCCGCAAAGGGACTGGTGTTCATGTCAGCTCCCGGACGCTACAGTACAAAATGTAAACAGTAGAAAAGGGGTGCACCGCAAGTGCCTGCAAAGAAAACAGCAGAAAATGACGGCGCAAAGACTAAAATAAAGAGCACTGAAAAGGGCACGCAGAGTAAGAAGCGAGCCTCAGAAACTGCGAAACAGAAGAGTACTTCGGCAAAAGTATCGGATTCTGTTTCCAAAGCTGCCGCTGTTAAAAAGAACGTGCAGAATACAAAAAAAAGCTCCTCTCAAAAAGTATCTGCTGTGAAAAAAAGCAGATCCGGCCAGAGCAAATCCGCAGCCGCGTTTGCCGCTTACAGCGGGAAGACGCTGGTGGTGGTCGAATCTCCGGCAAAAGCCAGGACCCTTGAAAAAATACTGGGCTCCAAATACAGAGTGCTTGCAAGCGCGGGACATGTGCTCGATCTTCCCAAGGGCCGTCTTGCTATAGACATTGAGCACGATTTTGAGCCGGAATATATACAGGTAAGAGGCAAAGCAGATCTGATAAAGACATTAAAAGGAGCGTCTGCCGCAAGCGCTCAGACGATACTCGCGTCCGACCCCGACCGTGAAGGGGAGGCAATAGCATGGCACCTTGCAGGTCTCCTCGGCTTAGAGAAGGACAGCCGCTGCCGCATCAGGATGCATGAGATAACAGAACGCGGCGTAAAGAGCGCTATCGCAGAACCCGACACTATAAACGAAAAGCTCGTTGACGCACAGCAGGCAAGGAGGGTCCTTGACCGTCTCGTAGGTTATGAACTCAGCCCGCTGCTCTGGTACAAGGTGCAAAGAGGTCTTTCCGCGGGGCGCGTTCAGTCGGTCGCGCTGCGCATCGTCTGCGAACGGGAAGATGAGATAGAGCGCTTTATACCTGAGGAATACTGGCTGGTCGACGTTTCGGCCTCAGCCAGCGGCGACAGGAATTACAAGCTGCGCGTTGAGAAATACAAGAACAAGCCGCTCACGCTGTCAAACGAAAAAGAAGCCAGTAAAGCAGAAGAGGAGATAAGGGCCGGAAGACTCATCGTAGATGAATTTTCTACAAAGGAAAACGCCAAGGAGCCCAACGCGCCTTTCCGGACCAGCACGCTGCAGCAGGAAGCGTCCCGTCGCCTCGGCTTTGCGCCTAAACGCACTATGCGCATAGCGCAGAGCCTGTATGAAGGAATAGATATACCCGGACGCGGCCCGACCGGGCTTATCACCTATATGCGCACCGACAGCCTGAGGCTTGCGCCTGAAGCTGTCGCAGCGTCGCGCTCATTTATCACTTCTTCCTTCGGAAAAGAATATCTGCCGGCAAAGCCCAAAGTTTATTCCCCCAAAGGACGCGCTCAGGACGCGCATGAGGCTATCCGCGCTACTGACGCGTATCTTACGCCGGAATCGATAAAGGAATATCTTTCGCAGGAGCAGTACCGCCTTTACGAGCTCATTTGGAGCCGTTTCATCGCTTCCCAGATGTCAGATGCAAGAATTGCAAGGACAAACCTGATTTGTTCTTCGGCGGGCTATCAGATGAAGCAAAGCGGAGTGGCGGTAACATTTGACGGCTGGGGCAGGGTTTACCCGCTCGGTATAAAGGACGTCACGATGGCCCCGGCAAAAGAAGGCGAAGGGCTGTCGGTCACAGATATAACAAAAGAACAGAAATTCACTCAGCCGCAGCCGCGCTACACGGAGGCGGGGCTTGTAAAGATCCTTGAAGAAAAAGGCATAGGCCGTCCCTCCACATATGCTACGATAATAGACACTCTTTCGCTCAGGGGCTACGTTGAGCACAGCGAGGACGACAAGCGCCTCATGCCTACAAAATTAGGGCGGCTCGTAAACAGTTTCCTTGTAAGATATTTTTCAGCGATAATAAATGAAAGCTTCACAGCTGATATGGAAAAAGAACTTGATCAGGTCGAAGCCGGAGAGGTCGACTGGAAAAAACTGGTGTCCGGCTTCTGGGGAAGCTTCAAGCCGGAAGTGGACAATGTATCGGCAAATGCGGAAAGCATGAGGCCCGAGCCTGAGAAAACGGGCGAAAAATGTCCCGAATGCGGCAGGGAGCTTGTGATAAAACGCGGACGATTCGGAGAGTTCATAGCCTGTTCCGGTTATCCGGAATGCCATTATACAAGAAAGATAGTCAGGACCACCGGCATAAAATGTCCTAAATGCGGCCAGGGCGAACTCGTGCGCCGCAAAGCGGCAAAGGGCAAAATGACCGGACGCTTTTTCTACGGCTGCACACGCTATCCGGAATGCGATTATGTCTCCTGGAAAAAGCCGGCAAAAACAGGAACTGCCTCTGAAGAACTGCAGGATACATATGATAAAGACATGTGATGAGGTTATCGTGGCCGGAGGAGGCCTTGCCGGTTCCGAGGCGGCATGGCAGCTCGCAGAGAGGGGAGTCCGCGTACTGCTGTACGAAATGCGTCCGCGGCGCATGACGCCGGCGCATGAAACAAACCTTCTGGCAGAGCTGGTCTGCAGCAACTCTTTAGGCGGCGAAAAGACAACGACCCCTGCGGGGATCCTTAAAGCAGAGCTGTCGCGGATGGACAGCCTGATAATGGAGTGCGCCTTTAAAGCACGGGTGCCTGCCGGCAACGCCCTTGCAGTTGACAGGACCGTATTTGCACGCCTTGTTGACGGCGCGGTCTCCGGGCATCCGAACATCAGAGTGATCCGCGAAGAGCTGACCGCCATTCCGCGCGAGCCGGCAATAATAGCCACAGGCCCTCTTACAAGTGAAGCCATGGCCGCTGCGATAGCCGGGCTCACGGGTGAAGGTTTTTTATACTTTTACGACGCGGTAGCTCCGATAGTGGACATATCTACGGTGGATATGTCAAAGGCTTTCCGCGCGAACCGTTACGGAACTGAAGGCGACTACATCAACTGCCCGATGAACGAAGAGGAATACAAAGTATTCTGGCAGGAACTGGTAAGCGCGGAGACTGCGCCGCGTCATGAGTTCGAAGAAGAGCAGACAAAGCATTTCGAAGGCTGCCTGCCTATAGAGGTGATAGCCAAACGCGGCGAACAGACTCTGCTTTACGGTCCGCTCAGACCGGTGGGCTTCAGAGCCGCCTGCGGCGGCAGCGAGCCATGTGCTGTTGTCCAGCTCCGTCAGGACAACACCGAAAAGACTCTCTATAACATGGTGGGATTTCAGACAAACCTGAAGTGGGGGGAGCAGGAGCGTGTATTCCGCCTCATCCCGGCGCTCTCCAAAGCAGAATTTGTACGTAAAGGCGTAATGCACAGGAACCTTTTTGTCTGCGCGCCGGCAGTGCTGGACGAAAAACTGCGTTTCAGAGGGCATGACGCGCTTTACATAGCAGGGCAGGCCTCCGGAGTAGAGGGCTATATGGAAAGCACTGCGACCGGTCTTGCCGCGGCGCTCTTCGCATATGCGGGCATAGCCGGCCTTCCGGATTTTTCATTTCCGCGGGAAACGGCACTCGGCTCTCTGATCAATTACCTGCAGACCGCGATGCCGAAAAGTTTCCAGCCGATGAATGTCAACCTCGGCATCTTTCCGAAGCTCTCCTGCAGGAAGCTGTGGAAGCGCACAGAGCGCTGCGAGGCATATGCGGCGCGTTCTGCTGAGGCTATGGAACAGTTCATAATAAATAATAAACCGCTCTTTCAGAAGCGTTCTTGAGTCTTTACAGCGGCAGCAAAACAGGGCCTGAATGCCGCAGGGCATCTGCATAACTGCGGGATATCCCGCATCATCGATCTGATTATTCGGTCGTAATATTCAGAACCAAATCAGTATAATTGTGCAAATTATATATATTGTATAGTTACTTGTGAATTTTCTTAAAATTGTACTTGATATTTGCAATATTCCTGCTACAATACCGCTCATGAAAGAGATAAAAGAAGATATCTCAGAGAACATAGAGAAATATATAAGTTATCTTGAGTCGCAGGGAAAGTCGAAACACACTTCCCTTAACTATGAGATAGATCTGAGGCATTTCAGAGACTATCTCATCAACCAGGAAATAGTGAACGTGCGCGATATCGACACACGTGCCATAAGGATATTCCTGAGCAGTATTCTTGGCATAGGCGAAGCAAAAACATCTGCCGCAAGGAGGCTTTCGGCGGTACGCGGCTTTACCGCGTGGCTTTTTGCGGGAGGCAGTACCCTGACGGATCCATCTCTGGGGTTAAAAGGCCCGAAGAAAAGCGAACCCCTTCCGCGCGCTCTCTCTTATGAGCAGACAATGAAGCTGATAGACGAAGGTTTTGACAAAAACTCCAAAACTTTCATGAGGGACAGGCTGCTTGTGGAAATGATGTACGGCTCCGGGCTGCGCGTATCAGAAGTAATAGGACTTGACTGGAATAAAGTCGAGCTGGGCGAACGTATGCTGCGCATAACAGGCAAGGGGGCAAAAGAGCGTCTTGTTCCTTTCGGAGTTCCGCAGCAGAAGCATCTTGAGGAATGGAAAGATATAACCTGCACGGATGCGGATTCACCTGTTTTTACATCCGTCAGCCGTAATAAGGAACGCCTCACCGTACGCACGGTAGACAGAGTAGTGCTGAGGGCGGCCGCACGCGCCGGGCTTCACGGGGTAACGCCGCATACACTGCGTCACTGCTGCGCCACGCATATGCTTGAAAGAGGCGCGCCTTTGAAATTCGTTCAGGAGATGCTCGGTCATGAAAGCATAGCGGCGACACAGCGATATCTTTCGATAACGAACGAGCAGATAAAAAGAAGCTATATAATGGCGCATCCCGCCGCACAGGAATAAAAAGGGCAAAGACCCTTTCTCATGAATAAAGGACGAAAGATAAGCAGATGTCAGGAGGTTTTAGCGATATGGAAACACCCAGGGAACTTATCGAGAACAGGCCAAAGATAGTCGACCAGGCTGCAATGCAGGACCTGCTTGAAAAAACAAGGGTAGTACGCCGCGTTCTCCAGACCAGAAGAGATATTATGACGCCTGATTATACGAAAATTGCGCGCCTTATGTCAGACCTTTCTGCTTCCAATGTTTACCTGATAAATAAAGAAGGAAAGATTCTGGGCTACGCATGGATAAGCGAATATGACTGTACGATAATGTCCGATATACTGATCAGCGGTTCGATGCCGCCGCAGTACTCGGAAAAGGTCAACCAGTTCCACGAATCGGTGCTGAACCACACCGACCACGGGCTTTGCGCCTATGCGGACCAGCCGTGCGCCTATTCTGACAAGCACGTTCTGATAGTGCCGATAGACGGCGGCGGAGAGAGACTCGGCACCCTGATACTTGCACGCTTCGGCTGTGAATTCGACACCAGGGATCTTGTGCTGGCCGAATACCTGTCAACTGTGGTAGGACTTGAGCTGCTGAACGACAGGGGCAAGTCGATCGAAGAGCGCGGCAGGGAGCGGCTCGTGATGCAGATGGCAATGCGCGCGCTCTCATACTCCGAAGTCGAATCGGTGCGTCATATAATAAAGGACCTGGGCGGCATGGAGGGCGTCGTGATAGCCAGCAAAGTGGCAGACCGTGTGGGTGTGACAAGAAGCGTAATTGTAAATGCTTTAAGAAAGTTAGGCAGTGCTGGTATAATAGAAAGCAGAAGCCTGGGCATGAAGGGAACTTATATCAAAGTACTCAGCCCTCTGTTCCTTGAAGAGCTTTCGATAACAGAAAAGTAGCACGAAAGGAGTGCCACATATGAAGAAAAAAGTGATCATTGCTGAAGATTCTGTTTATATGCGTGCGCTGTTAAAGGAAATACTTATAAAAAACGGCTACGATGTTGTAGCGGAAGCCGAAAACGGGAGCAAGGCTGTAAGTTTGTACGATGAACTGGAGCCCGATGTTATAACTCTTGATATAACCATGCCCGAAAAAGACGGACTCTCTGCCTTGAAAGAAATCAAAAGCAGCCATCCTGAAGCAAGAGTGGTCATGGCCTGTACGATTAACCAGCAGACACAGGTCATAGAAGCGATACGCGCAGGAGCTTCCGATTTTTTTATAAAGCCGATGCAGTCTGAGCGCGTTCTTGAAGCAATAGAAAAAGCTCTCAAATAGGTATTATTGTTGAGCAGAAATATGTTAGAATATTGAGAAGTTTGGTTTTAACGGTACGAAAATAAATTCAGTTATTCAGAATATTGTTGGAGGTCGGAAGAGACAAATGGCAGAGAAGGCTGCGGCAACAATACCCGCGGTGAGCGTAGGGGAGACTGTGAGCGGAACGGTGGAACACGTTGCGCCGTACGGAGCATTTGTAAGGCTTGAATCCGGGCAGAAGGCCATGGTGCACATATCAGAGCTCTCACAGAACTACGTTAAAAAGGTAGAAGATGTCCTTGAAGTAGGAGAAAAAGTTACGGCCAAAGTGATCAAGATAGACGATAAGGGCCGTATAGACCTCTCCATCAAGGCCTTGCAGGTAAAGGAAGTCCGTCAGCCGGCACACCGCGAAGAAGACTTTGAAAAGAAAATGGCAAATTTCATGAAACTGAGCAACGATAAGATGGCCGACCTGAACAGCAAAAATAAAACGCAGCGCACCGGAACAAAAAGAAGGACCGGCGGTCCTCAGGGAAAAAATAAGTGACCTGCAGCAATATAAAAAGTTATCCAAAGCCGGAAGAGCTGACTCTTCCGGCTTTTTGGAGCGCAAAGAACGAAAGGGACGATGCCGTCCTTGCATGGCAGATGAGAAACAGGAAGTTTGACACTTCCACTGTTATAGCTGTGGCAAAACGCTGCGGACACGGATTTCCGCAGGTGATAGTTTCGTCCCCCGTCTCAAAGAACGGAAGTCCATTTCCCACACTTTTCTGGCTGACATGCCCATTCCTTGACCGCCGCTGCGGAGAGCTTGAGTCGGAGCATATGATAGCGGAGCTTGAAAAACTCTTTGCGCTGATACCCGCGCAGGTACAAAAAATGCATCGTGACTATGCGGCGCTGCGTCTTTGCGCCGCGGCAAAAGCAGTACACTCTTTTGATGAATCACAGATCAGAGAAACAGTCTTAGCACTCGGCGTAGGCGGCATCGATACGCGAAGCGCACCAAACGCGGTAAAATGCCTTCATCTGCA
>JAEEGL011930390.1_pt1 | contig 14365 bp, 11 predicted proteins | sample 9134231 | NCBI WGS metagenome assembly JAEEGL01 (sample SAMN16246548, study PRJNA631951) | gut metagenome | biome: gut microbiome; feature: rumen; material: fiber-attached | host: Bos | place: Iran: Karaj | collected 2018-10
ATGATAGTTGTGTATGCATCACATCTAAGCGTTGGCATTCCCGTCATTTTGTGCTTCCCTGATCTGTCCGGATCCGGCGACAGCATGATGCGTCATCTGATGTGATACATTTTATCGGCGGTTTGTGTCCAATCTGTGTTTCGAATTTGTAAAATGTGTGAAAAAAGTACCTGTATAGGGATGACATGTCTGCTGCGATACCCAATAGGAACATACTGATCAGGGACATCCGAAGGCCGTTGTTCTGCCGTTGTAGAAGTCCGTTCTTAGACCGTTGTCAGAGGGGCGTTTTACTTGCCAAAAATCCTATATGATTATACAATTATATGGTGTTGTAACGCAGTGTAATGCTCAGGATAAACAAGCATATCCGGGAGAAACCGATGATGAAAAGAAAGATAAGATATACATATCCGAAAGGCCTTCGTAAGGCGCTCACATTCAGCTATGATGACGGCGAGACCGGTGACAGGAGACTCGTCGGTCTGTTTAATGAGTACGGCCTTAAGGGGACGTTCCATCTCAATAACGGCAAGTTCGACACGGGCAACTATATCAGTGCCTCAGAGGTGAGAGAACTGTATAAAACTCAGGAAGTTGCCTGTCATGGAGTATGGCACAAGCATCCGTGTATCATGAGCACTGATGAAGCCAGGATCGAGTATATCGACAACAGGGCGGCACTTGAGAAGCTGACGGGCACAATGGTAAGAGGCTTATCATATGCATATGGCGAATATTCCGATGAGATCATAGACGTGGCAAGAGCATGTGGGATCGTATACAGCCGCACCGTGCAGAGTACATACGGTTTTCAGATCCCTGCGGACTTTATGAAGTGGCATCCCACGATATGGCATGGGGATGAGAGGCTTAATGAGATGATCGATAATTTCCTCAATGTGCCTGATTATATGGAACTCCCTCTGCTGTATATCTGGGGCCACAGCTTTGAATTTGACAGGAATGACAACTGGGAGATCATCGAGGAAGCGGCGAAGAGGCTGGCTCATCACGGTGATACATGGTATGCAACCAATATGGAGATATATGAATATATAAGAGCGGTCAGGAGCCTTGTCTACAGTGCTGACGGTAAGAGTATATACAACCCTTCCGCAGTCACCGTCTGGGCTGAGGATCCGGATTCCGGGACATATAACCTGAGGGAATTATATGAGATCGGACCCGGACAGACAGTGGGGATATAGATAGCAGTGAAAGCAGCGATAAGATTAGATGACATTACTGTCAATATGGATTGGGAGAGATTCAGGCGTGTAGAGATTATCCTGGATGAGGCTGGGATACGCCCTCTTATAGGCGTGGTACCCTTTCCCGAAGATATCAACCTGGACCGCATGGGAAGCGGGACAGCTTTCGGTTCTGTCACCTATAAGCCAAGGTACAGCTGGGATGATGCCGTAACGGGATCGATCCCTTCCGATGACGGGGAATGGAGTGAGTTCTTAAGGAAGCTTAAGGACAAGGGCTGGGTCATCGCTCTGCATGGATACAAGCATGTATATACAACGAAGAAGAAGGGTATATTCCCTCTTAACAAATTTTCCGAATTTGCAGGAGTAAAGTTCTATGACCAACTCAATATGCTGAAGGAAGGTCTGGACAAGCTTGAGTCCTGGGGTGTTCCGGCAGAAGTCTTCATGGCTCCGGGGCACACCTATGACAAGAAGACTCTCAAGGCTCTCTGCGGTGCGAATCTTATGAAGGTCACTGACGGATTCGGTGCCCGTCCCTACAGGAGATTCGTGCGAAATGCCGGAAGAGTCGAAGTGCTCAGATTTTACCCGATAAGCCGCAAGAGGAGTGAGTGCATCTCGGATAAGTACGGCTTCACTACGCTCGTGCTGCATTGCAACACGATGACGGATGATGACATGGATGCTCTTAAGAAGATGATCACATCACACAGGGAGCACTTCATGGACTATGGGGAGTATCTCACGGAAGGACTCGTCGACAGAGGTGCCATGGGCAATATCGGTGAGTATCTGACAGCTTATTGTAAGTATATATATGTAAAATTCAGGCGTGTTAAGACAGCACCCGTCGCAGCGGATAAACCCGCAGGACGAACACCGGAGGGCAGGAGCGCTGCGGTGGAAGCATATCAGAAAAGGGTGAGAAAGAAGAAGGCTAAGAAGGCGGAGACTGCGCCTAAGAAGCCTGAAGTAAATGACGAAGATGATGACGAAGATGATTTCATTACATGGATAGAATAGGAGCGTATTCTGACGGAGCCTGATGTATAGGGTAACGGAAGGGTGAGAGGAGCGGATGATAAGAGTATTACAGGTTCTCGGGACCGTGGGATTAGGCGGAGCCGAGAGCAGAGTGATGGATCTGTACCGGCACATGGACAGACGTAATATACAGTTTGATTTTCTGGTGACGGAAGGTACGGATGATCATTACAGGGCAGAGATAGAGAGTCTCGGAGGCAGGGTATATCACCTGCCTGCTTTTCGTATATTCAATACGGTTCAGTACCGACAGGCGTGTCGGGAATTCTTTGCTTCTCATATCGTGACTGATACCGATCCGCTCAGATCAAAGAGTATTCAGAGTGAATATGCCGCAGTTCACGGACACATGACCAGTACCGCATCGATCTATCTGCCCATAGCCAAGAGATTTGGCGTGCCTCTTGCCATAGGCCATGCAAGAAGCGCGGGCGTGGATCCCGGACTTAAGGGTATCGCGACCAGGTTCATGAGGAAGAATCTGTATAAGTACTGCGATGTTATGTTAACCTGTTCTGATGAGGCCGGAGATTCGGTGTTCGGTGTGGGAAGGGATTATGTGTTCATGCCCAATGCCATAGATGCGGCTTCTTTTGCATATGATGATGATGAACGTCTGAGGATTAGAAAAGAGTACGGTATAGAAGATGACACATGCGTCATAGGACATGTGGGAAGCTTCAGGTATGCCAAGAATCATGAGTTTGTTCTGAAGGTGTTCAAGGAGCTGTTCTCTGCTTCGGATATCGGAGGCGGTTCGTCCGGCAACCACTTAAAACTGATGCTTGTCGGTGACGGCAGCCTGCGTAAAGAGATAGTGCAGATGGCTGAGGATATGGGGATATCGGATAGAGTGATCTTTACGGGAAATCAGAGTCCGGCGGCACCATTCTATTGTGCGTTTGATATGCTCCTCTTCCCCTCGCGGTATGAGGGTATGCCGGGAACCGTTGTGGAGGCTCAGGCATCGGGACTGCCGTGCGTGATCTCTTCCGCGATAACAGACCAGGTCGTGATAACCGACAGAGTGAAGGTACTTGATCTGGATGCGCCCATCGGTGAATGGACAGATACGATCTGTAAGATCATCAGCGATGTACGGGTGCATGGAAGCGAACGGATCCGGTATCGTACAGATGTAGTCACGAATGAAGGCAAGCCTATAAGCGATACTTTGTATGATGTAAATAAACAGGTTGAGTATTATACGAAGTTATATACTGATGCAGGTATATCAGAAGGCGGCTCACATATATGATAGTCGGGCGTTCGCAGGCATCATTACTTAGCGAGGTTCTGTCGAGCTTAGTAACGTGACGCCTGAGACAAGAGCTGCAAGGCGTACCGACGGTATGTCTGTGATACGCTTAGGAGAACAAATATGCAGATACATGTATTCATAGCTCATATGGGACTTGGAGGCGCAGAGAGAGTCTGTGTCAATCTGGCCAATGAGTGGGCTTTGATGGGACACGAAGTACATATAGTTGTGTTGAATCTGGATGATGATATCAATACCCGGAATCTGTCTGACGGAATCCGGGTTCATACCCTGGGTGTCAGCAGACTGCGCTATGCCATGCTGCCGATGTATAAATATGTTCGCGAGCATAAGCCGGAGTTCATGCTGGTCTTCGGCAATGAGATGGCGATCATCATGCAGAAGCTTAAGAGCCTTCATCTGATCAACACGCCGATGTATGTAAGGGTACTTAATAATGTCAATATCTCTCTGGCCAAGGAGGACGGTGTATCTCCTGCCGTAGAGAATTACCTCAGGAAGGCTCAGAAGGAACTTAAGAAGATGGACGGGATCGTGGCGCAGTGTGAGGCCATGGGAAAGCAGCTTACGGACAGAGGTCTGGTTACGGCGGATAAGCTTAATGTGATCTATAATCCTGTCAGCAGTAAGTTGTGTGAGAAGGTCCGTGCTCTCAGAAAACAGAGAGGAGCGGTAAAAGACGGAAAGAAGGAGATCGTATTTATCGGACGTATCGACCCGCAGAAGAATCCTCTGGATCTTGTGGAGGCATTCGCGATGACAGTGAAAGACGACCGGGAAGTCGTGCTCAGATTCGTGGGTGAGGGTGTGCTTGGAGATGCGGTAAGGAAGAGGGCGGATGAACTCGGTATAAGCGGCCTCATCATCTTCGACGGGATAAGAACGGATATGGAGAATGTATATGCTTCTGCATCCGTTGTTGCACTCTCATCTGATTATGAGGGTATGCCCAACTGCCTGATCGAGGCGATCGGATGCGGGATCCCTGTAGTATCCTATGATTGTCCTATGGGACCGTCTGAGATCGTAGTCGACGAAGTAAACGGATATCTGATCCCGATGGGTGATAAGGAAGCACTGGCAGAGGGACTTAAGAAGGCGCTTGACCGGACCTGGGATGAGGAAGAGATAGTCTCTACCTGTGAGAAGTTCAGTGTTAAGAATATAGCAGGAAGGTATATCGAACTGTTTGAAGGTTCATCTGCGGCTGACAGATGATATCCGGGCATTCCGGAATATAAGAAAGATTTATTGAAGGACAGGATAATGAAGGAACGAAGAGTTTCGCTTCTTTTAACAACATATAACAGTGAAGCAGTACTCAGGACCACGCTTGAGTCCATTGAGATGCAGGACTATCCGGATATAGAAGTATGTATTGCCGACTCCTGCTCGACTGACGGAACACTTGAGATCATAGACGAGTATAAGGCGTCTTCGAAGTATAAGGTGATCTGTGAGTCTAAGAAGGACAGCGGTATATATGAGGGGTTGAATAATGCGATAGCTCTGTCATCGGGAGATCTTCTTCAGGTCATGAATGACAGGCTTACAAAGCCCGATGCAATCTCCAAGATCGTCCGTGCGATTGAGGAAGAAGAGAAGGCGGCAGGAGATCCGGATCGGGTTCTTGGTGCGCACAGCGATCTTGTCTATGCGGAAGATGACAGGGTTGTCAGATACTGGCATATGGGGAGAGGCGGTATAAGGAGCGGCTGGATGCCGGCCCATCCTACCCTTATGCTTAAGAGACCGGTGTATGAAAAGTATGGTCTGTATGATACGTCATATGTCTGCTCCGCTGACTATGAGTATATGATCCGTATTCTTAAGGATGGCGGGAAGTTGGGCTATGTACCGGAAGTCCTTGTGTCCATGTACTACGGCGGAACGAGTAATTCAACATCAGGTGCATATGTCAATTCGATCAGGGAAGCCATGAGAGCACTTAAGAATAACGGTGTTCATCCCGCCTTATGGATCACGGGATTAAGGACCGTAAGAGTTGCTTTTCAGTTTGCCAGATCACCGTTTGTAAAAGGGAAGATATGAGCCGTACATTTACCTGTGTGATAAAGTTCATATTGGCATATCTGTGTACGATCACAGTGGGCCTGGTAACAGGATGGGGGATAACGAGGATCGACCTTTTAATGCCCCTTTTGTGTCTTGTTTTTTATATTCTTTTTGATGCTGTCCATGAGAAGGTCATATGTAAGAACGGAGATTGGAGTATTGCCCATGCGCTGGTGCTTGACGGCCTTAAGACGGCGGATATCAGGGGTGAATTGAGATTCTCTCTTCCTCTTGCATTGCTGTTTTCTCTGAGCGTTGTTGCAGGAAGACATCTTGATGTATGGGAGGATATCATCACTCCGTGGAAGATATCCGATATCCTGTTACTGATCGTATATGCGCTTCTTTTTACGGCGTTGCTCATTGTGTTGTTCAGAGTGACGGACAGAAATATTGCCGGGACTTCTGCTCATCGCGAGACTGTCGGATATAAGCAGATCCTTATCCGGGCATGTATTCTGATCGTCTGCTATCTTCCGTATTATCTGACGCTTTTCCCCGGTAATCTGGGCAAGGATACATTTGAATCGGTCGATATGGTTCTTGGCAATATACCATGGACCAATCATCATCCCATATTCTTTACGATGCTGATCGATGCGGTATTTGCGCTGACAGGCCGGATGGGAAGTTATTCGGCCTCTCTGGGAGTCTTTACCTTCCTGCATATGGCGGCTGTTGCACTGACGCTTGGATATATATCATGTCATATGCGGAGATGGAATAAGGCCGCACTTGTATTCTTTGCGATCCATCCTTTCTTTCCCATGTATTCGATATATATCACGAAGGATGTGTTGTTCTCGTGTGCACTGGCAGTTCTTGTGCTCAGGATATCCGGACTAAAGATCTCTCGCAGTGAAGATGCGACGGATGAAGGCATATCATCAAATAAGGTGAATGTCCGAGACTTCCTTGGTATAGGAGTCATATCCCTTCTTGTCATGCTCCTTCGCAATAACGGTCTTATGATAATTGCGATCCTTGTGATCGTCCTGTTCTTCTGTGATAAAAAGGGTTTGCGTTCGCTTGTGCGCGTTGCGCCTCTTATGGCAGCGATAGTCATCTTCCTGCTGTTTAAGACTGTATCATACAGTGTTCTTGATATTGCTCCCGAATCATTTGCCGAGTCGGCATCGATCCCGCTTGAACAGGTCGGATATGTTATCGATACTCACACAGATGAAGAGCTCAATAACAGTCTTGGCAGCGCGGATTCTGAGATATTATCATCTATCATGCCTTATGAGAGAGTGAGGGAGGAATTTGACCTCGGATATACCGACACTCTTAAGTTTGATGAAAGCTTTGATGATGCATATTTCAATGAGCATAAGGGCGATTTCTTAAGGATCTGGGCTAAGCTTCTGCCCGGATACTTCGGAGAGTACGTGGAGGCGTATCTGGCTCAGACAGCGGGATACTGGAACTACGGACAGACCAATTCCGTGTCTACATTCGGTGTCTGGGAACTCAATGAGATCGGTGTGGAACGGATCGATGTGTTAGAGAGAATGACAGGAGCATCCCTGTATGGTATCATAGATAAGTTGATATTAGGCATGCGTAAGGCGCCCCTCTTATGTATCTTAAGCAGTATGGCGATGGAGTTCTATGCCGTGTTGCTTGCGATAGTCATGTTAAGACGCAGAGGTGTCCGCTCCGAAGATAATGAAGATAAGGGACAGAATAATAAGGCGGTCGCACTTTCTTTTACACCACTCATCCTGCTGTGGATAACGATAATGATAGCGACTCCGGCATTCTGCCTCTTCAGATATATGTTTGCATTCTTTATCCTGTGGCCGTATACGCTCTATGTGATATTGCATGGCGGAGTGACGGATCATAATGATGAAGCGTGACAAAACCTGACAGATTGGAGTATCCTGATCATATGAAGAAAACGATAATAGTGATGCCCGTGGCTAATGAAGCCGCAACGATGGGCGAAGTGATAGAGAAGATCCTGGCGTTGCCCTATGATGACTTGAGCCTCTACCCGGTTGTGGATGATTACAGCAGGGATAATACGGCTGAGATCATACGAAGCTATGAGCATACAGGCAGAGTTAAGTGCATCTACTTCAAGGAGAGCAGAGGCGTGATCAGCTGCTATCTGGAGGGCTTCAGGAGAGCGATCGCTGATGGTGCAGAGCAGATAATCGAGATGGACGGAGGCGGAAGCCACAAGCCTGAGGAGATCGGACAGTTCATAGACAAGCTTGAGGAAGGCTATGACTGTGTCTGGGGATCCAGGTTCGTTGAGGGCGGAGGAATTGCCTCGCAGCCTCTGTATCGGAGATTGCTTAGCAGCGGCGGAACACTCCTGTCCAATCTGGTCCTTGGTACGAAGCTTAAGGATATGACCAGCGGGTTTGAAGGCTTCAAGGCTGAAGTTCTTAAGAACATGGATCTTGATGCGTTTCTCTCAACCGGGCATATGTACCAGACTGAGATGCGCTTCTATTGCAGAAATCTTAAGACCGTGGAAGTGCCGATCCATTATACCGGATCAAGTTCATCTCTTAAGATGCATTCGGTCACGGAAGCGCTTAAGATACTGTTTAAGCTTAAGTCAAATGAACAGAATGTTATGTGGAAGGTTTAGATCATATGAAGACTAAGTATCTGATTTTGGGAGCAGGTCCTGCCGGACTTTCATTTGCACATGCCCTTTTAAAAAAGGGAGAGACTGATTTTCTTGTCATCGAGAAGGAAGAAGAGCCGGGCGGACTGTGCAGATCGGCGCGTGTTGACGGTGCACCGCTTGATATAGGAGGAGGTCACTTTCTTGATGTAAGACGTCCTTCCATCTGTAAGTTTCTGTTTGAATTTCTTCCGGAGAAGGAGTGGGCCAGGTTTGACAGAGATTCAAGGATAAGACTTGAGCTTCTGCCAAATGAGAGTTCGGCCAAGAAGAAAGAGTATGAACTCCATCATCCGTTTGAAGCAAATATATGGGAACTGCCTGCGGCTGTGCAGAAGAGATTTCTTGATTCGATCGCGGCAGCAGGATGCAATACCGGAGAGCCTAAGCCCGAGAAGTTCACGGAATGGATCACCTGGAAGCTTGGTACGGAGATCGCAAAAGAGTATATGCTTCCTTATAACAGGAAGATGTTCGGCAATAACTTAAATGAACTCGGGACATACTGGCTTGATAAGCTTCCCAATGTAAGCTACGAAGATACTCTGGAGAGCTGTAAGCGCAAGGAAGCACTCGGCTCACAGCCCGGTCATTCACAGTTCTATTATCCCAAGAAGTACGGATACGGCGAAGTGTGGAAGCGTATGGGAGATGAACTGGGAGATAAGCTTAAGCGGGGTGAGACTGCGGTTAAGCTTGACTGTATGAACTGCGAAGCATATCTTTCTGACGGAGGTGTCATATCTGCGGATAAGATCATTGTGACTGTTCCATGGGATACATTGGAACTGATGTGGGCTCCGTCCATTATAAAGAACAGCGCCAAGATCTTAAAGAAGACATCCGTAGAGGTGACATATATGGAAGAAGCACCGGATACGGAAGCTCAGTGGATATATTATCCGGATGAAGCACTAAGCTATCACAGGATACTTATAAGAGGCAACTTCTGTAAGGGTGCCAAAGGCTGCTGGACAGAGACACGTACAGAGAGATACGAAGCGGATGCCACGCAGCTGTCGCTGTTTGACGGACAGGAAGATGCCGGTGATGCTGCCGGATCTGATGCACGTATAAATTTCCATAACGAATATGCTTATCCTGTCAATACCATAGCTAAGCCGGCAGCAATTGCCAAGATACTGGATTTTGCTGCAAAATCACACATATACGGACTGGGACGCTGGGGAGAGCACAGCCACTTTAATTCGGATGTGACAGTAGAGAGAGCACTCAGGCTGGCAGAGAAAATATAATGAATTGTTATCTGGAGGCGGTCTGTATATTACCGCCTCCGGATTTTATTATGACTTATGAAAAGTGATGCTAAGCAGAAAAGAAATGAGTTTATAAGTGCCGCTCTGATCGCTGTATTGGCGGTCCTGATCGTATTCGGGCTGACAAGACCTTACGGAGAGTCTTATCAGACTGAGAAGGTGCTGCCTAAGATCGGACAGGCTCCGGTATATGAAGAACTGTATGAAGGGCAGCCTTTTGAGTGTTTATACTTTTCCGACAGGGACATGCGGTTAGACGGACTGGAACTTCTGATGGTCCATACCGATGAGATGACATCCGGAGATCCGTATATACATCTGGATGTGATCGATCTGACATCATCCAATTCCGAACCCTTATGGACAGGAGATTTTGAACTGTCTTCTTTCTCTGCGGGCGAATGGTCATCTGTTCCCGTTTCATTTGAGATCAGGAATAAGAACGGTTATATGTTCAGAATAACAGCCGAAGGGTGTGAGCCGTTCTTTATGAAGGTGGACGGTTATGAGCCTGGGATTTCTCTGGGCTTTGATGTTATAAGTGACAGGCGTGTCACATTGGCGAATAGGTTTCCTTATCTTATCCCTGCTGTGATCATGATCGCACTGGCTGCAATTCTTGTGCTGCTTCTTGGGAATACGAAAGCCATGAAGGCGTTTAACATCCTGTTCCTGGTCTTATTGTTCGTATGTTTATCAATTAAGATCTATAAGACCGCCTATGTGGACGGAATATATATAACCGCAGATTCTGACGGGTATCTGCGTGAGGCAGTCAACCTGGTTGCGGGTAACGGATTCTCCTATGAGGGGCTGGCGGGATATAAGAGCCATTTTGCCAACTGGCCTATTATCTATCCGGCAATGATAGCAGGGGTGATGCTCATAACCGGAGTCAATGCTTATCTTGCAAGCAAATTTTTGGCGTTTATCATACTTGCGCTGATCCTCATTGTTCTGTATCTTGCGTTTAAGGACAGAGCGTGGATCTATTCTCTCGCACTTCTTAATCTTGGCTTCATACAGATCGCATATCATACATGGAGTGAACTGCCGTTTATATTATTCTTGATACAATTTGGTATAGCTCTCGGAAGGATCGTGCGGGTTGATGACACGGATAAAACGGCAGCAGGATGGTATATTATCCTGGGCTGCAGCGCTCTTGCAACATTCCTTACCCGTTACTTTGGAATATACTTATGGTTTGTTGAGGGACTGTATTGCGTCATCGTATTCTTAAAAAATAAAAAGAAAGCGGTTTGCATGGCAGTGAGCATGGGTGTCAGCGGAATCCTTGCTCTTGCTTATCTTGTGATGAATAAGATCTGTAACGGCAATCCTACGGGTGTTGCAAGAGGCACATGGTGGGATGATTATAAGACTCTTACGATCGATCTGATCAACAGTCTGGTGACTGAGGTGTTCTATGTATTCTCGTTGGATGTTCCGAAGGTGCTCAGGGAAGCCGGATTTGTAACTCAGCTGATCTTTGTGCTGCTCATTGCCCTGATCGTAACGGTGCTGATCGTAATATTATCACGCGGGATATATAGGAAGCATCGTATTGAAAACAGATTGAACATCCTCTTCCATCCGCCCATGGTCTTTATCGTGATGGCGCTTTTCTACTATGTGATGTTCATCATCGTCAGGTACCGCTCAAGCATGGACACATTCTATTTCAGGTTCTTTGCTCCGGCAACGGTGTTGCTGGTAATGGGAGTGATCGGACTGATATTGGACAACTGCAGGGAGAGTAGCACAAGCGGATCGGATAACGGAGCCACGAAAGAATACGATGTATCACATGGTGTTGTTACGGTTGTTTGGGCACTGCTAGGCATAGCGGTCTCAGTCAGTCTGATGACAGGACTTGCAGATTATACAAAGAGTATATGCAGAGAACGTGGTGAGAAAACATATTATGAAATTATAACTGAGGTGTGGGATGAGGCGTATTCCGAGATTCCTGAAAGAAGCGTGATCCTCTGGAATCCGATGGACTTCAGAAGCAGCTGGACGCGCCCCGATGTCTATTCCGGCGAATTACTGCCTGATGATACATGGGATTCGCTGCGTGAGCGATACTATGGATCTGAAAGTATTTGTATGCTTCGTAAGGATGCAGAGACAATTTCGGCTGAAGGAGATTATGATGATTCGGTGACTGACAGGATAGACAGTGCACTTGAGATTGCCGGGGAAGAACAATCGTATATAGTAATGAAATAATTGACAACTACAAAGAATTGCGAAGATATGGTAAAATAGTAAAGTCAGTCAGACAAAGCAAAATTGATTTGATCTAGGAGAGATAATGGATAAGATAGCAGTATTGATACCGTGCTATAACGAAGAACAAACCATTGAGAAGGTGGTGCGTGATACCAGGGCAGCACTTCCGGAGGCTGTTATATATGTGTATGATAACAATTCCACTGACAGAACAGTGGAGCGGGCAGAGAGTGCAGAAGCCATAGTCAGGCATGAATATATGCAGGGCAAGGGCAATGTGATCCGCCGTATGTTCCGCGAGATAGACGCGGAGAGTTATATCATGGTGGACGGAGATGATACCTACCCGATGGAATTCGCAGCAGAGATGATAGATAAGGTTCTTAATCACAATGCGGATATGGTGGTCGGTGACAGACTGAGCAGTACATATTTTACAGAGAATAAGCGCCCCTTCCACAACTTCGGCAATTCGCTTGTCAGGAGCAGCATCAATTCACTGTTCAAGTGTGATATCAAGGATATCATGACAGGCTTCAGAGCCTTCAGTTATCAGTTCGTCAAGACATTCCCTGTAATGAGCAAGGGCTTTGAGATAGAGACTGAGATGACGATTCATGCTGTCAGCAATAATATGCAGGTAGAGAATGTGATCGTTGAATACAGGGACAGACCGGCCGGATCGGAGAGTAAGCTCAATACTTATTCGGACGGAATAAAGGTCATCTTTACGATCATAAGACTCTACAGGGAATATAAGCCGTTCGGGTTCTTCGGACTGCTGGCCTTGGTTCTTCTGGCTGTAGCATTTGGGTTCTTTATCCCGGTATTTATCGAGTACTGGGAGACAGGGCTGGTGCAGAGATTCCCTACTCTCATAGTCTGCGGGTTTGTGGGACTTGCAGCCGTACAGAGTTTCTTTGCAGGGATGATACTTCAGAATATAGCCAGACGTGACCGTAAAGATTTTGAGTTGGATCTGGTCAGACTTAACAGACATCTTACATCATAATATAAAAAAATGATCCGGAGCAAAGGGAAGGATCGATAAAAAGGACAGGAGAAATACTTATATGAAGATCACAGTAGCAGGAACAGGATATGTAGGATTGGTGGCCGGCGTCTGCTTCGCTGAAGTGGGACATGAAGTCACCTGCGTGGATATAGATGAGAGCAAGGTGAAGCTCATGGAATCGGGTGTCTCTCCCATATATGAGGAGGGGCTTGAAGAACTGATGAAGAAGAATAATGCAACCGGCAGGCTGCATTATACGACTGACTACGCATCGGCCTACAGAGATGCAGAGGCGATATTCATAGGCGTGGGTACGCCTGAGATGCCTGACGGAAGTGCCAACTTAAGCTTTATCGCAACGGTCTGCAGACAGATCGCAGAGAATGTGGAGCATGATACGCTTGTCGTTGTTAAGTCCACGGTTCCCGTTGGTACAAATGATAAAGTAGAGCAGTTTATCAAGGATTTTCTGGTCAGGGATGTAAAGGTCGAGGTAGCATCGAACCCTGAATTCCTTGCCCAGGGCACGGCTGTTCATGATACTCTTCATGCAGCTCGTATCATCATCGGAACAGAATCTAAGGAAGCCGAGGCCAAGCTTATGGAGATCTATAAGCCGTTTAACCTTCCGATAGTTTCGGTCAAGCGTCGCAGTGCGGAGATGATCAAGTATGCCTGCAACGACTTCCTGGCTCTCAAGATCAGTTATATGAACGATATAGCCAACCTCTGCGAACTGGTTGGCGCGGATATAGAGGATGTGGCTAAGGGTATGAGTTATGATGCCCGTATCGGTGAGAGATTCCTCAATGCCGGTATCGGTTTCGGCGGAAGCTGCTTCCCCAAGGATACCAAGGCGCTTAAGTTCCTTGCCCGTCAGAACGGATACGAGCTTAAGACCGTTGAGGCATGTGTTGATGTCAATACCAGACAGAAGCTGAGGCTGTTTGAGAAGGCCAAAGACAGGATGATCACGTTTAACGGCTTAAAGGTGGCGGTTCTCGGACTTACATTTAAGGCAGGTACTGACGATCTTCGTGAAGCACCTTCTTCAGTCAATATCAAGGCACTTCTGGAACAGGGTGCGGATATATATGCTTATGACCCTGCGGGTATCGAGCGGGCTAAGCAGCAGTTCCCTGAGGGTAAGATAGATAAGGGATCCATGAACTATGTCAACACACCGGAAGAAGCTCTTAAGGATGCCAATATATGCTTCGTATTTACCGAGTGGGGTGAGATCAAGGCTGTTAAGCCTGCACAGTATAAGGAACTCATGCGTACTCCGCTTGTATATGACGGACGTAATCTGTATAAGCTTAAGGATATGGAGGATGCAGGTGTCGAGTATTACAGCATAGGACGCTAGCAAAAACTGCGGCGTCTAAGAACACGGGAGGCGGAATCCATGCCCGATCAGGACGGACAATTATATATCCGCTTCTTGAAAGACGGAGACAGAGAGGCCTTTAGAGAACTGTATGAGAAGTATCATGAGAGCCTGACTGTGTTCGTGTACAAGATCGTGCAGAATATGGCGGATGCGGAAGAACTGATGATGGA
>JAEEGL012510214.1_pt1 | contig 14365 bp, 13 predicted proteins | sample 9134231 | NCBI WGS metagenome assembly JAEEGL01 (sample SAMN16246548, study PRJNA631951) | gut metagenome | biome: gut microbiome; feature: rumen; material: fiber-attached | host: Bos | place: Iran: Karaj | collected 2018-10
ACTGTTCGAAAAGACTGATTTCAACGATGTCAAAGAACAATTTGGTCCCCTTATTCCGGGGCTATTTGATTAATATTTAAATCAACCCAATTTTAACGGGACACTAATGAGTATGATTATAACCAGAAAGACGGCTCAAAAACCTGCCCACAGCTTCATTCTGGTCATTGGAAAAGCAAAGGATAAGGCCAGTCATGACCAATATGTTATATGCGATAATAGGTTTTGCTAATTTTACTGAGCACAATGATTCTGCTTTACTTTCCAGATAGGTAATTTCAGTTTCAGGGACAGGAGTAGTTAGTACATAGCTACAAAATCTATATGCTTCATTAAACATGACTCCGTAGATTTGGTTATAGTCAATTTTAAATGCTGAACCATTGAGAAGTCCTAAATTTATATAGACACCAACCTCATTACCTTTATAACGAGAAGTAAGATATGCGTATAGTAATTGGTTGACATGGGAATTCCAATGTTTATCCGATAGGTAGTATTTAAGATTGGGATTATCCTGCCACACCTTCAGATGCTCAAAGTCGGAATCATTCTTCATTATTGTTGCTTCATTATTCTTATCCATAGCAATAAGTTTTATCGAATATGCCTACAAAATTACACAAAAATCGTCAGCTTCCATGCTTTTTTGCTTCCAAATCATTATTTTTATACATCTTTTTAATAATAAAATGCCGATTTACAAATAAAATATGTATTTTTGCACCAAGTATCTGCCAATCGTCGTAAACGGCGCAAGCCAATGCTGGTTCTCTGAGTGCAGAGTGGCGATGCGATTTTAGTGGGAAAAATAACAGCACATTAAGCAGTTATTCGGAGAACATAGAAACGTCAGAAACTTCTAAAAACAAATCCGATTAATGAATAAGTGGTTTAATGTTCGCGCTTGATAGCGTGGGCATCACTTATCATTCGGATTGGGCAATTCTGACGGCCTCTATGTTCGGTAAGCGAAGGTTCACGCTTTTTCCGTACGTAGGGGCCAAGACGTTTTGCCCAAAAGAATCCCGATAAGTTGCCCAAAGTGCCTAAAACTATAATGTTATGGCTGCTATCAAGACGGCCAAGACCTACGTGCAGATAGGTCTGGGCTTGGAAGCATTTAAAGGAGACTACTCTGTAGCGGAGATTCCCTTTATGCTGATGGGGGCTATCGGCGCTTCGCCTACCATCCTGCAACGCTACAGGGAGGGGAGGAGCACGGTGGCCACGTTTGACGGACTGCTCGTCAAGAACATTTTGGCTTACCGACTGGTGCGGACGGAGGAGATGAACGACCAGTTGGAGGAGATGAAACGCGACAGGTTGGTGGTGAGAAACCGGCCCGCCATCATTGCCGTGAGCGACGGCGACGTGCTGAAGGCTTACGACCCAGCGGTGGAAGAAACCTACGAGAACCACCTGAACAACCTCTATACCGACTACGAATTCTTCTCGCCGATGTGGGGCGTGCGCAAAATCCGCAACATCGAGGAGAACGATGCCGACGTAAAGGCGGCCTACAAGATGGCGCAGATACACGACGAAATCCGGCGCTACAACCAGATAGGCATCACCGCCGACACCCACGACTTGAACATCTTCATGTCGCGCTTGCTGTTCTGCTACTTTGCCGAGGACACGGGCATCTTCGAGAAAGACTTGTTTACGAATGCCGTCAACAACACCACGCGGCAGGACGGCACCGACCTGCAGGAGTTTCTTGACGGAGCCTTCCGCACGATGGACTTGGACTTCCGCATCGGCGTGAACAGCCGGTTGGCGCAGTTCCCTTACGTGAACGGCGGGTTGTTCTCAAAGAAGATTCAGATACCAAGGATGAACGCCCGTATCCGCCGGCTCATCTTGGAGTGCGGCAACCTGAATTGGGCTAAAATCAATCCCGACATCTTCGGCTCGATGATTCAGGCGGTGGTCTCGCCAGAATTGCGCAGCGGCTTGGGCATGCACTATACCAGCGTATCGAACATCAAGAAGGTCATCAATCCACTATTCCTCGACGAACTCTACGAGGAATACAGGGCAATAATAAAGAAGCAGGGGGAGCAGGACGGCCTCTTCGACAAGTCGAAGGAAGGGCGCAAGCGGTATTACGAGTCATGTCGCCCGCTGATGAGCCGATGTCGGAGGCTGTTAGCCAGGATGAAACGGATGAAGTTCTTCGACCCTGCCTGCGGCAGCGGCAACTTCCTGATTATCACCTACAAGGAACTGCGTCTGTTGGAGATGAAGATTCTGAAGCTCATCCAGCAGATGACGCCTGACGTGCAGATGCAGTTTGTGGATGGCAGCATCATCGACATCAGCCAGTTCTACGGCTTGGAAATTAACGACTTTGCCTGCGAGACGGCAGTATTGTCAATGTGGCTGGCAGAGCACCAGATGAACAATCAATTTACAAAAGACTTCAATGTGAATATCAAGGCCCTGCCTTTGAAACAAAACAATAATTTCCATTGTGGCAATGCCTGCCGAGAGGACTGGAACAAGATTTGTCCGCATACGCCAAATGAAGAGGTGTATGTGATGGGAAATCCACCATACTTAGGGAGCAAGTTGCAATCAGACGAACAAAAGAACGAAGTGGTAAGTACCTTCAAAGATGTGAACGGGTGCAAGATACTTGATTACATAGCCAATTGGTTCTTACTTGGAGCAAAGTATATAAAAGGTACACGGGCCAAATATGCTTTTGTATCAACTAATTCCATTTGTCAGGGTGAACAAGTAGGAGTGCTTTGGCCTGAGATCTTTAAAAGAAATCTGAACATCTTCTTTGCCCATCAATCGTTTAAGTGGACGAACAATGCCAAGTACAATGCTGGTGTTACATGTGTGATTGTTGGTGTTTGCAATAGAGAAGAAAAGGTAAAGAAACGATTATACAAGGATGATGTTTATACTGAGGTCGGTCTAATCAATCCTTATCTGACCAGTAATAATGAGACTATTGTTTCCAAACGGACAAAAGACCCAATAGGACTACCCAAACTATGCTTTGGCTGTATGCCGTATGATGATAGAAACAACAAGTATTTACGTCTTGACGAGTATCAGCGCAATCAACTGTTAGAGGAATATCCAGAAGCAGAAAGCCTTATCAGAATTATTTATGGATCAGATGAATTTATAAAAGGAAAGAAAGTCTATTGTCTTTGGATTGATGATGAGCAATTAGACTTCGCTAATAGCATACCACCTGTTAAGAAGCGGATAGATGCCAATCGAAACTTTCGATTGTATGAGTCGGAGGACGGACAAGAACTGGCAAATAGGCCACATCAATTTAGGGAGCATCCTGGAGATAGAAAGAAAATCATTATTCCGCGTGTCTCTTCAGAGAATAGAGAATATATACCTATGGGCTTTTTAAGAGAAGAAACAGTTGTCTCAGATTCTGCCTTTGCCATCTACGACGCTCCCAAATGGCTCTTCGGCATCCTGGCCTCCGCTATGCACATGGCATGGGTACGTGCCATTGGTGGACGATTGAAAACGGATTACCGCTATTCTGCTGGTCTCTGCTATAATCCTTTCCCCTTCCCTAAATTAACAGAAGCAAAGAAGCAGGAGATTGAGGATGCAGCATGGGAAGTGCTTGGAGCTCGTGAAGCCCACTACGGCAAGACCTTGGCAGAACTCTACGACCCAGAGACGATGCCACAAGACCTACGCGAGGCCCATCATCAGTTAGACCTAATAGTGGATAGTTGCTATCGCGACCGTCCCTTCATTGACGAGAACGAGCGTTTGGAAGTTCTGTTGAAACTATATGAAAAAATGAATAACAAATAACTATGGCAGTAAGAGAAAACTATAATCAGGATCAGATGACCATCTCGTATGAACAGACGGGAAGGTCGACAAATACGAATGAATTGGGTATGCGTGAGATGCAGGCCCGAGTGTATGAACGTCGCCAGGAGCAATACTTGTTGGTGAAAGCCCCGCCAGCCTCTGGCAAGTCGAGGGCCATGATGTTTGTGGCACTTGACAAATTGACGAATCAGGGCATCAAGAAGGTCATCGTGGCTGTGCCGGAAAAGAGCATCGGGCGAAGCTTTAAGAATACGGCTCTTAAGAAATTCGGGTTCTTTACTGATTGGGAGGTTCCCACATACTTTAATCTCTGCGATACAGAGAACGAGAAAGAGAAGGTGAAACGATTTAAGGAATTCGCAGAGCCATACACTAAAGCACAGACTTTGGTCTGTACGCATGCCACTCTGCGCTTTGCCTTGAAAGAACTGGCAGATGAAAAATTGAATGACCTATTCTTTTGTATTGACGAGTTCCACCATACTTCGGCTGATGCTGACAATGGCCTTGGGGAACTGGTGCGTAGGTTGATGAATCAGACGAATGCACACATCCTGGCAATGACAGGCAGCTACTTCCGTGGGGATGGTACGCCAGTGTTAAGGTTAGAGGATGAAACAAGGTTTGTGCCAGTACAGTTCAACTACTACGACCAGCTAAACGGTTATCGTTATCTGAAGACCCTGCAATTGGGCTATCACTTCTATAAAGGACATTATCTGTCGGCTCTTGATAAGGTATTGGACACACGGCAGAAAACGTTGATACATATTCCCGTTACCAATTCCAAGGCAGCAGGAGCGTATGATAAGTTTGAACAGGTGGCACAGATTATCGACCTGATTGGTAATAAGGTTGATGAAGACTTCAATACTAATATCATCACTGTGAAGACCAAAGACGGAAGACTGCTGAAAGTGGCCGACTTGGTAAATCCCGACAACGATCACCGCAATCATGTGCAGGGCTATCTGCAACGGATGAAGAAACGCGACGATATAGATGTCATCATCGCGATGGGTATGGCCAAAGAGGGTTTCGACTGGGAATGGTGCGAACATTGTCTGACCATCGGCGTGAGAGGTTCACTAACAGAAATCGTACAGATTATCGGACGATGCACCCGTGACAGTGAGGGGAAAGATCACGCACAGTTCACCAACCTGATAGCAGCTCCAGATGAGACACAGGATGATGTGGTGGTAGCCGTGAACGATATGCTGAAAGCCATCACAGCCTCGCTGTTAATGGAACAAGTGATGGCTCCCAAATGGAATTTCAAAACCTCGAAGGATGAAGAGGAAGTTGGCGGTGATCCAAAGAGAACTGTTGTTGTAGAAGGATTAAAACCATTAGGAACTGAACGTGCTAAACAGATCGTGGAAGAACAGATGGATGACCTGAAGGCTGGTATCCTGCAACATCCGCTGATACGGGAAGCCATAGAGGGTGTAGCACCCGAGATTATCAATAAGGTGTATATTCCAAAGATTGTGGAAGAACTGCATCCAGAACTAACGGAAGAAGAAGTAGAGGCTGTAAGTCATCGTGTAGTTCTCGACTTTGTTCTGAAAGGAAAAGATATCATAGAGGATACTGAAAACCATGAGGGTAGTCGGTTGGTGAAGATTGCCAATACCTTTATCAATATCGACGACTTGAGCATTAACCTGATAGAATCGGTGAATCCATTCCAGAGGGCTTACGAAATTATGTCGAACGAGATAGATGCTCCTGTACTGAAAGTGATACAGGACACCATTGCCGACAAGAAAATCAATATGACCATCGACGAAGCCAAGAAGATATATTTAACCATCTTCCAAGAATGGCGCAAGACAAATGGAGATCACCCCTCGCTTCAAGACCCTGACCCTACGGTAAGACGAATGGCCGAGGCTATCAGGATATTGAAAAACTATAAGATACGGAGGGATATGGGACTGGATTATCCTGAAGACAACAAGAAAAAATAGCGTATGGAATGGCCTGAAGATTTATTGAGGATATTTGAGGATCCATTGTTTGCCAATGTGCATCCTAAAGCTCCAAAGCCAACGGAAGAGGATGTCGTGAGAGAAGGTTTCCGTATGCTCTGCCGATGGAGCAAAGAACATGACAGGAGGGCTCCTAAAATGGATAAATGCAATAGGGAAGAATGGCTATTGGCCCGACGGTTGCAGGGTATCATTGAAGATGATGCCCGACGAGAAAAATTGAGAGTCGAGGATGAGTATAAACTTTTAGATACGGTATATGATGAATAAGGACAAGGAACTCGATGACATATTGAATGACCCGCTGTTTAGCCTGAACGAGACAGAACAAAGACTCTTCGACCTTTCTGAGCCTATCAAGAAAGGCAGAAGTAAGAAACGGGAGGTAGAGGAAGTAGCACAGAAGAAAAGGTGTGATAACTTTGCCGACTATGCCCATTTGTTTGCTCAGGTGCATCAAGACTTGCGGGAAGGCAAGCGGTCGTTGATTCGATATAAAGAAGACTCCATACAGGAGAAAGGCTTTTTCATCGCCGATAGCATCATGGGCTACATTGACCAACTTGATGTAGCAAACAGACAGATCAAAGACCGTGTTAGAAAAGATGGACGTTCAAGGGTAATCTATGAAGACGGCACGGAATCGAATATTCTTTTTCGCACTATTGGTAAGAATATCACTCGTAATGGTTACATCATCACAGAACAGAATGACGGACATGAACTGGATGCATTATCTGGAGAAAACATAACGGATGAAGATGTTGCTCACGGTTGGATTTATATACTACGCTCTAAGTCGGAGGATGAACGGATAGCGTCTGTGAAGGATTTGTATAAGATTGGATTCACAACAACTCCTGTGGAGCAGCGTATTAAGAATGCGAAGAATGAAACAACCTATCTGATGGCAGATGTTGAGATAGTCAACAAATACCATGTTTATAATGTAGAAACGCATAAGTTAGAGTCGCTGATACACCAGTTCTTTGATATTGCCCGCTTTCGACTTTCTGTCAATGGGGCTGAAGCAGTAGAGTGGTTTGTTGTCCCTTTACCAATCATTCGTGAGGCCATCGCTAAATTCGTGGACGGCTCCATCGTAAACTATATTTACAACCGGGAACTACAGGCATTGGAAAAGATAGAAATCAATTATTAAAAATATCATAATATATTGGGATTTATTAACGTGAAAACCTAAAACGTAGCAAACAAATGGAATGGAATGATTTAATAAAGGCATACGAGGCTCTGAATACGTTAGAGTCTATCGGAATGCCCATCAGCAACGAACAAAAGAAGGTGGTTGATGATATAGAGTCGGCTTACATCAAAGAAGAGCTGATACCTCACATGCAGGAGCTATTGCAGCCTCTCTTTTCCGACATTAGAAAAGATTTCTGCTTGGTGGTGGAACATAAGAGGGGCGAGGAACTGCAGGTCAGACTTGCCGAGAAACGAAGCACAATCGCTGCCAGTCCTTCGCGTGATGTTCATTTGAACTCTGTCAATTCAGCCTTTAAGAGACATAGGCCAGCCAAAAAGACGAGACTAAAAGTCACTTTTCCAAACGGAACAGTTTCATGTAAGTCGCCAGCTTTCTTAACCCTTCTGGATGTAGTCAGATATGTTGGAGTAGAGAAGGTCAGAAGATTGAATATCCAGTGTATGGGAATGAATATAATTTCAGGGGAACGATATGAAGACCCAAGGTATGCAGCCAGTCAGAAGGAGATAGAGCCTGGCGTGTATGTAGGCACATATTCAGATACTTCAGACAAAAGCAGATGGATTGAGACTATCAACAATGAATACAACTTAGGACTTAAAGTCTCGATTGTTGAAGGATGAAAGAAACACTAACAGATATAGCTAATGACATCATTTCCTGTGCAAATGCAAGAGCGGGTACAGGAATCTACCCTTATTGGAGAGTGCATTGCTTACGTGATGGACAAGATAAGGTGTACTGGTTAACAAACGGGCCGGTTAGCCTGTACAACTATCCTGAATTGAAGAAATTTGGCAACTTCGTACCAAAGAACAGAGATGTTGCCATAAAAATCCAAACAACAGAAATAGGCTCCTCATTTGAATGCCCATATCATTACTTGAAACGAACCCTTAATTGTACTGTTTATTTGGAAAACCGTTCCAACTTGCAAGACCACACAATAGCAATTGCAGGGGATAGTTTGGTGTACCAGTACAGAGACATACATGAGTTTCTTGAGGCCTTGCAGCAGAATCAGGAAGACATCATGAATGTGGAGTCAAAGATACAAGAACTATATCAACTGATTGAAGAGTTGAAGGAACAGAAAGACACGGCTCATCAGCGAGGCCAAATCACAAAGACCATCAAAGAGTACCAGAAGAAATACAGGATTCTCACGCAACAACAAGAAGACCTGAAGAACATCACCATCTACATCAGGAAGCAGGACGAGATGCGTTATAGTTTTGTTGTTGACCCCAAGCAGACACGTATCAAGACAAAATATCTGTTTGATGGAAAGACACTTATTATTGATGGTGGCCCAGGTACAGGTAAGTCTACCACAATGATTCACCGTTTAGCCTATTTGACTGACATTGGTGCTATTGATGAAGACGAGAAGGAGGGCCTCTCCCGTTTTCAGCTCAAACCTCTTCAAAGAAACCAGTTGCGTAAGGCCATTGAGTTGCAGCGCGACTGGATGTTCTTCTCTCCTTCAAGGTTGTTGAAAGAGTATCTGGCAGAAGCCATGAAGAAAGAGGGACTAACAAATATCTCTCAGAAGGTGTGGTACTGGAAAGACTATCGTGAATTGATACTACAGCAAGACTATCATTTACTGGGAACTGATACGAGTAATGCTCCTTTCAGGGTCAGCCACTTGACCGGCACTCTGTTTTACCAGAACTCAGGCATTGTAAAAGAATTTTCCGATTTCTATCTCGGGCAACTGAGGGCCATTAAAGCCAAACTTCCCAAATTAGAAGCTGAAGGGGAGGTGTATGCCTGGACTGCTATATCAAAGAAAATCGAGGAGCGGTTTGAGCAAAGCGAGACATATAGTTTAGTCCAATTTGCATCCCTCTTTAATTCTCTCGAATCGGTATATGGCAATGACTGCAAGAATCTGTTTCGCGAAAAGAATGCTGCTATTCGTGACCTGGCTTATGAGGTCTGGGTTCTGCTGGAAAGGAATGAAAATGTGAGGACAACAATAAAAGATATACTTGACTTAACGTCAGAGTCAGGAGACTCAGTCGATGACGACGATGAGGTTGAAGAAGCTGAAGAAGATAAGGGAAATGATGAGGTGACAGAGAAACCTACTAACAGAATTTTGTCGTGGATGAAATCATTCGGTTCCAATAAGTCAATGGAAGACAAACACGACAACGACGACATGCTGGCAAACGAAATTCAGAAATGGTTGAAAGTATACTGTAACAGCAGAATAAATCATGACATGCAATTGTCAGACCAGCATGAGTTGATAAGCGAAGAACTGCTTCCTATTATGGGTGACAGCTATGACAGGCAGATCAAGAAAATATGTGAGCTGACGGTCTTTGAACAGTTTGCTCAATACACAAGGGGCATCAAGGCAATTATGCTAAACGGGTTGCCCGCCCGATATAAGAAATTCCGTACTCATCTGATTAAGACGCAATTTGAAGGATGCAACATAAAACTGTTGCGTGAAATCATGCAACGTAAACAGGGAAAGGAACTGCATCACCAAGAACAGTCTCTGTTGTTGGGGTTTATCAATACCTTGGTAAAACAGATACTGTCAGCTAACAATACCAACATCAAGCATACCTTCATTGATGCTTACAACGAAGTATCAAGGCCAATAATCGGAGTAGACGAGGCAACTGACTTCTGTACCTGCGATATCTATGCCATGCAGTCGCTCCTCACTCGTGAAATCTACTCATTGACCCTCTGCGGTGATAAGATGCAGCGGCTGACCCCATACGGCATCAAGTCATGGGAAGAATTAAATGACATAGTACCTTGTCCTAAAGAAGAAAGGATAGAAACATCTTATCGTCAGAGTAAAAAACTGCTCGAAGTAGCAAGGCAGTTATATAAAGACACTACCGGCGAAACTCCGAATTATAAGGCCTATATGGAATCCAACAAGGTGCCAGTTCCGTTAGCATTTGTTAGTGGCAACGAGATGTCTAAGGTAGAATGGATTTCAAAGAGAATATCAGAAGTATTCCGTGCATACGGAGAACTGCTTCCCTCCATTGCTATCTTCGTCAACGATATAGGCTACGTTCCAAGATTTGTTGAAAGACTTCAAGAGACGAAATTCTTTTCAAAGAATGGAATAAAGGTTGTTGATGGCACAAGCGAAGCAAAAAGAACATCCGATGCACATATTTGTGTTTACCCCATAGATGTTGTCAAGGGTATGGAGTTTGATGTGGTCTTTTTCCATAATATTGACAACGCGTCTGATATGGATATGCTAAAACGCTTCATCTATGTTGGAATCTCGCGTGCAGCTTTCTTCCTTGGAATCACAATGAACAAGGACAACCCGGAGATAAGCAAATACTTTGACAAGAAGAAAGACTGGTTCAAAATATAAACTAAAATAACTACTGCAATGGGCTTTTATGGAATTCCATCAATCAACGACCCGCTTGCACTATTTGAATATAGTGTCCGAAAGGTTGTGGAACTTGGACTGATGAATGAGTCAAATACTCATCAAGTCTGGGCTAATCATATATTCAAAGCCGAAAAAAAGGCATACATGCGTGGCGACCTCATGGGTGTTGTCAAACATACGTTTCCTGAATTCTTTGATAAGGAACTTCAATACAAATTCCTTGAAGAAAAAATAAGAGCATACTATCCTCAATTTTTGGGCATAGAGGACAATTCGGGCCTTTTCGAACGCATGCTACAGGCTCTTGATGAAGAATGTGCCGAGCAAAAGAATCCAAAGAACAGGAAAATGTACAGGGTTTCATCATGCGACAACATGTCAGTACAAGATGGCCAGTACGTTTACAAGGCACAGTTGGTTGTCGAAGAAGGCGACGATCCGCACTTCTCTGAAGGCATGCCCTTCGACTTCAGGACACCAGATGCATTCTATGCTTGTGAAGTGGTTGAATACGATTATGCCAATGCCCTATTGTTCTTCAGCTCGTCAAGGCAGATCTATTCAGCACGCGACGCACGCGTAGTGTCAGATGCAACCATGAATACCATAGCCTTGAAGAATCTTCTCCAGGAAATCTCAGAACGGCACATAGAAGAGAAGATACCCCTGCACAAATTTCTCAATAACACCACCGAGAAGCTTTCTCATATCAGTCATGGCCAGTATCCTTCGTACTTAAATGAGAGACTAAGCAGAGACAAGTCCCAGTATGAGGCATTCAAAGCTGCATTGGAAAAAGACATCACTTTCATCTGGGGACCTCCTGGCACAGGTAAATCCTATACGTTGGCAGCGATTATTATGGCACTTCATAAAATGGAAAGAGAGCGGACAGCTGTGTGCTGTCTTTCTAATGTAGCCGTTGACCAGCTGCTTAACAAGGTGGTTGAAATTATTGGACAAAAGGAACCTGATATGCCACGGGGAGAGTTCTATCGTGCAGGACGGACGCAAGATGAAGTATTACTGAAAACAGATTTCTTATTCCCTGATGACGTTACTTCAAGCAGTTTGAGAAGGAGAATCAAATTGCTTAATGACAGGATTGGATTCTTCAAGAAGCATAATCAACAGTATTCTGAAGAAGCCATAATAATCAAGGCGAAGCTTAAAGATCTGAGAGAACAGCTGAAAGAGCATACTGACTATTTAATCAGTCAGGTTATAGTGGTTTTCTCTACCATCTCTAACTTTGTCCTCAATCCCAGGCTAAAAGGCGACACTTTCGACAACCTGATTGTTGATGAAGCCAGTATGCTGGCAGAGCCCCAGTTGATTGCGCTGGCCAGTAAAGTGACAAAACGCATCATCCTCGTCGGCGATTTCCAACAGCTGGCGCCAATAACGGTAGCAGGGGTGCCTATGCTAAAGGACAGCGTGTTTAAGTTGTGTGGTATAGACATCAATCACGCCGACCACCCTGCATTACATCAGCTTTTGAATCAAAGGCGATCTAATCCTAAACTTGTAGAAATCATTAATCACGCTTTCTATGCAGACCGCTTAAATGCTATGAACAATAGGTACAATCCTATCGTTGCCCGTGCTCCTTATAGTGAATGTGTTGTCGGCATGAAATGCGTTTTCGATGGTGCTGTCAGGTTCACAAAAGGAGGAACAAGACAAAACGTAGCTAATGCCGAAGCCGTCATGGATATTATTGATTTGTACAGTAAACAAGAAGAGGAAACGTTCAATATTGGTATCATAACGCCCTATACGGGGCAAGTGTCAATGCTCAAAAAAATATTCGTGGGGAGAGAATACAAGTTAGACTTCCAAGAGAGGGTTAAAATTGGCACAGTACATACGTTTCAAGGTTCAGAATGTGATGTTATCGTGTTCGATATGGTTGACTGTTCAAAGTTTGAAAAAGGAAAGAAGCAACCCTACTTCGGGAAAATATATGAACGTGAGCAAGGAGAACAGCTCCTCAATGTAGCCATCAGTCGTGCAAGACACAAACTAATCGTGGTGTGTGATCCTGATTATATCAGCTTATGCCCAGGTGGAGTCATATCAGAAAAGTCATTTGCCATTTTCAAGAACCTGCTTAAAGCGAGGTGGACTAAAATATGAAAAAGAAAAAGAAGCACATTGGGAAAGTACAGGGTTTTGCCTTACTCTATGGGCGAAGTTCAAAGGCTATCCGCATCGTTAATGGTGAGGAGGTAGGAAGAGTAGTTAATCAGCACCGTTCTACCAAGAAAAATGTTGGAAAAGAAAAACAAGTGCAGAAGAAGCACGTGAATGGTGGGAAGGTAGGCATAGTTGACAATCAGCATCGTTCTAACAAGAAGAACGGCGTAACAGAAAAACAAGTACGGAAGAAGTATGTAATGGACGAGAATACACAAAGGAGGTTGGATAGGCTACAAGACCCGCTGGATATGATGAGCAGGTATGCGAGAGCACAAAAGTATGAAGCGGCAAAAGGGACTGAGCAATACGAATACGGTCTTTCTGATTGGTAACGAATATACAAGTATTGGTTCAAATAATTATATTCAGTCGGCAATTCCACTTTTAACATATACACAAGGACTTGGTTCTTGTGTGTACTCTTTAATTCGCATCTATATGAAAAGACAAGAAAGAGAGAAAAAAGAAGCGAAAAAGAATGATATGTAATTTGCATATCTCGATATTTTTTCGTATCTTTGTAGGGTATAAACAAAGCATCTGATACTATGGAAAACACACGATTTAAAGTCTCTCAGTACGTCTGTGCGATGCTGCTCATCGTAAGCAGCATCGCGCTCGTGGCCTACCAGGTCATCCACATCGACGACGTCGCCGCCGGTCTGCTCTACTACGTTGCCCAGTCCTTCCTCCTTGCCGGCTCCATCTTCGGCCTCGACCAGTACATCCGCATCATCAAAAAGCAGTACCATGAAAACGGCAGTCAGTGACAGCCTACAAAGGAAATGGAACCATTTCTCAGCATTTGCTGCTCCAAAATTTGGAAGTTTGGAGGGAAATACTTATCTTTGCAGCTGAAATGATAAACAGAGCTGAATGCATAAAGAAGCTTCAAGCCTGCAAGAATGTGGTGACTGATAAATTTGGTGTACATTCTATGAGGTTGTTTGGTTCGGTAGCCCGTAATGAGCAAAGCGAGTCAAGCGATGTGGATATTTGCGTCGAGATGGAACCCAGTCTTTTCAGACGCTCTGGGCTCAAAATTTATCTTGAGGAAATGCTGAACTGCAAGGTAGACGTCTTGCGTATCCATAAAAACATGGACAGTTATTTATCCCAACAAATAGCACGAGATGGAATCCTTATCTTCAAATGACAGGCAGACAGCACTTCATATCCTTAACAGGATAGAAGAGGCAATTAATACGGTACAGATACGTAACGCTATTATCCGTAGCGCTGATGATTTTCTCCTGACTCCTGAAGGGAAAGAGAAGCTGGATGCTGCGTGCATGGTGATAGAGGCTATTGGCGAAAGTTTCAAGAATCTTGACAGACTGACGAAGAATGAACTTCTGCCTTTGTATCCTTCCATCGAATGGAAAGAGGTGAAAGGCGTGAGAGACGTTATTGCTCATCATTATTTTGACATAGATGCCAATGAAATATTCTCTATCATCAACAACGATTTTGATTCCCTGAAAGATGCTATTCGGTTCTTCAAGGGAGTCTTGACTGACAAATAATCCAAAAGATATTACACAGCGGAGACCCTATTTCTATGTTGCAAACCAAATAATTGGTTCATCTTTTAGCAATGTTTAATTGTTTTATAGTCGTTTTTACTTAAATTCACTAATAAACAGTCAAGAAATCCCCTTCCAGACACATTCTTACTGCATCTGGACAATTGCATAA
>JAEEGL012591559.1_pt1 | contig 14365 bp, 11 predicted proteins | sample 9134231 | NCBI WGS metagenome assembly JAEEGL01 (sample SAMN16246548, study PRJNA631951) | gut metagenome | biome: gut microbiome; feature: rumen; material: fiber-attached | host: Bos | place: Iran: Karaj | collected 2018-10
GCCCTGGTGTTCATCGTCTCCGCCGCCGCCTGCGCCGCGGCGGGCAGGGGCGGGGCCGGTGTGCCCGCGATCCTGTATGAGGTCTTCCTCGCCAGTATGCTGTTCATCGCGCTGCCCCGCCAGACCGTCAACCGGGTGGGAGCCATGCTCCCCCGTCAGGGCGGCGGAAACGGCGCGGAGCGGGCGCGGATCAGCACCCGGCGGCGGGTGGATATGACCTCCCTCGCCTTCAGCGACCTCTGTGAAACGGTACGGCCGGGCGCCTCCGACGATCCCGCCGGGGAGGACGCGGCGACGGTCTTCGACCGGGCGGCGGAGCAGGTCTGCCGCGGATGTGAAAGCATGCACGTCTGCTGGGCGCAGCGGTATGGCTCCACCCAGAACGTGATGAACGATCTGACGCCGAAAATGCTCAGGACCGGCCGCATCGAGGAAACCGACTTCCCCACGTTTTTCTCCCGGGAATGCCCCCACATCACCGCCCTGACGGCGGCCATCAACTGTGAGATGCGGGCGCTTCTGTACAGGCGGCAGTTCCGGACGCGCATCCGCGACAACCGCAGCGTGGCCTTTCACCAGTATTCGGACATCGCGTCCATCCTCTCCGACCTCTCCCTGGAGCTCCGGCGGGACAGCGCCCTGCCGGAGCAGGAGGCCCGGCTCAGCCAGTATCTCTCCTCCCAGGGGTATCACGCCGACACGGCGGTGTACACAGACCGGCGGGGACGTCTGCGGGCGGAGATCTCCGGCGGCGACACAGCGCGGCTCATGCGGGACCGGGAGCATCTGGAGAAGCTCTCCGCCGTGCTCAAAAAGCGCCTGTGCACACGCCCCTCCGCCTGCGGGCACGACGTCCTCTGCCTCATGGAGGCGGAGCCGCTGGCGGCCTCGGTGGGCATCTCCAGCATCGCCCGGAAGGGGCGCGCCCCCAGCGGGGACCGCGGCGCGTACTTCAAGACGGACGACGGCGTTCTCCATATCCTGCTCACGGACGGCATGGGCTCCGGAGAGGAGGCGGCAAAGCAAAGCGCGGACGCGGTGCGCATCCTGGAGCGGTTCCTCCGATCCGGCGTCTCGCCGGAGACGTCCGTGCGCATCCTCAACGACCTGCTGCTGCTGAAAAACGAGGACGACACGGTCTGCGCCTCGGTGGATCTCGTCACCATCGACCTGTTCACCGGGGAGACGGACCTGTTCAAATACGGGGCCGCGCCCTCCTATCTCCGGCAGGGGCAGAAGATCCGCCGCATCCGGGGAGAGAGCCTGGCGGCCGGACTGGGGCTCCCGCCCAACGACGCCCCGGACCACGTGCATCTGACGCTGCAGCCCGGCGCCTGCGCGGTGATCGTCAGCGACGGAGTCACCTGCGGCGCGGACGACGGCTGGCTCACCGAGCTCATGGCGCAGCGGAGCGGCGAGCCGCCCAGGGAGCTGTCCCGGTCCATCATCCGTTCCGCGGCGGAGAAATTCGGCGACGAGGACGACATGAGCGTCTACGTGGTCGCCGTCACGAAAAGAGAATAAAAAGCACAGCCCGGCGCATCCGCGCCGGGCTGTGCCGCATTTTGCCGCTTACGCTTCCAGGGACGCTTTGAGCGCGTCGGCGAGGGCATAGAGCTCCTCCCTCTGCGCCTCCGCGGGACGGGATCGGACGGTCACCGTGTTCTCCAGGAACGTCATGTCCCTGCAGGGGGCCAGGATCTCCCGCATCTGCTTTGCGCTGGTGGGCGCCCAGGAGCCGTTTTCGATGAAGGCGACCGTGCGGCCGCGGAGACCGTGGGCCGCGATATCCCGCAGCGTCTCGTCCATGCGGATGAACACGCCGCCGTTGTAGGTGGGCGCGGCAAACACCAGGTGGCTCCACCGGAAGGACGCGGCCACCACCGTCTCCTCCGGGGTGACGGACACATCGTACATGACGACTCTCACGCCCAGCTCCCGCAGACGGCAGGCCAGCACCTCGCAGGCGTTCTTTGTGCCGCCGTAGACGGAGGCGTAGGCGATGACCACGCCCCGGTCCTCCGGCTCATAGGCGCTCCATTTCAGGTATTTCTCCAAAATCGCGCCCAGGTCCTTCCGCCACACGAAGCCGTGGAGCGGACAGATCGTCTGAATGTCCAGTCCCGCCGCTTTTTTGAGGAGGGTCTGCACCTGGGGACCGTATTTGCCCACGATGTTGCAGTAGTAGCTGCGGGCGCGGTCCAGATAATCCCGGAAAAAGTCCACCTCGTCGGCGAACAGCGCGCCGTCGGGGGCGCCGAAGGTGCCGAAGGCGTCGGCGGAGAACAGGAGCTTTTCCGCGGCGTCATAGGTGACCATGACCTCCGGCCAGTGGACCATGGGGGCCATGACGAAGGTGAGCTTGTGGCGCCCCGTATCCAGGACGGTCCCCTCCTCCGCGAGGAGGGCCGTGCCGGTCACGTCCCTGCCGAAGAACTGGCCGATCATGCCGGCGGCTTTTTTGCTGCACACGATCCGCGCCTCGGGATACCGGAGCATCACCTCGCCCAGTGTGGAGGAGTGGTCCGGCTCCATATGCTGGACGATGATATAGTCCAGCTTCCTGCCGCCCAGCACGTGCTCCACGTTCTCGAGAAACACCTCGGAAACGGCGTGATCCACCGTGTCCACCAGAACGGTCTTCTCATCCATGATCACGTAGGCGTTGTAGGCCATGCCCCGGGAGAGCCGGTAGACCCCCTCGAAGATGCTGATCCTGCGGTCGCAGCCGCCCACCCACGTGACGTCGTCCGTGACTTTTCTAACGCAGTACAAATCGTTTTCCTCCCGTCAAAAGCGGCGTCCGATGTCCCGCGCGGTGAAGAAGCCCGCGCTGGACGCCTCGTGGATGTTCTTCGGGGCGACGCAGTCGCCGATCATGTAGAATTCGGGGGCGCATTCCCGGAGCGCCAGGGCATCCTCCCGCAGGGGGCTCTGGCCGACGGCGTAGGCCACGGTGTCCGCCTCGAAGAAGACGGTCCCCTCCGTGCCCAGGGGCTCGTACTGGGGCAGGGCAAAGGGCATGGGATTCTTCGGGGGAAGGGGCTCGCCGGTGAACTCGCAGAGGACGCCCTTATCCGTGATCTCCAGCGCACGGGTGGCAACGGAGATCTTCACGCCGTAGGTCTCGAACTCGCCTGACAGGGAAAGCCCCTGGAGGTTGTTCCCGCCGTCGTTCAGCGTCGGCATCATCTCCACGATGGTGACTTCCCGGCCCTGCATGGCCATGAACACGGCGAGCTCCATGCCCACCAGGCCGCCGCCCAGCACCACCAGGCGCCTGCCGCACTTTTCGGGGGCCATGTACAGCTCCTCCGCGCCGATGACGTTTTCATTGTCCCAGCCCTTCAGGAACTTCGGCACCACCGGCCGCGCGCCCATGGCGGCGATGATCACGTCGGGAGCGAGCTCCTTTGCCAGCTCCGGCGTTACGGGGGTATTCAGCCGCACGTCCACATTCGTCTTGGTGAGCATATGCTCCTGATGGTCCAGGTACATGCCCAGCCGCTTCTTGAAGGGCACCAGCTCCTCGCACCGGAGGGCGCCGCCCAGGCGATCCGCCTTCTCGCAGAGGATGACCTGGTGTCCGCGGTCCGCCGCGGTGAGAGCCGCCTGCATGCCGCCGATGCCGCCGCCGGCGATAAGGATCTTCTTTTTGAACCGGGGGGGCGTGTCGTGCTTGATCTCATGCTCGTTGCCGATCTCCGGATTGATGGCGCAGCGGTAGTTGGAGCGGTGCATGTGGTGGGAATAGCAGTACAGGCAGCGCATGCACTGGTTGATCTCGTCCTCCCGGCCCAGCATGGCCTTGATGGGGATATCCGGGTCCGCGATGAGGCCGCGGGCCACCTCCACCACGTCGGCCTTGCCGGTGGCGATGATCTCCTCCATGAGCTCCGGGTCCGCCAGAGCGCCCACGGTGGCCACGGGGGTATTCACGTACTTTTTGATCTCGGCGGCGTACTTCACGTTGACGCCGTCGGGCTTGAACATGCTGGGGGACATGAGGGTCAGGGCCAGGGGCACCTCGTGGCTGCTGGCGGAAACGTGGATGATGTCGCAGTGGCCGTCCAGCTGCTTCGCGATCTCCACGCCCTCCCCGATGTCGTAGCCGCCCTCAAAGCACTCCGCGCCGCTGATGCGCACCTCCAGGGTGAGGTTGGGGCACTTCTGACGGATCCTGTCGCACGCCGCCACCATGAAGCGGGCACGGTTTTCGATGGAGGGGCCGCCCCACCTGTCTTTTCTGGTGTTGGACCAGGGGGCCAGGAACTGGGACAGCTGCCAGCCGTGGCCCGCGTGGAGCACCACGCGCTCGAAGCCGCCGGACTGGGCGACAGCCGCCGCGTTGGCGTAATCCTCGATGTTTTTGAGGATCATCTCCTCCGTCATCTCATAGACCACATGGCCGTTGCCGTCGTCCGTGTGGACGGGGCCGTAGAGCTTGCCGCCGATGGAGGCGGAGTAGTGGGCGCAGTTGCCCGCGTGGAGGATCTCCACCGCCGGCACCGCCCCGTGGCGCACGATGGGCGCGGTGATCTGCTCCAGAGCCGGCACCGTGGCCGTCAGGTCCAGCCGGAGCTGGTTGGAGCGGGCGATCCCGTCCGCAGCCACCGCAGCGTCGCCCACGCAGACGGACGCCGCGCCGCCCATGGCCTTGCGCTCATAGTAGCAGGCCGCCTCGTCTACCGGCTGCTCCTTGTAGCCGGTGGGGGAATAAAAGATCCTGTTCTTGAAAAATCGCTTGCCCAGCACGATGGGCTCAAAAAGGTGAGGAAACTTGTTGGACATGGCAGTCTGCGGGATTTCCCGCTCTCCTTTCATCAGATGCTCCTTTCGGAGCGTTGTAATGAGGTCATTATATACCATGTGATCCCCTTTGGCAAGACGGGGCGGAGCCGCGTCCAGCCTTGAAAACGGCGCTTACTTATGCTATCATGGGGAAAAAAGACGAACCTGGTGATAAGCTTTGGCCGCAAACACGATCATTCGGAACTACACAGAGGGGAACATCGCGAAGCAGGTGCTGGTCTACTCGGCGCCCTTCGTGCTCTCCAACCTTCTTCAGACCTTTTACAATCTGGTGGATATGGCCTTCATCGGCCGTTTTGTGGGGCAGGCCGGGCTCTCTGCCGTCTCCGTGGGCGGCGATATCCTGAACCTGTTCACCTTTATCTGCATGGGCTTCACCTCGGTGGTGCAGATCATCCTGGCCCAGTATGTGGGCAAGCGGGAATACGACAACGTGGGGCGCACCGTGGGCACCGCGTCGGTCTTCATCCTCTCCCTGGGGGCGCTCTTCATGCTGATCGGCTTTGCCTTCGGGGGGCACTTCCTCACCTGGATGCACGTGCCCGACGCCGCCAGGAGCCAGGCCCGCGCCTATACCCTCGTGTGCTACAGCGGGCTCATCTTCATCTTCGGCTACAATATGGTCAGCGCCATCCAGCGGGGCATGGGCGACTCCAAAACGCCGTTTCTGTTCGTGGCCCTCGCCACCGTCATCAATATCGTTCTGGACTACACCTTCATCGTGGTGATGAAGCTGGAGGCGCTGGGCGCGGCGCTGGGCACCGTCATCGGCCAGTGCGTGGCCTTCCTCTGCTCCGTCGTCTATCTCTACCGGAAGCGGAACACCTTCGGCTTCCGATTCTCCGGGCGGCTGTTCATCCCCAACAAAAAGATCATGGGCATCATCCTGCGGCTGGGCATCCCCAGCACCCTGCAGTTCTGCGCGATCAACCTCTCCGGCCTGGTGGTCAACGCCTTCATCAACGACATCGGGCTGACGGAATCCGCCGTCAACGCCGTGGCCCACAAGATCGGCAACATCGCCAGCATCGTCACCACCGGTCTGAACTCCGCGGGAGCCGCCCTGGTGGGACAGAACTTCGGCGCGGGAAAGCTGGATCGGGTCAAGCGCATCATGGGCGTGGTGGCCGTGGCCAGCGTCGTCTTCGCCGCGATCCTGTCCGCGCTGCTCATCATCTTCCCCGAGGAGATATTTGGTATCTTCAACAAGGAGGAGGCCGTGCTCGCCATGTGCCACAGCTACGTGATCGTCGGCGTGCTGAGCTTCTTCGGATTTGCCTCCCGCGCGCCCTTCCTGGCGCTGGTGAACGGGCAGGGCTTTGCCGCCCTGGGCTTCACCGTCGGCATGCTGGACGGCGTCGTGTTCCGGATCGGCATTTCCATCCTGCTGGGCACGGTGCTGAAAATGGGCATCACCGGCTTCTGGCTGGGCAGCGTTCTGGCGGGCTACACATATCTTTTCGTCGGCGGCGCCTATTTCTTCTCCGGGAAATGGCGGACGCGGCCGCTGGCGGTCAAATAGCGTCTTTGTGTAAGAAAGGGTGTGCAGAATATGGAAAAAGTGAACCGATATCCACACGTGTTTTCTCCCCTGAAGCTCAAAAATCTGACTCTCCGGAACAGGATCCAGTTTTCCCCCATGGTGAGCTGTCTCACCACCGCCTCGGGCGAGGTGACGACGGAGTACTGCGATTTCATCGCCATGCAGGCCCGCACCGGCGCGGCCCTGGTGACCATCGGCGCCTCCGGCATCGACGAGGAGAACGGCTTCGACTGCGCCGGCGAGCTGAACATCACCCGGGACGAGTACATCGGCGGTCTCGCCCGCATCGCGGAGGCCAGTCACCGGCACGGGGCGAAGATCTCCGCGGAGATGATCCACGCCGGGCGCAACGCCGATCCCATGCTGACGAAAACGCCCTACGCCATCGCCCCGACGCCCATGCCCCTGCCGGGGCGTATCCGCTTCGTGAAGGAGATGGACCAGCTCGATATCGACCGGGTGGTGAAGTGCTATGCCGACTGCGCCTACCGGCTGTATGAGGCCGGCTTCGACATGTGCATGATCCACGGCGCCCACGGCAACATGGTGGGTTCCTTCCTCTCCCCCGCCTTCAACTTCCGCACCGACTGCTACGGCGGCTCGCCGGAGAACCGGATGCGTTTCCCCCTGGAGATCCTGGAGGCCATCCGCAATCGCTGCGGCAATAAGATCGCCGTCGAGTTCCGCATCTCCGGGGACGAGATCATCCCCGGCGGCGCAAGGGTGGAGGACGCCATCGCCTTCCTGCGGAAAGCCCAGGATTATCTGGATCTGGTGGTGGTCTCCCGCGGGCTCATCGTGGACAGGAACTATGAGTTCTACACCCAGCCCCCCTACTACAACGGCTACGCCCACAACGTGCCCTACGCGGAGAAGATCAAAAAGGCCATCGACATTCCCGTATCCGTGGTGGGCTCCATCAAAACGGTGGAAATGGCGGAGGAGATCCTCGCCGCCGGCAAGGCCGACGTGATCGCCATGGCGCGGCAGCTCATGTGCGACCCCAACATGCTGAAAAACGCCCGCAGGGGCGAGCCGGAGAAGACGAAGCCCTGCCTCCGCTGCCTGCAGGTTTGCAACAAGAACACGGCCATGGGCATTCCCATCAGCTGCGCCGTCAGCCCGGAGCTGGGGTTTGAATCCAAATACTCCGTCATCTACAAGTCTCCGGAGCCGAAAAAATGCGTCATCGTGGGCGGCGGCGTTGCCGGAATGATGGCCGCCCAGACACTGGTGAAGCGAGGCCACACGGTGACCCTCATCGAGCGGAACGCCTCCCTGGGCGGACGGCTCCTGGACATCGCCAGCCTCCCGTTCAAGGAGGATCTGCGCCAGTACCGGGAGTGGGACATCCGCACCACCATGGCCTGCGGCGCGAAGATCCTGCTGAACACGAAGGCCACGCCCGAGCTCATCGAGGCGGAAGCGCCCGACGTGCTGTTCCTCGCCACCGGCGGCAGGCTCATCACCCCGGATATCCCCGGCATCGACGGGGCGAACGTCGTGGACGTGTGCTCCGTGGACTCCGGCAGGGCGGAAACGGGAGACCGGGTCGTGGTCTGCGGCGGCGGCATGAGCGGGCTGGAGTGCGCACTGGGCCTCGCCATGCAGGGAAAGAAGGTTTCGGTCATCGACATGCTGGATCCTGCGGACTTCGCCAGCGAGATCTTCTTCCCCACGAAGAACATGCTCTTCATGCTGCTGAAAAAGCACGGCGTGAAGCTCCTGGGCAACCGGAAGGTGGAGCGGGTGACGGAGTCGGGCGTGGAGACCATCGACCGGAACTGGAAGCACGAGTTCTTTGAGGCGGATACCGTGGTCACCGCCTTCGGCGTGGCGCCCAACCGGGACGATTTCGAGGAGCTCCAATACCTGGTGCCGGACACCTATATCATCGGCGACTGCGACGACGCGGAGAAGAGCATCGGCTACGCCAACTACAGCGCCTTCCACAACACGGTGGTGCTGTGATCCGATGGCGGGCAAAACGGACCGATCACAACAGCGAAGCCGGAGGGGCAATCCCCTCCGGCTCCTTTTTATCTGCGTTTTCTCTTCTTATAGTCCTCTTCGATGCGCCTTCCCCAGCTCGGCGCCAGGGGCGCGGAGGCGCGGACGCAACTCACGGCGTCGGACACCGTGTCGTAGAGGATCTTCGTTCCGATCCCGTCGGAGTTGTAATTCACGGCGCGATCCTTCGCAACGCCCAGGCTTGCCGCCGTCTCCGCCGCGTCGATGTTCGCGGCCAGGAACAGGAATTCCCAGCCTCTCTCCGTCTGCATCTTTTTGATGAGCTTCCTCACCGCGTCGCCGGAAAACCGGCGGCTGGAATTTTCCATCCCGTCGGTGGTGATGACGAACACCGTGTGCCCGGGCACGTCCTCCGGCCGGATGTATTTGTGGATGGCGGCGATGTGCTCCACCGTCTCCCCGACGGCGTCCAGCAGGGCCGTGCAGCCTCCGGGGCAGTAGTCCGAGTCCTTCATGGACGCCACCTGCGCCAGGGGGAGCCGGTCATGGACCGTCTCGCTCACGCTGTTGAAGAGCACCGTGGTCACATAGCAGACGCCGTCCTGCTTCTTCTGCTTTTCCAGCATGGCGTTGAAGCCGCCCACCGTGTCCTGCTCCAGCCCGGCCATGGAGCCGCTGCGGTCCAGGATGAATACCAGCTCGGTGATGTTGTCGTTCATGGTAATGACCTCCTTTTCGTTTCTGATCGCAGTATACCCTCTCCCCGGCCGCGCGGGGTCGCCTGCGGAGCGACATTTTTACCCCCGGGCGCAGTCGGAGAGCGCGGCCGGAACGGCCGGGCGGCTCTCCCGGAAAAGGCGGAATACCATTTTTGTCATTGACATATATATGATAACAAGATATAATCAGCAGTGAAATATTGGTGATTTTGTCTCGCCGGTATTTCATCCTTTTCGGGGGGCGGCGGATACGGCCGTCCGTTTGGAATTAAAGCAATTGGGAGGAAACCACCATGAAAAGAGCCATCGTTGCGATCATGCTCATTGCTGCACTCTGCCTCACGCTTATGGCCTGCGGCGGCAAGGAGAGCGAGCTCTCCTTTACGAACAAGCTCAGCACCGTGGCGCACAGCGTCTACATCAGCCACGAGAGCGAGGGCGAATGGGGCGAGCCCATCAACAGCGCCAAGATCAACAGCGGCTCCACGATCCGCTTTGATTTTGAGAAGCTCGGCACCTACGGCCCCGGCGTTTACGACGTTGCGGTCGTGGATGAAAACAACGTGAACTATGACGTGTATGAGGTCACGCTGGCCATCGGGGACAGCATCACCTTCTCCGCCAACGGCGATACCGCCGTGGTCACCGTCACCTCTGCCAGCGGCTCCTCCACCACCTACGAGGGGATCAGCTACGCCGGCGAATGATCGCCGACCACAGAACAAAGCCGCCTGGGCTTCGGGGCTCAGGCGGTTTTTTGCCGGGAAAGGCGGAAAAGCGGCTCCGTTGCGGGAATGTTAACCCGCGTTGCTTGCCCCGCGCGGCACAGAGCGCTATGCTGATCCCATGAAAGGGGGCATCGCCATGCTCAACGATAATATCAGAACGATCCGCAAGGCGCGGGGCTACTCACAGGAGGAGCTGGCCATCCGGCTGAACGTGGTCAGACAGACCGTATCAAAATGGGAGAAAGGGCTCTCCGTGCCGGACGCGGAGCTCCTCTCCAAAATGGCGGAGGTGCTGGAGGTCAGCGTCGAGGAGCTTCTGGGAGAGCCGAAGACGCAGCCCCGGGAGGACGACGCCGTGGTGGAGCAGCTCGCGCGCATCAACGAGCAGCTTGCCGTAAAGAACCGCAGGGCCCGCCGAATCTGGCGCATCATCGGCATCATCCTGGCCGCGCTGGTGCTGCTGAACATCATCGGCGTCGTGCTGTTTTCCGCGGACACGAAAACCGGTCCCCGGCAGGAGAGCACGGAGATCGTGACCGAGACCGTGGAGACGGGATCGGAGCCGTAACCCGGCGAGAGAGGAGCGGACACAGCATGGAGCGGTATATCGCCTTTGACGTGGAAACGCCCAACGCCCGGAACAACCGCATGAGCTCCATCGGCCTCGCGGTCATCGAGGACGGGGAGATCGTGGATTCCTTCGCGTCCCTGGTGGACCCGGAGGCGGATTTTGACGGGTTCAACATCGCCCTCACCGGAATCACGCCGGAGGCGGTGCGGGGCGCGCCCGCCTTCCCGGAGCTGTGGGAGCGGATCGGGCCGCTCATGCTCAGCGGCGTGCTTCTGGCTCACAACGCCCCCTTCGACATGGGCGTGCTGTCCCGCTGCCTCATGGACTATTATATCGACGTGCCCCGCTACGCGCGCTATGCCTGCACCGTGCAGATGGGCCGCCGCTGCTATCCCCGGCTCCCGGACCGAAAGCTCGGCACCATGTGCCGGTATCTGGGCATTCCCCTGGACCATCACCGGGCGGACAGCGACAGCCTCGCCTGCGCGCGGCTGGCCCTGGACTACATGCGCAGGGGGCTGGAGCTCCGGCGCTATGTCCGCACCTACGACCTGTGGGAGGGCCGCACCCTGCGCTGACGGCACAAATATAATACCTGCGGAAAAGCAAAACGCCTGCGGAAAACCATTTTCCGCAGGCGTTCTTTCGTTTTCTCAGCCGTTCAGGGAGCCGCCGCAGTACTCGCAGCAGCCGCTGGCGTCTCCGGTGGTGGTGGCGCCGCACCAGGGGCAGGTCACGGCCTGCCTGGGCGCTTTCGCCTCCTCCGCGTCGCGGCGGATCTCCTGCCGCATCTGCGTCAGCGTATCCTTGATCTCGTTGCCCAGATTCAGATACTCGTAGTAATCGTTGGTCCTGACGCCGGACAGGATGCCCGTGCGCTGCACTCTCCAGCCTCCGGGCGCCGCGTTCATGGCCTGCTCGCCGGTGCTGACGGACGCCGCGTTGAGCTTGTAGTTCATCTCGTCGAAGTAGGGCGTGTTCACGTGGATGGTCACGTAGAAATCGTAGGAATACTCATACCGGGGCGGGATATAGCTGATCTGCTTGCCGTCCTGCCCGGTGCGCTTCAGCTCCCGTCTGTTCTCCCGGACGTCCAGATCGCAGCCCGTGACCTGGGAAAAGTCCAGCACATCGGGATTGGCCTCCAGCAGGTTGGAGGCGTCTGTGACCACGAATTTACGGGCGTCCTCATCCAGTATGAGCTTCGTGAACCGGCCCAGGGTGCGCGTCGGACGAAAGGCCGCCACCGCCTCTTTATTGGCTTCCCTGTACTCAAGCTGCGCCTTGATCTCGGCCGCCGTGCTGTTCCGCCGGTCGCTGAACCAGGGGGAGAGCTTCTTGGCGCAGTCCTTGCAGAGGTGTCCGCCGTCCTCCAGCTTGCGGGTGGCAATGATGCCGATCTTCTCACCGCAGACGGCGCAGAATTTCTTGTCAAACAGTCCCATGGTATTTCCTTTCTGCAAAAAGCGGAAGCCCCGGGCGCTGGAACGCCCAACGGCCCGGGGCTTTGGTTCTATACTGTCATCGGATCAGGAGCGGATCACACCAGATCGCCGTCGTCAAAGGGATCGCCGCACTCGGGGCAGAACTTCGGCGGATGAGCCTTGTCCTCCGGCTCCCAGCCGCACTTGTCGCACTTGTACTGGGGCACGCCGGCGGGCTTCTTGGCGCCGCACTCCGCGCAGAACTTGCCCTTGTTCACCGCGCCGCAGGAGGCGCAGGTCCAGCCGTCCGCGTCCGCGGGCTTCTTGGCGCCGCACTCGGTGCAGAACTTGCCGGTGGCGGTGGCGCCGCAGGACGGGCACTTCCAGCCGTCAGCCGCGGGAGCCGCGGGAGCCGCGGCGGCGGCAGCCTGCTGCTGGGCGTTCATCTGATAGAGGTTCTGAGCACTGATGCCGCCCGCGCCCTGGGCCATATTCATGCCCATGAAGCCGACGGCCGCGCCGCCCTGGTTGTTGGCGGCGTCCTTCATGGCCTGGGCCTGAGCGCCCACAAGGGTCGCGGCGGCAAGGCCGGGATTCGTGTAGGCGGCGTTCTTCTGCATCTCCTTGATCATGGCCTCGTCCTCCTCGCTGGCCTTCACGGAGGAAACGCCGAAGGAGACGATCTCGATGCCGCGCAGGTCGCGCCACTTCTCGGAGAGGACGTCGTTGAGGGCGTTGGCCAGCTCGATGGTGTGGCCGGGGAGCGCGGAATAGCGGATGCCCATGTCGCTGATCTTGGCAAAGGCGGGCTGGAGAGCGGTGAGGAGCTCGGTCTTCATCTGGCCCTCAAGGGTGTCGCGGGTGTAGGCGGAGGTGACGTTGCCGCAGACGTTGACGTAGAACAGCATGGGGTTCGTGATGCGGTAGCTGTACTCGCCGAAGCAGCGGATGGCAATGTCGATATCGATGCCGGCGCGCTGATCCACCACGCGGAAGGGCACGGGGGACGGGGTGCCGTACTTGTTGCCGATAAGCTCCTTGGTGTTGAAGTAGTAGACCCGCTGATCCTTGGGCGCTTCGCCGCCGAAGGTGAAACGCTTCCCGATGTTCAGGAAAACGTCCTTGATGTTCTGGGCCAGGCTGCCGCCCGCGAAGAGCGAGGGCTCCGTGGACATATCGTACTGGTACTCGCCGGGCTCGGCGCAGAGATCGACGACCTTGCCCTGCTCCACGATGAGCATGCACTGGCCGTCGGCCACGGCGATGATGGAGCCGTTGGAGATGATGTTGTCGCTGCCCTTCGTGTTGCTGGAGCGGGCGGAAACGCGCTTCTGGCCCTTGACCGCCAGCACCGTCTCCGGGATCGCCTCGCAATAAAAGTATTCCTTCCACTGGTCGGCGAGCACGCCGCCGGCAGCACCCAGCACAGCTTTAATAAGTCCCATGATCTGATCTCCTTTCAAATGTACGTTTGTTTCTATGAAAGCCTGAAAAAGCATTGCTCACAGGTCCGGTGGCCGTCGGTCCCGCGCCGACAATACCCCTCGTTATTTTACTGAAAAAAAGCGCGGATAGCAAGCACTATTTCATCTCCGCACTATAAAATTTACCATATTTTTTGTGAAAACAGCAAAAACGGCAGGCAGATAATGCAGAAGGGCATGTAAAGCCATCGCTTTACATGCCCTGTCGGATCAATAGTATCTCTTGTTCTTATTTTTCCTGGCGGCCTCGGATTTCTTGCGGCGCTTGACGCTGGGGCTCTGGTAGTACTCCTTCTTGCGAAGATCCGCGAGCACGCCGGCCTTTGCACAGTTGCGCTTGAATCGCTTCAGGGCGCTGTCCAAGGATTCGTTTTCCTTCACATGGACTTCAGACATCTATATCCCTCCCTCCAAATACGCACTCTCGCGCGCTTTAAGGGCCATTGTCATGGCTTTTAGCATAGATATTATAAGCACTCGGCGCGGAATTGTCAAGTTTTATTTTAGGATCAGGTTCACGAGCCTGCCCTTGACCACGATGGTCCGCACCAGGGTCTTCCCCTCCATGAGCCGCATGATCTTCTCATCGGCTGTGGCGGCGGCGACCAGGGCGTCATCGTCGGCGTCGGCCGGGACCTTCACCGTGGTCTTGAGCTTGCCGCCCACCTGGACGGCGATCTCCTTCTCCGCCTCCACCGTTTTGGCCTCGTCATAGTCGGGCCAGGGCGCCACGCTGGCGTGGCCGTCAAACCCCTGGATCTCCCACAGCTCGTCGGCGATGTGGGGCGCGAAGGGCGAGACGAGGGTCAGCAGCGCCTTGATGTCGCCCCGGGAGGGCTTCGACTCATAATAGCGGTTCACCAGGGCCATCAGCGCGGCGATGGCGGTGTTGAACTTCATGGCCTCGATATCATCGCCCACCTTCCGGATGGCGCGGTGCACGTCCGCCTCGTTGGCGGCGGAGTAATCCTCGGAGCCGTCGACGCGCTCCTCCGCCAGGTTCCAGATGCGGTCCAGGAACCGCTTGCAGCCCTTGACGGCGTTGGCCTGCCAGGGGGCGGCCTTTTCAAAATCGCCCAGGAACATGATATAGGTGCGCAGGGTGTCGGCCCC